>Ga0213820_1001069_pt1 | contig 13858 bp, 20 predicted proteins | sample MC6MC0910MG_FD_179889 | JGI IMG/M metagenome (GOLD analysis project Ga0213820, IMG submission 179889) | Enriched soil aggregate microbial communities from Iowa State University, Ames, United States - MC6-MC0910-MG | ecosystem: Environmental > Terrestrial > Soil > Unclassified | place: USA: Iowa... | reverse complement strand
GATTGACCGACTAGCGGCACCTCTCTATACTGCGCGCCACACGCCCTGATGGCGGAATTGGTAGACGCGGCGGATTCAAAATCCGTTTTCGAAAGGAGTGGGAGTTCGAGTCTCCCTCGGGGCACCATCATATAGTTCCAAGCGGTCCCTACCAGACCCGGAACACCAGAGAAACCGGCCACTGAGCCGGTTTTTTTGTGCCTATCGTTCCCAGTGATTCCCTTGAAAGCCCCAAAGTATGTGAGTAGATTTGTGAGTAGGACGAGTTCGGTCCAGAATCCTACTCACACACCGACCGCAATCCAGCGCGGTTCGGCACTGCAAGGGAATAGCCGTGGCGCTCACAGATACCGCCATCCGCACCGCCAAACCCCGCGACAAGCTCTATCGCCTCGCTGACGCCCTGGGCCTTTGTCTTGAGGTGACGACCGCTGGCGGGAAGCTCTGGCGCCTTCGCTACCGATTCGAGGGCAAGGCCAAGATGCTGGGCCTGGGCGCCTACCCCGCCGTCACACTTGCCCAGGCACGCGAGCGCCGGGATGCCGCGCGAAAGTTGCTGGCACAAGGTATTGACCCAAGCGCACATAAACAGCAGGAAAAGGCCACTGCCGCCGCACAGGTGCTGACGCTCGAAGTGCTAGCGCGGGAATGGTACGACTACAACCAGCCACGATGGGCTCCCGCCACTGCATCGAAAGCGCTGCAGTATCTGGAGTCGGACATATTCCCGGTGATTGGCAAACGGCCAGCTGCCGAGGTGCAACGCCCTGAGCTGGTCGACCTGGTGCGCAAGATCGAGCGGCGCGAGGCATTCAACGTCGCCCGCAAGGTTCGCCAGTGGCTGAGCCAGATATTCCGTTTCGGCCTGGCCAAGGGCGTGGTACCCGGCAACCCCGCCACCGATCTGGACGTGGTAGCCGCGCACGCCCCGCGCACTCGCCACCATCCGCACGTATCAGAAGGCGAACTGCCAGATCTGCTGGGGAAACTGGACGCGGCCCAGTGCGATATCACCAGCAAGATCGCCATTCGCCTGCTACTGCTGACAGCAGTGCGACCCGGTGAGCTGCGGCTGGCGCCCTGGGACGAGTTCGACCTGGAGTCAGCGACCTGGACTATCCCAGCAGCGCGAATGAAGGCACGACGCCCTCACATCGTCCCGCTCCCACGCCAGGCCGTGGTCCTGCTGCGTGCCCTGCATGAACTGACCGGCACCTATCCCCTCGCCTTCCCTGGCCGTAACAATCGGTCCAGGCCAATGAGCGAGAACACGGTGAACAAAGCCCTCGCCACGATGGGATATGAGGGACGCCAGACCGGCCACGGTTTCCGCCATCTACTGAGCACCAGCCTCAATACCCGAGGCTACAACCGTGACTGGATCGAGCGGCAACTGGCCCACGGGGATCAAGACTCGATCCGCGACACGTACAACCATGCGCACTACCTGGAGCAGCGACGGGAAATGATGCAGAGCTGGGCAGATGAAATTGACGCCCTTTGCGCTGGCGCGAATGTGGTTTCTATTCGGAGCGCTTCCTGATGAGCAAGCTGAGCAAGTTCAAGGCGGCAATACCTATGAAAGAGGCGGCAAGCCTGCTTTCAACACTAATCAATGAAGAGGTAGATGAGTTCAAACTACTCTCTTTATACGATGGCGGATGGATCAGGCTATTTAGAACCTGCCATGGTGAGATAGTCAGCCTCAAACCCATGTTTGAAAAGGACCTACATGAGGACCATGTTAAGGATGGCCGCTATTATCTGCAGCCTGACGCAATGGCTGGTGTATGTCTCGGGTTCTACCTCCCCTGCGACACGGTTCAAGTCGATGGTCGCCTGGCTTATGCAATCAGGGATCTGGATGGTGGATTTTACGCAATCAGGGATAGCCAGAGCGATATGTTCATATCCCCTCAAGACGAAGACCCTGACGACATAAAATTCATGGCACTGACCAGTGACATTTATAAACTTGCAGAGATGGCAAATAAAGATTCCATTCCTGAAAAACCTCCCTTAACAGTCATGCTCAACGATCATTGCGTATGGATTGAAAAGCCGTTTTACAACTTCTCACCTACAGAAGACCCCAAGCCGGTCAAGCTCATGCCGGATAGCGAACAAGAAAAGCTACCACCGTCTCTACGCATTACCGTCGCGGCCCTCTTAGAGGCAGCAACAACAGATAAGAAAAAACACACCCAAGCATCCTTGATCGCGTCGATTCTTGATCGCAACGCCGGGATACGCGGCCTCAGCGAAAGCTCCTTACAGAAGCATTTCAGCGACTCGAATGCCGAGCTGACCAGGCTTAGGAAAGCCATCCCCAACTGACTGCAATTGCAACTGCAAAACTGATTTTTGCAGTTGCAATGACTCTCCGATCACCACCCGCCAGCATTGCCATCGTCGATTACCGAAACCGCCCAAGGAGGCGCAGACGATGGCTAACCCTACCAACACCACCCCGCCCGCTCGCCGCTTTATCAAGCGCCAGGACGTTGAGTCGATCACTGGCCTGTCCTGCACAGAGATTTACCGACGTATAGCCGCTGGCGCGTTCCCCAAGCAAGTCACCCTCGGCCCGAAGTGCGTCGTGTGGATCGAGGCTGAGATTCATGCCTGGTGTGACGAGCAGATCGCAGCTAGCCGTGGCGAGGTGGCGTGATGACCTACCCCGCCTCCATTGATGCCCTTTCTCCTTACTCGTGCCCATATTTCGCACTCGTGCCCACGCACAGGGATGGGCACGAGTGGAAAAAATGGGCACGAGTAGGACTTGCACCCATTCAGCGCTCGCTGTATCGTCCATCTGTCGCTGCAAATTCAGCGACCGGGTTTGGCGACCCGATTACTGTTAGGCGCACAAGCGCCCCCTTGATGATTGCAGGCGCTTTTTTTGTGCCCGCACATCCTGTTTATGGCGGCTGTGCGCGGGAGACCTTCGGGTCTGCCGGGTGCCTAACGTCCCGGTTCGCCAACCTGCGCACAGCTGCCACCCTAAATCGTTTGGCGACGATCCGTGGCAGCTCCTCAACGTTAGGAGCTGAACCGATGAACACCCTCATTCCGTCCAAAATCCGCGCTCTTGCTCACCGCAAGATGGCCCTCAGCGCCCTCCGCGCAAACTCGTCCCCGTCCGTCCGTTTGAAGCGCTACAACCACCACATGGATCAGGCCCGCGCTTTGGAAGCGCAAGGAGGTGAGCAATGATCCGTGGCCCGAAGCAAACAATGCTGGAGCCGGCCGTTCTCGCCGATTTCGAATGCCACCACCAAAACCAGGCCAGGGAGGCGTTTAAAAAGCTCGAATGTATCCTTACGGCGATGATTATCCCGGCTCTTGGTCAGCAGCATCCGATCTCGAAAGACCTTTACGCGCAGCTCGATAACGTCAAACTCGGCTCGCAGAACTTTTGCTGGCGGCACCGGTACATCGGCTATAGCTACAGCGCGAACGAAGTCGGGGGTGTGCAATGAGCTATTGGAACGATCTCCTGCCACGCCACGAAGCGCTGAAGAACATGACTCCCGGTCAGCTGAAAGCGACAGAGCATGCGACTGAAAGTTGTGTGTCGGTACTCGCGCATGGGATATCAGGCATAGGCCACTTGTTGGCTTGTACAGCATCGAACGGTGAAACCGGTCTGAGCCCTGTGGCGGTAACTGATATAGGCTGGCTCCTCGAAAGCCTAGGCAGTCTAGTTGGCAACTTGTCCGACACTGGCGCTGCCGCGACTCTCCATTTGTCCGAAGTCAAACCCGGAGCATAACCATGAACATCCAAAACGGTGCACAAGCGCCGATGGGATCGGCTTGCCTGGATAAAGTGCTTAACCGACTAGACAAAGTTAAGTCTGCTGGCGCCGACAAGTGGAAAGCCTGCTGCCCCGCACACAATGACAAGCACCCCAGTTTGGCCATTAGAGAAACTTCGGACGGTGTCGTCTTGCTCAAATGCTGGGCCGGCTGCACAACAAAAGAGATTGTCTCGGCAATTGGTCTGGATTTGCGAGACTTGTTTCCCGGCGATAAACAACCGCGGCGCGGCCCAAGTAAGGCGGCAATTGAACATGAGCGCATGGTTTATCGGATCGGCCACCCTCTCCAGCGACAAGGGAAGTTGGATGGTGACGACCTGGCGCGCTTCAACCTCGCCAAGCTGCGCCTGGGGGTCAAATGACTATTGACCGCTTTGCACAAGAATGGACCGAGCCTCTTAGCCCCATCAATCGTGAAAACGTAACGCCCCTATGGCGCGTCAATGCGGTTAAGGCGTCGACAATCAAGGCCGTTCCCATCCGCTGGCTGTGGCCTGGCTGGTTGGCCAAAGGAAAACTGCACATCCTCGCCGGCGCTGGCGGCACAGGGAAAACCACGCTGCTGATCGGCCTGATCGCCACCATCACCACTGGGGGGCGCTGGCCGGATGGCAGCCGCTGCAGCGAGCCGGGCAATGCACTCATCTGGTCGAGCGAGGATGATCCAGCCGATACGCTGATCCCCCGCTTGACCGCTGCTGGCGCTGACATGAGCCGGGTCTACATCATCCAGGGGCTCACGAACGCAAGGGGCGACGCCGATCCATTCGACCCAGCCAACGACATTGTCCGTTTGCGTGAAACGGCCAGCGAGATTGGCGGCGTATCGCTTCTGATGCTCGACCCCATCGTCAGCGCAGTGAAGGGTGACATGCATAAGGCCAATGACGTGCGCCGGGCGCTGCAAGGCGTGGTGGACTTCGCCGAGCAGAACCTTTGCGCCGTAGTGGGAATTTCCCACTTCGCCAAGGGTGGCGCTGGCTCGTCGCCTGCTGATCGAGTTATTGGCTCGCAAGCGTTCTCGGCGCTGGCGCGCACGGTACTGGTGGCTGCCAAGCAGGAGGACTCCGACCAACGCGTGCTGGCGCGAGCGAAGTCGAACATCGGCGCTGACGAGGGAGGCGTCTCCTACACCATCGAGCCATGCGACATCGGAGATGGGATCGAAGCCACTCGCGTGATGTGGGGCGCAGCCATCGAAGGTAGTGCCCGGGAGATCCTCGGAGAAGCGGAGGCATCCTGTGATGAGGAGGCACAAGACCTGGATGATCCCAGCGACTGCCTATATCGGATCTTAAAGGACAACCCGCTCGAAAGTAATGAAGCAAAAACCCTGATGAGGCGCAATGGCTACACCGAGAAGCAGATTCGCCGAGCGAGGGAAAAGCTGTCTGTTGTCACCGCCAGAACCGGCAACAAAAAGGATGTGAAGTCGTTCTGGTCATTGCCTCAAGCGGGTGGCTCATTCGAGCCCTTTCAACCACTCGTGCCCTCAGAATCCTACTCATGCCCATCCTCTGGCGTGGGCACAAGTAAGGAAAATGGGCACGAGTGGGAGAATCAGCAGGAAGATCCGCTGCCGGGTGTCGCGTCGCTTCCATCGCTGGATGATGACGCGGAGGACCTGTAATGGCCGCGCTCGACTACCTGCTGGAACGTGGATTTTCCGCAAAGAAGCAAGGTATGCGGGTGCGGATCTCCCCCGCCTCAAAGCTGACCGACGATGTGCGCAAATACGTCAAAGCTAACCGGCTGGCGCTACTCGCAGAGCTGGCAGCGAACGACGGCCTGGAGCGCCGCTGCAACTGGTCGGTGCTGGTGCCGGGGTGCCGGCCATTCACCATGATCAGCGAGCCCATTACCCGCGACGAAGCGCTGGCCGACGTGCGCGTGCGCTGGCCAGGTGCGGAGGTGGGGCCGTGACGAGACTCAGTGGATACCTAGGCGAGCGATCGGCGAGCGCTCGACGAGGTTGGCGGGAATTCCCGCTTCGGCAAAACACGGGATTTTCCCACCTTATCGGATGGCCCGACCGCGTTCGCCACTGTGTAGAAAACGCCACAGTGTGTTGCTTTCGACACAGTTGCGCCCTGATCCGAATCGGCTCATTTGGTCTGATTCGGATCATCTGGCCTGGTTCGGTTAAACGACACCCTCAGTTTGAGGAGCAAACATGACCACCAAACACATCACCCTCAGTGACGCCGAAATACGCAAGCAGGCCGGCCAGCCAGTTCGCCAATTGCGTGACCCGCGTTACCCCGAGCTGCGATTCCGCTATTCGACCGTCGACCGCACCCGGGGCGCCTGGCACGTCGTTGTCAGGGGCAAGTGGGGCAAGGCCGGCGACTTCCCCAGCCTGACCACCAAGGCCATGCTGACCGCGCTGCCGGCCATCCTGGGGCGCCGTGCCGCAGACGCCGAGGCCACCTCGCTGACCAGCACCTGGAGCCGTACCGGTGAGCTGCTGGACTGGTACCTGGATCGCATGCTGCGCGACCGCAACTTGTCAGCCAAGCGCAAGGCCGGCTCGAAGTCGGCCATGACCTGCCACCTGGCGCCAAGGCTGCATGACTTACCGCTGGCCGAGGTGAGCAAGGCCACACTCGATCAACGCCTGATGTGGCCACTGCAGGAGCGCTATGCACTTTCGTTCGTCCGTCTGGTGTTCAACGTGCTGGCGGTGGCCATGCGCAAGGCACACCGGCTCGGGATGATCGAGCAGAACCCCATGGGCTCGCTGCGCTTCGGGGATTTCGTTGCGGTGCGGATCAAGCCGAAGTCGTCCCGGCTGCGCGAGAAGCACTTGCCCGATCTGCTGGCCAAGCTGGCAGGCTGGAGCGAGGTGCGGCCCGGTGACGCCCTGCTGGCGCTGATGATGCTGTGTCACGGTACCCGCCTGGGCGAGACGCGCAGCGCACTGTGGCGCAACGTCGATCTGCAGGCCGGCCAGTGGTTCATCCCCGCCGACGACACCAAGACCAAGCAGAACCACATACTGCCGCTGACCCGCCAAGCCTGCGCATTGCTGAGCCGCTATCAAGCCCAGCAGGCCGCCCATGGCTATCACGGTGCCTACCTGTTCCCAGCCAGCCGGCGCGGGCCACTGAGCGCAACCGCAGCGAGCCTGATGTTTGCCGAACTGAGTGACCGCCAGTGGACCAGCCACGACGTGCGCAAAGTCGCCCGCACCTGCTGGATGGACCTGGGCGTGGATTACCTGGTGGGCGAAATGCTGGTGAACCACGCCCTGCGCAACATGGACGCCACCTACATCCACACCACCGCCGAAGCCCTCAAGCGCCAAGCACTGGAACGCTGGCACGACCATTTAGACGGGCTCGGGTTGAGCGCACTCACAGGCGAGACATACCCGAGATACGCAATTTCACAAGATTCGCCACAGGCCACAGACCACGGGGCCTCTAGCGAAAACCCGGATGCATCACAGAGGAGCATGTAAATCATGGTCGACGTTGAACAGGACGTTACCGAGCGGCTGGCCCAGGCCGGCATCACCCCGCTGATTGGTGGCCTGGTACCCGAGCCAGCCACGGCAGACCTGTTGGGATATGCCCCCAGCTACCTGCGCCGCCTGGCTGCCGAGGGTCGTTCACCGCTGCCATTCGTGCGCCGTGGTAATCGGCGGTTCTACAAAATAGCCGACATAGTGCGCTTTGCGACGCATACCGACTGAGGACGTCGAAGTTAACCGCTGACCGGGGTGTGCGTGCGCGCATAGGGTAGACGGCATCGTTTACACACCCCGGAGAACCCTATGCCAGATCCCTATCAGCAGGACATGACCCAGCTGAATCAAACGCTGCAGAACATCGGCACGCAGATCGCTGACTTCAAATCGTCCTCTGCAGAAAAACAAACCGAGTTCGGCGCCCGCCTTCAAGAAATCGAGCAGAAGATGGTGAATGTCAGCGCCCGCCGAGGCGCTAACGACGATTCCACCGACTCCAACGCTGTAACTGCCCAGGTCGTGGCCGCCGATGGCATCGCCGGCTTCCGCAACGGTATGAAGTCCACCGGCCAGATCAATTGCAAAGTGGGCGTCCGCGCAGCCATCACCAACCCCAACAAAGGCGTCACTGGCTCGACCAGCTATCCAACTGCCCCGCAGCGTGATGGCGCCGGCATCCGTGGTATTCCGCAGCCGCGGCTGAGCTTGCTGGATGTGCTGCCAATCGTGCCGGTCACCAGCGCTACCTACGAGTTCGTTCGCCTCGACGGCTACATCAACGGCGCGGCCTACCAGAAAGAAGAAGGTGAGGAGAAGGCCGAAGGGTCGATGCCAACCAAGATGGAGCGGGCGGAGATCGCCACCATCGCCACCTGGATTCCGGCGAGCCTCCAGGTGCTGCAGGACAATGACCAGCTTGAGGGACAGGTCAACACGCTGATGAGCGTGGGCGTGCGCCAGAAGTTGGAAGCCGAACTCATCAACGGCGACGGCGGCGCGGGTGAAATCCTCGGGTTCAAGAAGCAAGCCACCGCTGCCGGCATCACCACTGGCAAACCCGCTGACCGCATCGGCGCAGCCCTCACTGACCTCAAGGCCGAAGGTTGAAACCCGAACGTTATCGTGATGAACCCGCGTGACTGGTTCGCCATCGAGAGCGAGCGCGCCGAGGATGGCGACGGCCAGTATGTGATCGGTACACCGCGTGATCCTGCGCCACCCAGCCTGTGGGGCACACCTGTAGTCGTCACCAACGGCATGCCGCAGGGCGAGGCGCTGATCCTCGATACCAGCGTGGCCGCATTGCTGGATCGCCAGGAAGTGACCGTGGAGGCGAGCCGCCACGACGGTGACAACTTCCGCCGCAACATGGTGACCATCCTGGCAGAGCTGCGCGCTGGCCTGGCCGTGTTCGCACCCACAGCTACTCGACTCGTCACGCTGGCCGGCACGCCGACACCGTAACGACGAGCGTGGGTTAGCTGTGAGTGCCACGACCTCCTAACCGCAGCAGTCGGAGCCCTTCTTTCCTTTGTGGGGTGATCCGGCACAGGCCCGCACTCGCGGGCCTTTTCATTCACACCGGAGAAGACCATGAGCCATACCCATCTACCCAAGCCAGTTCAACGAGCCCTCAACCAGATCGCTCACAGCCGCGCCCTGCTGCGCCAGATGGAGGAGCGTGAGCGGTTGAGCAAAGAGATTGATCGACTGTTGGCCACCGGCCTGAGCGCAGCAGAAGCGCTGGAAAAGATCCGGTCGGCGCCGCCGTACAAAGCGCCGGACTACTGAGGGGGGCGGTTCGAAAGTCTAGAAGGTCCGCTGACCTAGACCGCTATCGACCCCACGCACAGATTTTTTCCCCTTTAACAAAAAATGTTAAAGCGAGGTTAACACCCATGCCGAACGTGCATGGGGCTGGAGGCCAGTGATTTAGGGGCCTTGAGCCAAATCCTGATGATCTGGCGAATGTTAAAGGGTTAACACCTTTAACACCAAAAAGTTAACGCTTTAACACCTACGAGTTAACACCCGGAGGCTTCCCGCTGATGACCATCCAACCAGCTCCATCCACCTTTCAAGAGCGTTTCGCCCGAGCCTGTGACGTGTCCACCTTCACCCTGGACAAAGACGGCCCGTGCTATCTGCTGTGGGAGGTCGACTACGTCCAGGCCGGCCAAAGGGTGAAGCTCGATGGTGTGTTTTTCACCGAAGAGGAGGCGCGGATATCCGCCGACTTGTTGCGTGGCACCCTGCGCGGCGCTCGCGCTTCCATGTGCAGCTATGCGCCCAACTGGAACCCTGATCCTGGCCGTGAGGCCGCCATCCGCCTGGAGGCGTTGCAGTGTCGCGAGATGCTTGCCCGGCGCCTGGGCGTCCACCTGGCTATGCCACAGGAGGCCGTGTAATGGCCGCAATCGCAATTGATTACGCACCAAGGACCAAGATCCGCCTGGGCGGCTTCTTGGGCAAGAAGTACGGCAAGCATCACCACTTCTTGCTGGAACGCGGTGACGCGAAAGAGGCCGCCAAAGCGCTGGATGCTAACTTTCCAGGCTTCGCCCGTGAGCTGGCTGACGCAGAGGGTCGTGGGCTGCGCTTCGCCGTCTTCAAGAACGGCAAGAATATTGGCGGCGGTGAATTGGACCTGGGCGGCGCTCGAGAGCTGTCGTTTGTCCCAGTAGTGCATGGCAGCAAGCGTGCTGGCCTGCTGCAGACCATTGTCGGAATCGCCCTGATCATTGCAGGACCGTTCACCGGAGGCGCCACCTACGGGCCTGGTGTCGCGTTGGTCGCTGGCGGCGTGATTCAAATGCTCAGCCCCCAGGCTGCAGGGCTGTCGCAAAGCGGCGCACCTGAAAACTTGCCGAGCTATGCGTTTGGTAGCGCCAAAAACACTACCGCGAGCGGCCTACCGGTACCGATCTGCATCGGTGAGCGACGCTGGGGTGGGGCCATCATCTCTGCATCGATCAAGGCGCAGGACAAGGCTTGATGTGAGCCTGAGTCACCTGTACACGCCCCGAATTCCGGGTATGTAGGGGTGACCTCAGTTTTGAGGACACCCCTGAACCTGCGCTCAACCCTAGAGCAGGCCCTGCCTGGTTCAAACGCGCCGCTACATCGATGGCTTACGTTTCCGGCGAATGCTGAGGCGATACACGGGCGGCCCACCCTTTTTGCTGATCGTGATGCCCACCGCGTACTTCTCAATCGCCCTGCGCCCTTTCTCTGTCGGCGCTTGGTACCCGCCCGTAACCTTGACTATGTCACCGCTTTCAATGAGCGCATCTAGGTCTGGTCGCGGCGGGAAGTTGTCGATCGCCTCCCGCATCTGACGCATCAAATCCTCATCCATACCGAATCTCCTTTCGTGTGTGATGGTGGCGACCCTACGTCAACACAACATGAAGAACTCCAAGCAGGAATTCCCGCTTTGCCAAAGCCGTGATTCCGGCTTAAGGCTCAGGGAGGGAAGTCCCAATTCAAAGCCCACTTTGTGCCTCTTCTTGGGAGCGCTTCCATCGGCGCCGCTCCCGAGCAGCCAAACGCTTCTCATGGAGCCGGTCCATAGCGCTGTAGACATCAACCTGGATGTGTTTTCGTGAGATGTCGGCCAGGCTCTTCTCCATCTTCTTCAGGTGCTGGGCGACGTCCATCGCCGGATCAGTTCCAAGCCAACTTACTCCCTCATGGTCGGACATTCTCAGAATGTACGAGTTTTCCTCTCGGGTTTTGCCAGAGCTGCTTTTGAGCCAGGATATCTTGACCTCGAATGTCTTACCCTTGAGGGGCTGATATTCGGATAGATAACTGCAAAGACCCGACCCTGGCTTGAGCACGCTGATTGTTTCGAAGGGGATCTTGGCATCGCCTCTGGCCTCACCGTTCTGCAGCGGTGGAGTTATCGTGACCCTGATGTCATAAGCTGTCGCGTTCCCGGTGTTGTCCACGTGTAGGTCGAAATGCCTTGCTGACCATCGATTAGGGCCCAGGGTTACAACCACGTGCGGCTGAGCTGATGCCTCGGCCATTCTGGTGGTTTCCCTTGCAAGGACTAGGGTCACCCGCCACAAAAAGAAGGTCGCGATCGCCGTAGCGATTGTTCCGAGCAGCCCGCCAACTCCAAGTACCAAGCTTTGCCAAGGTTCTAGATCTGGCACAATTAATCCTTCCCTAAATTGTCGAATACAGTCGGTTGCCGGGTGTAGCGCAGGGCACAAATTCTGAGATAATCATGACCAAGTAAAAGGCCCGAACGCCGCTCAGACCACTCTTTATACTTAACTGAGTCAGCAGATCGCGAAATTGGGTCTCCTATAGTTTTAGAAGACCCGGACACACTTGCCTATCGCGAGAACCAACCAATGTTGACTAGTGTAAAATTTCGAATCAGATCAGCGCATCCATGACTGGCTCGTCCTCACCTTCTTCGTACACATGATGAACTACCTGATCCAGAACCTTGAGAACCTCAAAGCCGCCCTTGAAATGCTCGATAGTTTCTAAAATATTGATATCTGGTGAGCCGCCATGGGCGAATTCGTTCCGAGCATTCACTAATACAGTCAGCGCGGTATTCAGCCCAGGCTTGTCGCCCAGACCGATAAGCTCATCAAACTTTACGCGCCACCTTGAATCAAAGTCTGATAACGTATTTTGAATTGCACCCAACTTTGGATTAATTGAACTATCAACTATTTTTCTTTTCAAAAACGTAGTAACTTGGATTTCACAACCCGCGCCAACTCTGTCAGCAATTATTTTCTTGAAACCAACCTCAATAGCCCCTGACGCTCGAATCACAGCGTACCTGCGTATGAACGGCGAAGGCCTTGCTTCATCACCAATACCTACAAGCAATTGCCTAATACCATCAAGTTCTTCTGAGCAAGCCTCGAGGCTTTCTTGCACCTCCCTGTTATTCATCAGTTCACTCCATTGAACAAAGCATGATACATAACCGAGACACGCCTACGAATATTTTCCGTACGCATGGTTTCAAACGAGATTAAAGCTTGATACTTTGAATCCTTCAATTTGTCTCTTCGACGGGACTCGATATCGTCAATATAGTTTCCTGCTATTTTCCGGCGAAGCCCAATATCGACAGCAATCATAACCGAGTCAAAGACAGTAGCGCTGAATGCCGGTACCAGCTTAGTTGGCTGGCTTGGTGATATATTGTGGAAGGCTGAGTCACCAAAGCATTCCCTGGCATATTCAATAGCCGCCAGGAACCTTCCCCTAAACTCATCACAATCTTCAACAGTATTATGCGCCCCCATAAACTGATTGAGATATTTCTTTAGCGATATACGTGATGGGAAATCATTACTATGATGAAGCTCATCATCGGAAAGCGCGAAAAATCTCAAAATGCATTCAAGATCTCGCATTCGGGAGTCTGGATCAGGTTTACCCCAAAGCTCACGCCATGACTCATTCAAATTAAGCTCAAAGAGCAATGAGTTGAGAGGCCCCTGATATACGCAGTTGCGTATTTCTTGTGGCAACAAGGATCGACCGCTTGAGTTGATTCGTTCAAAGACCTGAAACAAACTCGTATCCCCTACAACGGGATGCTTTTGCATGAAGATAATTGCATGGATAGTAGTGTTCCGAATCTTCCTCTGTTCTTCGGAAGACAACTCCAAAAATGCCTTACCCTTCCAGCGGTCATGAATTTTATCGCTTCGCGAAAGTTTAAATACAGTGCCATCTTTAGAAAACAGACCTTTGACATAGTCGCGGACTGTCATCAAACGTTGATAGCCGTCAATTATCAACAGCTTTTCATCGGAAGTCTTTGCTAGAAAAATACTTGGCACTGGCAATCCAAGCAACACTGAATCAATGAAGCGCGATGCCTCAGCTTTATCCCAGACGTAATTCCTTTGGAGTTCCGGCTTAACAAGCTCGTCATCATCGTAACGGCTTATCAACTCTCTAAAGCTAAGATCCGCCCCCCAAGAGGAAATCTCAAATAAATCATCATCGCTATAGAAATCTTCTTGTTCTTCCGCAGGAACTTCGATTGTTTCACCTTGAATTTCTTCCATACTCACCTCCGGCATGACACCTTGTCTTATCATGCGGAGAGTAGCTATCGGCGTGTAGAGGCATCAAGCAGAATATCAAAATGCCACAATGCAGAATGTGAGTAGGTTAGTGAGTATGCTCTACAAACTAAAGCGAAAAACTAATATAAATCATAAGCTTGCCTTACGAATAAGGGTCCCCCTCGGCACCAAAATCCGGAAAAAACCGACCTTATGGTCGGTTTTTTTGTGCCCGACGATTTTGTCGGGCTGGGCCAAGGTCCTCTCAGGGACGAACCGCTGTCACTTCGATCTCAACCCGCCAGGCAGGGTGCGCCAGGCCTGCAATCTGGAACGCCGAGCGCGCAGGTAGCACCGGCTGCTTGGCGGCTGGGCCGAAGAACTGGGTGTAGCCGGCCATGAAACCGTCGAAATCCATCTTGCCGCCGTTCTCCGGCCCGCCCACCAGGAATACCTGCATCTTCACCACGTCAGTCAGGCCAAGACCCAGCGCTTTCAGCT
>Ga0213820_1001045_pt1 | contig 14150 bp, 12 predicted proteins | sample MC6MC0910MG_FD_179889 | JGI IMG/M metagenome (GOLD analysis project Ga0213820, IMG submission 179889) | Enriched soil aggregate microbial communities from Iowa State University, Ames, United States - MC6-MC0910-MG | ecosystem: Environmental > Terrestrial > Soil > Unclassified | place: USA: Iowa... | reverse complement strand
CACGTAGACTGGCATGTCCAGTCCCGGCATCCTCGTTGGTGCCGTACCCCTCTTGTCGGCGTGGGCGGGGCCTCTTCCTTTTCCGCCACGCTTCCCGCCTAAGATCCAGCGCTCCCTGGCGCCACGGTCGCCGGCTACCTTGGCAAATCTCCCCTGCTACGCGATTCCCTGTAGGGGCGGCCTTGTGCCGCGAAAGGGCCGCACAGCGGCCCCGGCAAACAATTCGCCATTGCAGAATCCCCAAGATCAGTGCATTGTAATGACAATCGTCTTTACATGAGGGCCAGGTCATGGCTTCCATCAACATCCGCGTCGACGATGATCTCAAAGCCCGCGCCTACAAAGAGCTCGAGCGCCTCGGTGTAACCCCCTCCGAACTCATGCGACAGGCTCTGCAATATGTAGCGGAGCGGGGCAAGCTACCCTTCAGGCCAGTCCTGATGACCGAGGAAGATGAAGACCTCATTGCTACCGTACAAGAGCGGCTTGCTTCTCCGCAGCGCGTGAGGGTCCAGCTGGATGACCTATAGCCTCGACTTCGATGCCCGCGCATTGAAAGAGTGGAAGAAGGTGGGCGATACCGTGCGTCAGCAGTTCAAGAAGAAACTGGCAGAGGTCCTGCTGAACCCTCGAATCGAGGCAAACCGCCTTCACTCGCTGCCAGATTGCTACAAGATAAAGCTTCGCAGCAGCGGGTATAGGCTGGTTTATCAGGTCATTGACCAAGAGATCGTGGTTTTTGTCGTCGCTGTCGATCGCCGTGAAAGAGACCAAGCTTACAAAAAGGCTGCTGAGCGACTTGAGTAGGCTTCAAGGATTTAACAGTCCCAAGGCTGCAATCTCAGGTAAACACCGCCCCAACGCTGGAGCTCTGCTTCTGTGGGAGCGGGCTTGCCCGCGAAGAATCCGACTCGGTGTATGGCACCGGCTTTGCCGGTGTTCGCGGCGGTTCGACGCCTCGATGAACCCGCTCCCACAGGTCCTCCGTCAGCCCAGAGGGCTCATTGCCAAGTCAGGTAGACCAGCTTGCCAGGTAACCCCGGCAAACTGCGATCTCTGGACTGCCCCCAGGAAGTTGGACACCAATCCAATTTCTTGGGGTGTTCACATGAGCAAGTACTCAGATCAATTCAAGCTCACCGCCGTCCAGGCCTACCTGGAGGGTGGTGAAGGATTTAGAACAGTAGCTCGGCGATTTGCAGTGGACTTCAGCCTGCTGCGGCGCTGGTTCTCCGCTTTCCAGAAGCATGGTCAGTTCAGCCTGCGCAAAACCGGCCAGCGGTACAGCACGGCCTACAAGCGCTCAGTCCTTGAGTACATGCACAAGCATCAGCTTTCCTTGCGCCAGACCGCCGCCCATTTTGGTCTTGGTCAGTCCTCGCAGATAGGCATTTGGGCGCGGCAGCACTACAGTGGGAGTCTGGATTTGCCTGCTCCCAAGAGAAGAAAACCCGCTGCCATGTCGAAAAAGCCTTACCCCATAAAACCTACGACGTCCGATGACACCGATAAAAGCCGCGACCAGTTGCTGGCTGAGCTTGAGTGGCTGCGTATGGAGAACGCTTACCTAAAAAAGCTGGAAGAACTGAAGAAGCAGGAGCGAAGTCAGCCCAAAAAGCCCTGATCGTGTCGGCGCTCAAGGACAGGTTTCCCTTGGCCGCCGTTCTGCAACTGGCTGACTTGCCTCGCAGCACGTTCTATTACCAACTTCAGGCGCAGGCCAAACCTGACAAGCATGCTGTCCTGAAACAGCTGATTCAGCGTGTCTATCACGAGGAAAAGGGGCTCTACGGTTACCGGCGTGTGACGGCGGTGATCCGCAACGCCGGCACCTTGGTTAACAAGAAGGTCGTAGAACGCTTGATGGTCGCGCTTGATCTTCGCTCACTCGTACGGCCCAAAAAGTACCGGTCGTACAAGGGCGTCGTCGGCACTATCGCGCCTAACCTGCTGGAGCGAAACTTCCTCGCGCAGCGCCCGAATCAGAAGTGGGTGACCGATGTGACCGAGTTTAAAGTAGCTGAGAAAAAGGTCTATCTCTCTCCTGTGATGGACTTGTACAACGCCGAAATCGTGGCATACGAAGTGGCCAGCAGGCCTTGCCTCGGGCTGGTTACCAACATGCTGGACAAGGCCTTCAAGCGCCTGGGAAACAAGCCGAAGCTGGTGCTTCACTCGGATCAAGGGTGGCACTACCAGCACTCCCAGTACCGCCATAAGCTGGCAGAGCGAGGACTGAACCAGAGCATGTCACGCAAAGGAAACTGCCTGGACAATGCGGCAATGGAGAGCTTTTTTGGTACGCTTAAGTCCGAGTTTTTCTACCTGAAGCGTTTCGAGAGCGTTGAAGAACTGAAAGCCGGTCTGGACGAGTACATCCACTACTACCGAGTCGCTCAGTCCGCTTGATCTCTACCAGCGGGTAAGAGAAGGCTTCGCACTGAGCGATGTGAAGGCCATGGTCTCTGCCTCTGAATTGTACTCAACCGGTAAGATTTTGCGACGGATCATCGGCAAGTCCACCCGCTCACTACAGCAGGGCAATGCGGGCGGCACTGCGCGCCTTAACGCTCAACAGAGCGCGGTGGCTTTCCAGTACGCGCAGGCCCTTGAGCACGCCGCCTCAGTGTTTGGTTCTCAGCCACGGGCCGAAGAATGGCTTGGGAGGCCGTGCAAGCACCTGGCGGGAAATGTCCCGCTGGAGTTGATCGAAAACGCACTCGGCTTCCAAATTGTCGAAGCGTATTTGCAGCGCATTGAGTTGGGGGTTTACCAATGAGTACCTGCCTCGGGCTTGGCATTCTGCTTGATGAGTAATCAACGACGGCAATAATGCTCAGTGTCGATTGCGGCGCTGGAGCCGTGGAAGCTTGGCGTCTGCAACCGATTCCTGTTAAAGCTCCCTTGAGGCGGCTAAGCAACTTAACTGCCGACTGTCATTGACTGGTTTGGGTGCGGTGGGATGGTCGTGGTTAGGCGCGAATGGTTTATCTCCTCGTGGAATAGTTAATGAGTTTTTGAGGCTCAGCCACGAGGAATATCGGTTTGCCATCGCCGATGCATGGATATCAGTGCAGCCTTGCAGGTTGATGCGTTGGGCGGTCCAAGCAGTTCCGTTGCGCGGCGGTAGGCCTGGGGTTGTCGGCTTCCTTCGCCGCTTTTCTGTGGATTACCCCGGTGTGCGGTGTAGGACGTCCTCTCCCGAAGCGTTGCGGTTCGCCTGAAACACCATCTTCGCGCATCGGCAGCACGTGGTGCTGACGCTTTGCCTTAAGGTCGATTCAGCAAGCGGCACCGTTTCTTTGCTTCGCCTCGCAGGCGCCCCATGCAGCGCTCGTAGCGCTAGCTTTCCATTTCTACTCTGCGCATGCGTAATAGGCGGGCCGGACGTAGTATCATTTGGCCTTGATGCTTGGCTATCCTGTTGCCATCAGCTAATACGCTGAAAAATCTGCAAAAAACACTGTTTTTGACATTCTTAACGCTGCCGAATGACAGTCAGTAAAGTATCATTCAAGTATTCAAAGAGCCTGTTACCAGGCGTGGAGTACCAGAATGAAGGTGTTTTTTGATACCCGTAGGATCCAGAAGCTGGGGCGGGTAGCTCTCGGAGATCAGATACTGCGGAATGCCGGGCTGGAAGAGGGTGATCAGGTCGACATTTATTTTGATGCCGCGACCAAGCGCATCATCATTGAAGCGGCTGCAGGTGATGCAGAACAGGAATCGGTCCAAGGAGAGGTGCGTAATGGCTGAGCCGCGGCGCGACGAGCGTTTTTCCGGACATGAGTCGTTTGTCTGTCGCTATGGGTGGTTACCCAAGGTTCATACGGCTGTCAGCCAAGATCCCTATGCCCTCAAGGATGAAGCCCGAGCTACCCTGACATTGGGTATCGGCCGAAATATGGTTAAGTCGGTGCAGTTCTGGGCGGAGGCATTCGGTGTCCTGGAGGCGCGTACCCAGGGGGGAGGCTTGCAGTCCGGGCCGTTGGGTCGACTGTTGCTTAGTGACGATGGCTGGGATCCGTTCCTCGAACACCCTGAATCTTTATGGCTACTGCACTGGTGGATGTCTACTCGCGCGGATGTGGCGGTGTGGAACTTAGTATTCGGCGCCGGAGGTTTCTCTCGCTTCGATCGCAAGACCCTGGTTAAGGCCCTGCAGACCCGCGCCGAAAATAATGGCAAGAAGCTTGCCGGCTCGACGCTAGAACAGCATGCCGGTCTGTTTTTGCAATCCTACAGACGCGAAGCCTCCGCGCTCGATGACACGTCTTGGTGTCCATTGCAGGATCTGGATCTGTTTGAGCAGGCCACCGCCGATGATGGGGCGACCGTCTACCTGATCGGTCGCAATGCTCCGCTAGGCATTACCAGCCGCGTCTTCCTGTTGTCCCTGAGTGATTATTCGCGCCGTGCGCAGGCGCGCAACCTAAGCTTGGAGACCTTGTTGCACGGCCCATTCAGCCCTGGCGTTGTGTTCCGTCTAGATGAGTTTCAACTGCGTAGACTGCTGGAAAATGTAGAACGGGACTTCCCCAGCGCTGTGCGCTTTGTGGATACCGCTGATACCCAGCAAGTCATTTTTGAACCTGCCCAGATGCCCGAGTGGGCGCAGCAGTTGCAGACAGTACGGGATGATTTGAATGTCTGAGTTTCTGATTGAACAAATTGAGCTGGATGGTACGTTTCTTCGCTCGATCTCCCTTACTCGCGATCTGCATTCGCCGGAGTCGCTCGACAATTACCTGATCACTCCGGCGGTCCTTACGGTGCTGCGTCAGATCGGCGGCGCCCTTCATGCCGGAAGTGCACAGCGTGCGTGGAAGGTCATGGGGCCCTATGGCAGCGGCAAGTCTGCCCTTGGGTTGTTGATTGCCCGTCTGCTCGATAGTAAGCATGCCGACGGCCCGTTCGCGCAGCAGTTGCACGAAGTCGCCCCTGAGATCGCGGCCGCTTTCCGCGCGCAAAATAACCGATTTGCGCTTGCTGTCTCGGGCTCACGTGTTTCCTTGGGCGAGGCGTTGGCCCAGGCGATGCTGGACGCCTTGGCGAGTCTGCCCAAGAGTCGCATAGCGACACAATTTGCACGGCAGGTTGATCTCGCGAGTTCGTCCTACCGCGAGTTACCGATCAACGCTGCGGTCGGAGCGATGCTGGGCGATTTTGTGGCAGTGGTTCAAACAGCCGGCTATCGCGGTGCTTTGCTGCTGGTCGATGAGTTGGGCAAGTTCATCGAGCACGCCGCGTTGCATCCCGAGGGTGGCGACTTGATGGCGTTGCAGCAGATTGCTGAAGCCGCCTCGCATTCGACCGATGACCGCCTTTTAGTAATGGCCATGCTGCACCAGCATTTCGATGCCTATGCACGCGGTGTGGGGCGGTCCCTATCCGAGGAGTGGCACAAGGTGTCGGCGCGCTTCGATGACGTGCCGTTCGACGAACCAGTAGAGCGTTACGCGTACTTCGCCAAGCATGCCTTGGCCGTCCAGGCACCGATCACCGAGAAGGTGGATTATCAGCAAAAGGCACGGAGCCTCTACGCCACCAGTGCAACGTTCAATTTCTTCCGAAGTATCGATGGAGATGCCGTGCTGGGTCAGGCGGAGGTGCTGTACCCGCTGCACCCCGCTGCCCTTGCATCGCTCGCCGTGATCTCCAAACGCTTCGGCCAAAGTGAGCGTTCTTTCCATGCCTTCATGCGCGGGCATGAAGTCGGTGCTCTACGTGATTTTGCCACTACCACGGCAGCGAATCCGGACGTTTGGTATACCCTGCCACATCTCTATGACTATCTTGCCGCCGGCAGCGGACTGCACTTCCGGGATCTGGAGCAACAGCGTCGCTGGGATTTTGCTTGTTCGGTAATTGAACGCGGTGATGCGGATCTGTCCGAGCTGCAAGTTCAGTTGCTCAAAGCCTTGGCGGTCATCGAACTGGTTGCCGCCACGTTGCATGTGGTGACGACCGCCGAATTGCTGGCCTTCACTGTAATAAACAAGGGCGGTGCCGTCGAAGAGGTTCAGGACGCCCTGGCTGGACTGGCCTTCCGCTCCATCCTGCAGCACCGACATGCCAATAATGACTACGTGTTTGCGGTGAGCACGGCCGTAAATATTGAAGCACTGTTTCAGGAGACCTTGCAGCGCTCTGAGCAGGAGCTGATGTTCAGTGGCATTGCTCATGTTTTGGCTGACCGAAGTGTTATCGCAAGCCGCCATTACCAGCAGACGGGGACCTTGCGCTCGGCGCGTGTGGTAGCCGGCGCTCCTGAAACCATCAAGGCGGCCTTGGCTCAGCCTACGCAGCATGATGGAACCATTGGCTTGATGTTTGTCGATGCGGCGATGATTGAGCAGGTCAACAACGCCCAGCAGATCGTTGCCGAGATGCTCGACCCGCAGACCCTGAGCGCAATCATTCGCGTGGGGGAGCAGGAGCGGGCTGCGTTGATCGAGTACTCGCGATGGGCCTGGGTACACGATCAAGTAAAAAGCCGTCTTTTGGATCCTTGGACCGAGCGTCATGTGGAGACCCAATTGGGCCGGGCTAGGGAGCAGGTCGCTCGACTCGTCCTGGCGATCCTGAATCGTCAGCACGAGTCCAATAACAGTCTGAGCTACTGGTACGTTGGCGAGGTCGTCGTTGGCAGTCAGTCGATGAACATGAGTCAAGCGGCTTCTTGGTTGTTCGATAGCGTCTTCAACTCGGCGCCCGTCATCCACAATGAATTGATCAACAAAGACAAGCCATCCTCAGCAATTACCCTGGCTCGACAGCGGCTCTTCGAGTTGTTGGACAAGAATGGTGATCAAGAGCTGCTGGGGCTCAGTGACTTCCCTCCTGAGCGTCTCCTGTACGGATCTTTGCTCCAGGCCACCCGCCTGCATCGCCAAGTGGGCAAGCGCTGGCAGTTGAGTGCTCCAGACAAAGATAGCGGCGAAGGGATCCGCAAGGTTTGGGCTGAGTTGGATGCGGCCCTCAAAGCCGATGACCAGATCAGCTTTGCAGACGTCATTGCGCGCCTCGCATTGCCACCGCTAGGCGTGCGCAACGGACCGGCTTCGATTTGGTGCGTCACCTATTTGCTGGTCAACCGCGACTCCTGTGCGATATTCGAACGCGGCAGCCTGGTCATTGCAATGACCCCGGAGCATTTGCAGCGGATGTTCCGTAGTCCGCAGACCTTCAAGCTCCGGAGGTTTGACACAGTCAGTGAAAGGAAAGACTTGGTTCAGGACTATGCCGCCGCGCTAGGTAGCGTTGGGGTACAGGTCGGCATCGAGGCGACGTACCTAGATGTCGCTCGGGAGATGATTCGCTGGTATATGCGGTTGCCTCAATATACCCAGGAAACACTGCGCGTCTCCTCGACCACCAAGGCCCTACGTGATGTACTCAAGCGAGCAACTGACCCTGTGGCTCTGCTGGCTCAGGATATTCCTCGTGTTCTTGCGGTTGGGCAAAGCAGCGCAGGAGGGGATTTCCGCACCTTGCTTGGCAATTCGCTGACCGAACTGGGCTTGGCTTTCAGGTATTTGCAAGATGAAATCAGTCAGGCGATGGGACAAGCCTTTTCCATCGCGGGCCCGCTGAAACTGTTGCGTAGTCAACTGCAGGCTGAATGTGCCGATGTGGTGGGGCGATTGGTGGAAGCTGATCTCAAGGCCTTCATCATGCGCTGCTCGGACATCACATTGACCGATGACAAGTGGCTCGACTCCATCGCGAGTGTGGTCGTCCACCGACCCTTGGATGTCTGGACGGATTCCCAGGTTCCGTTGTTTGCCAGCCAGGTCAAGGCGCTTTGCAAACGTTACAAACGCTGGCTTCAGGTCGCCATGTCTGACGGTGAACTGGAGCGTCATACCCAGCGTTTTGTCGGTTTGACCCTGACGCTGCCCAGTGGTGAAGAGGCAGCGATGCTGCTGACCGCCGATACGGAAACTCAAAATGCTGCGGATCTCTTAGTTGATGAGATGACACAGCAGGCAGGCGGTGATCGAGACCGTGTTGCTGCCACTCTGGCACAGGCGCTGATGAAACTTCAGAGCACGGCCAACACGGAAAAAAAGGAGAGGGCGCATGAGCAAAGAACCGCAGGTTAGACATATTCTCAGCCTGTCCGGTGGTAAGGACAGCGCGGCGCTGGCGATCTACATGCGTGACCGTGTGCCGGAGATGGAGTACATCTTCAGCGATACAGGCAAGGAGCTGCCGGAAACTTACGACTATTTGCAGCGCCTAGAGAATTATCTAGGCAAGCCACTACATCGCTTGAACGCAGATCTAGGCTTTGATCATTGGTACACCATGTACGGTGGGATGATTCCTTCGAACCATCGCCGCTGGTGCACCAAAATGCTCAAACTCAAACCATTTGAAGACTTCTGCGGCGATCAGCCTGTGATCAACTATGTAGGGCTGCGCGCAGAGGAAAATCGTTCGGGCTACATCAGCCATAAGACGAACATCAAGGCGGTCTACCCGTTCCAAGAAGATGGCCTGATTCTGCGCGACATCGAAGAGATCCTACGAACGTCCGGGGTCGGCATGCCGCCCTACACTCAATGGGGGCGTACACGCTCGGGTTGTTTCTTCTGTTTCTATCAGCAGAAGATTGAATGGGTGCGATTGAAGGAAACTCATCCCGACCTTTACGAAAAGGCTAAAGAGTATGAGGTCCCATTTGAGAAGACGGGTAATTTCTTCACTTGGAGCCAAGGCGAAAGCTTAGCCGAGTTGGAGCGACCTGAACGTATGGCCCAGATAAAGCGCGATCATGCTGTGCGCGTTGAAAGGCAGGCTCAGCGCAAAGATAATTCAACACTGATCGCTGTGTTTTCGGATCATGAAGGGACGGAAGCACCGGACGATACAGATGATCAGGGATGCTTGGTCTGTCAGCTTTGAGGAGAAGGAATTCACATGTCATTCAAAATAACTGCGAGAACTATCTTGCAACTGGGGGCAGAATTAATTTCCTCCGATGCGGTGGCGCTTTATGAGCTGATAAAAAATGCTATTGACGCCAGATCCACAAACGGCGTTGATATCAAGTTTTCAATCGTAATGCTTCTGTCGAAGTACGAGGAGTGCCTGGCTTATATTGATGATAGTGATGATCTGAACGCTTGCAGGCTATTTATCGATGAAAGCTTACAACCTGACGCTTTGCGTGAAGATCTTGAGCTTTTTAAGGGGTTTCTTACAGAGGCTCGCGACTGTGATGAGCTTCGCGACGCGTTGGTGAATGCCTACAGAGAAGTTAATCGCATAACGGTTACTGATACTGGTCATGGCATGTCCAAGTCTGACCTCGAGGATATATACCTAACGATCGGCACCTCGAGCAGAGCGAAGGAGGTCACTTCTCAGCTGAAGAGTGGCGAAAAAGGACAGGAATCGATCTATTTAGGAGAGAAGGGTGTTGGGCGATTGTCCGTCATGCGCCTGGGGCGACGGCTCAGCGTCCAGACGGCAAGAGCGGAAGAGGAAAACTATAATGTATTAAGTATTGATTGGCGCGAGTTTGAAGAGGCTTACGACCAGTCGCATGACTCGGTTGTAATCAAAGTCAAACGCGGTCCGATTAAGTCCGTCGGGAAGTCTGGGGCAACTATTGTTATCTCTGATTTGACCAGTGTTTGGACGACAAATGTACTCGAGGAGAATATCCGTGGGCAAATCGCCAGATTGACTGACCCTTTTGTAGTTGGGAAAAAAAGGCGTTTCCCGATACGCTTCGAGTACAACGGCGCAGATATTTCTTACGCAGCAAAAATTGAAAAGCTACTCCTCGATAGTGCTCATGCGATCTGCAAGGCGTCCTATAAGGTTGTTGATGGGAAGGCACAGCTTAAAGTTGATATTATTGAGAATATTTATAGTGGTACGAGTTACTCCGATACGTATGATGAGCTAGATCTCAAAATTATGGTGGGGTTGGAGAGGCTTGGTTATCCGCTTTCCACTTTGCGAAAAGTGGGTGATTTTGAGTTCCAGTTGTATTGGTACAATCGGCAAAAAGTCAAAGCTGTACCGGACCTGGGGAATCGCGCGGAAATTCTAAAGCTAATCGAGCAGTGGGTAGGGGTGATGCTATTTCGTGATGGCTATCGCGTACTCCCTTATGGCGATGAAGGTGATGACTGGCTGGGCCTAAATCGGAAAGCACTTTCTTCTAGTGGATATAAGCTAAACACCAAGCAGTTTATCGGGCGAGTTGCGATAGGCCGAATCAGTAATCCTTATTTGCTAGACCAGACCAATAGACAAGGCCTGCAAGATTGTCCAGAAAAAACCTTGCTCGTAAACTGCTTGCAAAGCGTAATCACGAATCGGATGTCCTTTGTTCTGGACGAAGGAAAATCCAGTGAAAAAACGGAGCGCCTAGCCGGATTTGATGTGACTCGGACAGACAAGGCGGTGAAAGAACTGGAGAAGCGTGCGAATCAGGCCGTTCGAAAGATTTCACAGCATTATAGTGGTCCGGAGCAAGTGCTTCAGCAAGTAAAAGATTCCTTTGCAGAGCTGAAAGACGCGTACAGCCGTGCCGTAGATAAATTGGGTGTGGTGGAGAATGAGCGAGAGCGAATGACGCACTTGGCGGGAATAGGATTAACTGTTGAGTTAGTTGCTCACGAACTGGCGCGTGTCACCGAGTTTACACAGAAGACTCTGAGAGATGTTCCGGAGGAGGACATCAGCCAAGAATTGAAAGGTGTTTTTGATGTGTTGGAGTCTCAGCTGAAGAGTATCCAGAAACGCTTGGCTATCCTTGAGCCGTTAAGTGTATCTGCGAGACAGCGCAGAGCGATGAAGAACGTTGGGGATATAATCAATTTTGTCCTCGCTGCGCACGATTCACAGTTCAAACGGCACAATGTGCAACTCTCACTGACTTTGGGTCGCAGTCCTGTAAAGGCATTTGTGATCGAGGGGTTGGTCGTCCAGATACTAGAAAACCTGATTTCCAACTCGGTCTACTGGCTTAAGGCATATTCTCAAGAGCATGAGAACTTTCGGCCTAAAATTAGTGTTACGTTAACCGATAACCCTCCGACTATTACTTATCATGATAACGGGCCGGGTATTCCGGTTTCACGTCGGGAAGTTGTGTTTCAGCCATTTTTTTCGACCAAAGAAACCATTGAGCGTCATGGGTTGGGGCTTTACATTGCAAGAGACTGCGCAGAGATGATGGGCGGCACTCTTACTTTGGAAGATGAGCCGATTGAACAAGCTGGGCGTTTAAATACATTTGTACTAGAGTTGGCAGAGGAAGCCAAATAGATGTCTTCACTGAGCGAGCTGTTCAAAAATTCTGAAATAAAATATATAGAAGTTATTGATGATGCCTTCGATGAGCAGCCCAATATTCCTTTGAGTGCCGAACAATCCACGGCCTTTACCGATGCTTTGTCGCAAGATGACTATGCACAGGTATGTTCAATATTTGAAACCGATGATTTCAGTGTGCTGATGGAGAACCTTGTATCGATAGAAGGTACACTTAAGCTTTTTGCGCGCATCGACGAGCTTTCGGATAAGACATTAAGGTCTAGAGTTTTTACTGATTTTTATGATGATGTTACGCCGCAGCGGAAAATGTTAGATCCGCTGTTGAGTCTGCTCACTGACTCGAAAGTTAGATGGGAGGCATTTGGTTCCAATTATGAAACTCAAGATGATGCTCCGGATATTGTTTTCATCGACCTGAAGATTTCGCACAGCACGGTCTTGGATATGAGTCGGGCAGTCACCATCGTTAGAAAAATCCAAGAGCGTCATCCGCAGTCCATACCCATTATTTTTTTGATGTCGTCGCTTCAAGTGGCCCTCAAAGATAAACGCGATGAATTTCGTCAGTCCTGCGGTCTCTATGCCAGTCAGTTCGAGAAGCTGGATAAGGAAATGTTCAAGCGACCAAGGGAACTCCAAAGGATGATTGCAGATTATGCATCTGTTTATCCTGCTATCCGGTCGGTCAGGGGTTATCACAGCGCTTGGAAAACTGCAATCGAGAACGCAGCGTCCCGATTTGAGAGCCAGTTGCGCAATTTAGATGTCGCGGATTATATAGCGCTTAAAGATGTATCGTTGGCGCACGAAAAGAGCAGTGTAGGTGGCTACCTTACTGAAGTCCTTATGGAGTATTACCTTTACGAATTGCAAGGTTCTCCTGAAATTCACGAACTGGCGACTGAAATTGACAAGTGGGCAAAGGGAAACATTCGAACGCGATTCAATATAAACAAGGCTGCTGAAGTTGTTTACCTTTCAAATATTGTATTCAACCCAGACTTGCTGAGGGCTGAGGAAAATTCCGGCTTAGGTTGCAAAAACGGAAAGTTTAATTTGGGTGACGTATTCCTGTATGAAGATCCCGCTACTCAGGAGTATGTCAAGGCGGCCGTAGTTCTGAGCCCTGCCTGTGACTTGGCAAGATATGACCACACTGACAAGAAAGCTCTGCATATTCTTCTCTGTGAGGGAGAAATTAGCAAGTTTGATGGCTCGGTGCCTGTCCGGAATATTAAGTCAGACTCTCCAGTAGGTCCGTTGATCGTGGACTATGCAGGCAAAGATGGAAAAGCCAAGTACTTGATCCACTGGAATGCCAAACGACCTTTCTCTTGGTCTGGCGAGGACGTCGCGAGTATCGTCGCTCAGAAAACCCCTTGGCGTTTTGCAGCAAGAATGAGAATGCTGTATGCCATTCAACTTCAAAGGGCTGTGACCAATGATTTAAGCCGAGTCGGCGTGCAGGTGGCGCCTTCGATTTATCAACCTCACGGACTGACAGTTTACTGCCGCGAAAAAGACAGTTGGGTAGTACTTTGTGATGAGTGGGCTGGCGATAACACTGCAGCTGCCATCACTGATGATATTCCGGCTAAAAAGATAGTTTTTATGCTGCGTGGCGGCGTATGGGCTCAGTTACTGAATAAACTCGACGCTTGGGTAGCGGATCATGCGGGTGATTACGGTGTGGACGACCTAAAGATATTTCTCGCCGATGAGAATGTTTACACAGGGCTTCAACATGTCAGCATGAAGCGAGCTGCGGCTTCGGAGGACGGAATAACGAGTCGACATCCGCTCAAAAACCTGGTGCTGAAAGGGGACGCGAGTAAAGCGAAGCGTGAGGTCTTAGCTTTTGTAAGGGAGCAGGACAAATTCGATCCGGTTAAACCAGTGGTCGAGGGAGAGCAGGCCGCCGTTGTGGTGATGTTTAAGCAACTGGCATAGCTTTCCGCCTGGTTGCTCGACATTTATCCTTTTCTGATTCGATATTTTTGAAAGGCGATTAGTATGCTGTAGGTTTTGGCGTTATTTCGAGATAGTACACAAGTCGCACAAATGGCCAAGCTTAAAAAATATGGGGACGTTCAGTTGCACTTTTTAGTGCTGCAGCAAATGATGGGTTTACCCATCATGCAGCTTCGTATTGGTTGTCTACATTTAACACCCGGTCGCATTTCTGCTGCCATTATTACGTAAGCGGTTAGTTCAACTTGCTTCCGCGCTAGACTGAAAAAGATGGTGGTGTCCGCCAAGGATTGATGGATACCAGTTTTAATGATGATGGTACGGATACGGAATGGCCAGCGCGTTCACATAATCCCATCATTGTGAATGCCAATAAGGCCATGCAACTGGAGGCGGTGGATGTCGCTCTCTGTTTCTGGCAGTTCCTCCAGTCCACCTTGCTTGAGCTTTTGTCGATGCAGAAAAAAGCCACCTCAGCTTGCGGCTGAGGTGGCTCTGTATTCTAGGCTAGGATTTCAGCCGATCTTGAAAAAAGTTCAGTAGGTCGTGAAAACCTACGAGCCCGGACGATCAGTCCCAGCTCAACGCCCCACCCGTCTGATACTCGATCACACGGGTCTCAAAGAAGTTCTTCTCCTTCTTCAAGTCCATGATCTCACTCATCCATGGGAACGGGTTGGTAGTCCCTGGATATTCTTCCTTCAGGCCGATCTGGGTCAAACGACGGTTGGCGATGAACTTGAGGTAATCCTCCATCATCGCCGCGTTCATGCCCAGCACCCCGCGTGGCATGGTGTCGCGGGCGTATTCGATCTCCAGCTGGGTCCCTTGCAGGATCATCTGGGTCGCTTCTTCCTTCATCGCCGCATCCCACA
>Ga0213820_1001043_pt1 | contig 14163 bp, 13 predicted proteins | sample MC6MC0910MG_FD_179889 | JGI IMG/M metagenome (GOLD analysis project Ga0213820, IMG submission 179889) | Enriched soil aggregate microbial communities from Iowa State University, Ames, United States - MC6-MC0910-MG | ecosystem: Environmental > Terrestrial > Soil > Unclassified | place: USA: Iowa... | reverse complement strand
TTCGTGAGCAAGCTTGTGTCTTTAAGTGAGGTAATGTCAGAGGTGAGAGGGGTGGATGGACGCCGATGAGCAGCGGTGCCTTTTGAGCACGTGAGTGAGCCAGGGTGCCATCCACTCTTTTCACTCCGGTTCCAAGCTCGAACAGTTGACTGAGTCCGACCTCGAACAACAAGCATGAGCCAGACCAGAGTGACCTCTCGCCCTTAAGCCTAGAGGTTTTATTCATGACTGCCTACGCTGGAATTGATGTTTCAAAAGCCACCCTTCAAATCGCGCTGCTTCCCCACGCCGACGAACTTCAGGTGCCCAATACCGCAGAAGGGCTAGCTCAACTCGCCGACTGGCTTGGCCGCAAACAGGTCGAGCGTGTTCTGGTTGAGGCGACGGGCGGCTATGAAAAGTTGTCAGTAAAGCTGTTGGTCAAAGCCGGCTTCAAGGTTCAGCGCATCAACCCGGTCCGCGCCCGCCAATTCGCACAGGCTCTAGGCAAGCGTGCCAAGACCGACCCCATCGATGCGCGAATGCTGGCCACGTTTGCCTCTGCCCTGGAGGAAAAAGACCTCGTTGTGTCCGATGATGCCCGCGAAAAGCTGGCCGAGCTGGTCAAGCAACGCGATGTTTTCATCCAGCAACGGGACGACAATCGGCGCCGTATTCAGCAGGCCCAGGAGACGGAAGTGCTGGATGCCTACAAAGAACTCAATGCCAAGCTCAAGGAAATGATCACTGCCGTGGAGAAGCGTATCGCCGCGCAAAGCGCACAAGTCGATGCCGAACTGATGGAGCGTCTTCGCTCGATCAAAGGGCTCGGCCCGGTGACGATCAGCAGCCTGTTCTGCTATCTGCCTGAGCTGGGTGATTTGAGTCGTGGTCAAGTGGCCGCGTTGGCTGGCGTGGCGCCCTACAACAATGACAGTGGGGCCAAACAAGGCATCCGACGGATCTATGGCGGAAGATCCAGACTACGTCGAGCGGTGTACATGACCGTGTTGGTGATGATCCGCTACAACGAAGATTTCAAAGCCCGTTACGCCCGCCTGCGGGCGAATGGGAAATGCGCAAAGGTTGCTTTGGTCGCGTGCATGCGCGTGTTGCTGGTCAGGTTGAATGCCATGGTCCGCACTGGCGAACCATGGAAAGAGCAGCCTGCTGGCCGTTGATCGAAGGGGGAGTAAAAGACAGTTGGCTCACTCCCACAGAGACAGGCGGCCACGCTATGACAGGCATGTTTTGAAACCTTTACTTACAACACACACTCTCAACGCCTTGAGCACCAAACACTTCATGGATGTGCGGCTTCTGTCGCAAGGATAAAGGGCAGCGATGGGCACGATTCTTAAGCAAGAAAAGTTTCTTCTGTTGGCGGTCATTGCGACCTGCTTCGCGTACCCCTTCGAGCATCAGTTGCTCAGCCACGGCAACGCCGTCGCACTGATCGCAGGCATTGCCCTGGTGGGGTTTATCGTCTGCGCCTCGATGCGGGTGGCGCATCACGCCGAGCTGCTGGCGGAAAAGGTCGGCGACCCCTACGGCACGATGATCCTGACCCTGTCGGCGGTGCTGGTGGAAGTGGTCATCCTGGCGATCATGATGAGCAACGAGCCCTCGCCGACACTGGTGCGCGACACCATCTATTCGGCGGTGATGCTCGACGTCAACGGCATCCTCGGCCTCGCGGCCCTGATGGGCGGCCTCAAGCATGGCGAACAGTCCTACAACGATGACTCTGCCCGTTCCTACAGCGTGATGATCCTGACCGCGATGGCCGTTTCGATGGTCGTGCCCGAGTTCATTCCCGAGGCCAACTGGAAGGTCTATTCGTGCTTCACCATCGGCGCGATGATCCTGCTCTACGGCCTGTTTCTGCGCATGCAGGTTGGGCCGCACAGCTACTTCTTCAGCTACAGCTACCCTGACAAGAAGCGCCGCAAGGATCAGCCCGAGCACCTCGAGGAAGAAGTGAACCTGCCGCTGTCCATCGGCACACTGGTGTTTGGTGTGGTGATCATCGGTGCATTGGCGGAGGTGATGTCCAAGACCATCGACTTGGGTCTGGAAGGCAGTGGCGCGCCGCCGGTGATGACGGCAATTCTGGTAGCGGCGATTTCTGCCGCGCCCGAAATTCTCACGGCGTTGCGCGCGGCACTGGCCAATCGCATGCAGTCGGTAGTCAACATTGCGCTGGGTGCGTCGCTGTCGACCGTGATCCTGACCGTGCCAGTGATGGAAGCCATGGCGCTGTACACCGGGCAGCCGTTTCAGATGGCGATGACCCCGGTGCAAACAGTGATGATCTTCGTCACCTTGCTGGTCAGCGCCATCAACCTCAACGATGGCGAGACCAACGCCATCGAAGGCATGACTCACTTCGTGCTGTTCGCGACGTTCGTGATGCTGTCGCTGTTGGGGTTGTGAATCAGCCTTTGATCAACTCTGCTGCCGCCTGACGGTGATCGGCGATCAACCCCTTCAGATCCAGACCCTCGACTTGCCCGTCGATCACTCGCCAGTGGCCGCCGATCATCACTCGATCCGCTCGATCCGCGCCGCACAGCAGCAGCGCCGACAGCGGGTCGTGACTGCCGGAAAAGCGCAGTTCATCGAGCTTGAACATCGCCAGGTCCGCTTGCTTGCCCACGGCCAGTTCACCCATGTCGCTGCGCCCCAACAGCTTCGCCGAGCCTTGAGTGGCCCAACCCAGCGCGACTTCAGGGGTGATCTTCTCAGCGCCATAGCGCAGCCGTTGCAGATAAAGCGCCTGCTTGGCTTCGAGGATCATGTTCGAGCCATCGTTGGACGCCGAGCCATCCACGCCCAGGCCAATCGGCGCCCCGGCAGCAGTCAGGTCCAGCGTCGGGCAAATGCCGGACGCCAGGCGCATGTTCGAGCTTGGGCAGTGACAGATCCCGGTCCCTGCCTCACCGAGACGTGCGATTTCCTGTTCGTTGAAATGAATACCGTGAGCCAGCCAGGTGCGCGGCCCCAGCCAGCCGACGCTGTCCAGGTAGTCCACCGTACGCAGGCCGAAACGCTGCAGGCAGAAGTCTTCTTCATCCAGGGTTTCGGCCAGGTGAGTGTGCAGGCGTACATCGAGTTTTTCAGCCAGAGCAGCGCTTTCGGACATGATCTCGGTGGTCACCGAAAACGGCGAGCAGGGTGCCAGGGCGATCTGGATCTGCGCGCCGTCGCCGCGCTCGTGATAACGCTCGATCAGGCGCTGGCTGTCGTCGAGAATCACCTGGCCTTGCTGCACCGTCTGCTGCGGCGGCAGGCCCCCATCGGCTTCGCCCAGGCTCATCGAACCCCGCGTCAGCATCGCCCGCATGCCCAGCTCGCGCACGCTTTCGACCTGTACATCGATGGCGTTTTCCAGACCATCCGGGAACAGGTAATGGTGATCAGCGGCAGTGGTGCAGCCCGACAGCAGCAACTCGGTCAACGCCACCTTGGTCGCCAGCGCCAGTTTTTCCGGTGTCAACCGCGCCCACACCGGGTACAGCGTCTTCAGCCACGGAAACAACGGCTGATTGACCACCGGCGCCCAGGCCCGCGTGAGGGTTTGATAGAAGTGATGATGGGTGTTGATCAGCCCCGGCAGCAGCACGTGCTCGCGGGCATCGAAGACCTGATCGCAAGGCTGCGCAGGCGCTTGGCCCGGTGCGAGCATTTCGACGATCACGCCGTTCTCGACCACCAGACCGCCTCGTGCATCGAGGGCGTTGGCGGTGAACACAGCAAGGGGATTTTTCAACCAGATACGGATCGCAGGCATTGGCCGGCTCCTCTGAAAAGTGGGTTCAGGTAGCCAGCTCAGTTTTGCCCTGTCTGCTGATCCAGGGTCGCCGTGAGGCGAGGGGAGGAGTTTAGGGGCGAGGCGGTACTGGGATCAAGTACCGCTCGGGCTCAGGCGGCTGCCAGATGCATCGAAACCACAAGGCCTGCGGCCGCCGCCAGATCGACTAACGCGTCCAGACTGAACAGGTCGACTCGTCCCGATTTCAGATTGGAAAAACGAGGTTTGGTTATCCCTAACTTCTGTGCCTTTTCCGTGTCAGTTCCAGGCCAGTTCTTGATACGTTCGTTGAGCTCGATCATCAGACCCGATCGCACTTTGAGGTGCGCCGCTTCCTGTTCCGTGTCCGCGAGCGCATCCCACACACTGGCAAATACCTGTTCTTCGTTCATGCCTCACCTCTCATCAAATCGCGCAATCGGGCAGTCGCAAGCTCAAGATCACGTTTTTCGGTTTTCTGCGTCGTTTTACGGAACGCGTGCAAAACGTAAACCGCTTTGGGGAGCGTTGCCAGATAGATGATTCGGAAGGCGCCCGGGGTCTCTCTCACTCTGATTTCTCGAACCCCGGGACCTACCGATTTCATGGGTTTCCAGTCTTCAGCTTCAATTCCTCGCTGAATCCGGTCCAACTGATAACCGACGATGGTTTGCGCAGGGTTTGGAAACGCCCGTATCTGCTCCAACGAATCGCCCAAAAATTTTACGGGTTTCATATTTTGCATCCAGGCTCGATATGCACAAGTGTTATCAGCTTCGATAACAGGTACAACCGACGCCTGGCTGTTCTACGACCCGGAAATATGGACGAGATACGTAGGAATTCGATGAGCAGCCGAAAAAGACCGAGGCCTCATTCTCAAAGCATCAGGTAACCGGCTCAGCAGATCACCAAGGAATCGTCTCACCCTTGTAATTCACAAAATGATGTCCGCCTTCCCCGGCGAACCGCTCCAGCTGTTCGACCATGCCACGCGCGCTGGTTTCGACGTCGATGTCCGCGCCTTCGCCGCCCATGTCGGTCTTCACCCAGCCGGGGTGCATCGACAGGACGGTGGGTTTGTTGTCGCCCAGTTGGGTGACGAAGGTGTTGGTCATGGAGTTGAGGGCGGCTTTACTGGCTTTGTAGAGCGCCATTTCCGGGGCGTCGGGAACGGTGATGCTGCCGAGCCCCGAGCTCATGAAGGCGATGACGCCGGTGTTGGGGCGGATCTGGTCGACGAAACGTTTAGCCAGGCGGATCGGCGCGACCGCGTTGGTCAGGAACAGCTGGCCCAGTTCGCCCGCCGTCGCGTCGGTCGGGTTGGGATGCAGCGGACCCATGATGCCAGCGTTGACGAAAAGCACGTCGTACACCTGGCCTTTCAGGTTGTGGGTGAGGACTTCCAGCGAGGATTGCTCGTCCATGTCCAGCGTCTGGATCTTCACGTCGGGAATAGCTTTCAGCTCTTCGGCCTTGTGTGCGTCGCGAACGGTGGCGGTGACGTCCCAGCCCTGGCCGGTCAGGCGTTTCACCAGCCCCAGGCCCAGGCCGCGAGAAGCGCCGATGATCAGTGCGGTTTTGTTGGCAGACATGAAATGTCACTCCTTGGAAAATGAAACGAGGCAGCGTAAGAGAGGTTGACCGCGCGCGGTGCGAGGAATTGTTTTTTCCGGCGCAGCGGTCACCTTCGCCTGCTGATCAGTGCCCCGACTGCCAGGGTTGTCCGAGGGACACCGGTGCGTAAAGTCGGGTGCGCAAAGCGTTGCGCGACAGTAACACCAGCACCACGATGGTTGCGACATACGGCAGCATCGCCAACAGGTTGGACGGGATCGCCAGGCCAATCCCCTGCGCCACCAGATACAAGATGCTGGCGAAGCCAAAAAGGTACGCGCCCAGCAGCAAACGCCACACCCGCCAACTGGCGAACACCACCAGCGCCAGGGCGATCCAGCCTCGGCCGGCGCTCATGTTTTCCGCCCACATCGGCGTGTACGCCAGCGACAGATACGCCCCGGCCAGCCCGGCCATGGCCCCGCCGAACAACACTGCCAGCGTGCGCACGAGCAACACGGGCAGCCCCATCGCACTGGCGGCGTTGGGGTTTTCGCCTACAGCTTGAATGACCAAACCCACACGACTTTTCAGAAGCGTCCACGCCACCACGGCGAATAGCGCGAAGGAGAGGTACACCAGAATGTCCTGCGCGAAGAGCATCCGGCCGATCAGCGGGATGTCGCTCAAACCCGGGATCACGATCGGCTCGAAACCGATCAGCGGCTTGCCGACCCAGGCGGCGCCGACAAAACTGGAAAGACCCACGCCGAAGATCGTCAGCGCCAGGCCGGTCGCCACCTGATTGGCGTTGAACACCAGCGCCACCAGAGCGAACAGCGACGACAGCAACATGCCCGCGAGAATCGCCAGCAGCACACCAAGCCACAGGCTGCCGGTGCTCAAGGCGACGATGAAACCGATCACCGCGCCAAACAGCATCATGCCTTCCTGACCCAGATTCAGCACGCCGGTCTTCTCGCAGACCAGTTCACCCAAGGCCACCAGCAGCAGCGGGGTGCCGCAACGAACGGTGGCAAAAAAAATGTTACTCAACAGGTCGATATCCATCACACGGCTCCCGGCACAGCGGCCATCTGGCGGCGGGCCCAGCGCAGCTTGAGGCGCGGGCGGTAGAGAATCAGCACATCGCAGGCCAGCAGGAAGAACAGCATCATCCCCTGAAACAATTGCGTAATGGCTTGTGGCAAATTCAGGGTCATCTGCGCGCTCTCGCCACCCAGATACAGCAGCGCCATGAGCAGGCTGGAAAACAGAATCCCCAGCGGATTCAGGCGCCCGAGAAACGCGACGGTAATGGCCGCGTAGCCGTAACCCGGTGAAACCTGCGGCACCAATTGGCCGATAGGGCCGGTCACTTCACAGACGCCTGCCAAGCCAGCGAGGCCGCCGCTGATCAAAAGCGCCAGCCAGATCAGGCCTTTTTCACGAAAGCCGACGAATCCGGCGGCACGCTTGTCCAGGCCCAGCACCTTGATCTGAAAACCGACGAAACTGCGCTGCAACAACACCCACACCGCCACCAGAGCCAGCAGCGCGAAATACACCCCGGCGTGCACGCGGCCGTCGTCGGTGAGCAGCGGCAAGCGGCTCGCGTCGCCGAACATGGCGGACTCCGGGAAGTTCATGCCGGCAGGGTCCTTCAGCGGGCCGTGTACGAAATACAGCAGCAGGTTGAGGGCGATGTAATTCAGCATGATGCTGGTGAGGATTTCATTGGCGTTGAAATGTGTTCGCAGCCAGGCCGTTAATCCTGCCCAGGCTGCTCCAGCAGCAACGCCGACCAACAGGATCAAAACCAGCATCCAGCGGCTGTCGACATCGATGACGTTCACGGCGACAGCACTGCCGCCCAGTGCGCCCATCAGCAACTGCCCTTCGGCGCCGATGTTCCAGATGCGCGCCTGATAGGCCACGGCCAGACCCAATGCGCAGAGCAGAATAGGCAGAGTCTTGACCATCAATTCGGACACGCCATACAGGTCGCTGACCGGTGCGATCAGCAGGGTGTGCAAGGTCAGCAGCGGGTCGAGGCCCAAGGCAACAAATAGCAACGATCCCGACACCAGCGTCAGCACAGCGGCCAACAGCGGGGAAAACCACAACATCGCGCGGGATTCCTGGCCGCGGGGTTCCAGTGAAAGCAACATGGGCGTCTCCGTCAGATGATTGGGGCGGCGTCGAATTGACCCGCCATCCAGCCGCCGACCTGCACCTGGCTGGTCTGGGCGGTGGGCGCGAGGCTTGAAAGGCGACCGGCTGACAACGCAGCCACGCGATCGCTGATCTGAAACAGTTCGTCGAGGTCTTCGGAAATCACCAGGATCGCTGCGCCCGCGTCACGCAGGACAATCAACGCGCGGTGAATCGCTGCTGCAGCGCCTACGTCGACGCCCCAGGTTGGGTGGGCAGCGACCAGCAACCTCGGGTTCTGCAGGATTTCCCGACCCAGAATGAATTTCTGCAAATTGCCGCCGGAGAGGCTGCGAGCGCGGGTTTGCGCGTCGGGCGTTTTCACGGCGAAACGCTGGATGATGGTTTCTGCCAGCGCCTGGACCTTGCCGCGCTGAATCAGCCCCTTGCTGACCAGCCCTTGCTGAAAAGCGGTGAGCAGCGCGTTGTCGGTCAAGCTCATTTCTGGCACTGCGCCATGTCCCAGCCGTTCGGCAGGGACGAACGCCAAACCCAGCTTGCGACGTGCATCCGGGCGCAGATGACCGACCACCTGATTGGCAAAACGGATATGTTGCGCGTCGGCTTTGCTCAGCGTCTGTTCACCGCTGAGCAGGGCCAGCAGTTCGTCCTGACCGTTGCCGGCAACGCCTGCGATGCCGACGATCTCGCCGCTGCGCACCTCAAGATCGACCTCTTTCAGTGAGCAACCAAAGGGGTCAGGGTTGTGCCAGGACAGCGTGTCCACTCGCAGAAAAGGGGTAGCGCCGGAGGCTTTCGGATACTGCGCCACCAGTCCCTCGGCGTCGCCGACCATCAACTGCGCCAGTTGCAGATCGCTGCACTCGGCAGGCACGCAATGCCCGGACACCCTGCCGCCGCGTAGCACGGTAGCGCTGTGGCACAGCGCGCGAACTTCGCCCAGCTTGTGGCTGATGAACAGAATGCTGCAGCCCTCGCTGGCCAGGCGGCGCAGGGTGACGAACAGGTCGTCGGCTTCCTGCGGGGTCAGCACTGAGGTGGGTTCGTCGAGAATCAGCAGGCGGATGTCCTGCATCAGGCAGCGAATGATCTCGACTTTCTGGCGCTCGCCAATTGAGAGGCTGTGCACCAGCCTTTGCGGCTCCAGCGCCATACCATAACGTTGCGAGACCTCGCGAATTCTGGGTTCCAGCTGCTTGGGCGTACCCGCCGCAGCGCCCATCGCCAACGCGATGTTCTGCGCCACGGTCAGGGTTTCGAACAAGGAAAAATGCTGAAACACCATGCCAATGCCCAGCTCGCGGGCCTGGGCAGGGTTGCGCATGGTCAGCGGCTTGCCGTGCCAGACGATCTGCCCGGCATCCGGCTGAACCACGCCATAGATGATCTTCATCAAGGTGCTTTTGCCCGCGCCGTTCTCGCCGAGCAGCGCGTGGATTTCACCCGGCTCGATGCTCAGATCGATCGCATCGTTGGCAAGACAACCGGGGTATCGCTTGGTGATGTGGCGCAGCTGCAAGCGCGCAGGATTCGCTGAATGAGGCATGACGGGCTCGGGAAAAATGGATCGCCCCTGCACATAGCAATTTCTTGGCCAGCTGGTCAGGTTTTAGGATTTTGCCATTGGGTAGGAGCGCGCTTGCCCGCGATTACTTCCTTTCTGTTCCTGGCAATCCCATGCTCATTCGCTTCCAGAGGCTTGCGAGCTGGTATTTCCGGCACTACATCGGGGCGGGATCTTTTACGGCCGATTCAATTTGGTTCAATTTTTTTGTACGAAAAATGACCAATTGACGGCAGGCGAGATATCCCCGGCCCTGTGGACAGCCTTGCACGCGTTATCCACAGATTGCTCCACAGTTTATGTGCGCAAGCGCAGATGTGCGATCTAAGCCCACAGTGGATAGGTCCGAAGGGAGATAAGGCACTCTAACATCCTGTTTTTCGGTCGGTTTATGCGGTGGATAAATATTTTGATCAAAAACTGATCATTCGGCTGAAACCCATGTGTTTCAAGGCTTGCGAGGGAATGTGCTCAGGTTGTCCACAGGCAGGTGCACAGTAGATGTGGGAAACCTGCATCGCACAGGAGGAGCCAGAATGAGGCGCTCAGACGGCGTCTTCGCGCTTGAGCACGATACGCCCGCGGCTGATGTCCGAGAGTTGGCGCTGAAACGTCTCGATCTGCTCCGGGCCCAGGGCAATCGACAGGTCCACGCCAACGGCCGTGAAGGTTTCTTCCTGAACCAGACCGTTGAGTTCGGCCAGGCGCAACTTGACCAGCGCCAGTTCGCTGAAGCTGCAGTCAAAATTCAGGGAAACGCGATTGATCAGTGCTCGACGCTCTGCCTGTTGCAGGCATTTGTTCGCGCCGCCGCCATAGGCCCTTGCCAGTCCACCGGTCCCCAATTGAATGCCGCCGTACCAGCGAATGACCAACACAACGACTTGATCAAAATCCTGCGCTTCGATAGCCGCGAGAATCGGCCGGCCCGCCGTGCCACCGGGCTCGCCGTCGTCGGTGCTGCGGTATTGCGCGCCGAGCTTCCAGGCCCAGCAGTTGTGCGTGGCGTTGAGGTCGCTGTTCTGCTCGATGAACGCCTGAGCTTCTGCGGGGCTGCTGATGGGGGCGGCGAGGGTGATGAAGCGGCTCTTGCGAATCTCTTCGCGAAATTCGCAAGGGCCGACGAGGGTAGAGGGCATGACGTTTCCAGCCGAAAATCAGGAAGAGTCGTACATTCAGATCGCGGGCACGAGGCCGCAACCCTTGAGAATGATGCGAATCAGATTATTGCCGGCTTCTTCCATGTCCTGCTTGGTCAGGCGCGAGCGGCCGGTGACCTGGCAAATCTGGGTGGCGAAGTCGGCGTAATGCTGGGTGCTTCCCCAGAGCAGAAAGATCAGGTGCACGGGGTCGACGGGGTCCATCTTGCCGGCGTCGATCCAAGCCTGAAATACCGAAGCGCGCCCTTGGAACCACGCCCGGTAATCCTGGCTGAAATATTCGTTCAAACATTCGCCGCCGCTGATGATCTCCATCGCGAATATGCGCGAGGCCTGCGGGTGGCGGCGAGAGAACTCCATCTTCGCGCGAATGTAGTGAGTCAGCGCCTGGGCTGGATCGTCCTCGACCTTCAGATTGTTGAAGGTGCTGTCCCACAGCTGAATGATGTTGCTCAGCACCGCGATGTACAGCCCCAACTTGTTGGTGAAGTAGTAGTGCAGGTTGGCCTTGGGCAGCCCGGCATTCTGCGCGATGGTGTTCATGCTGGTGCCTTTGAACCCGTGACGGGCGAACTCGTCCTCGGCAGCCTTCATGATCGCTTCTTCATTCTTTTGACGAATTCGGCTCGCCGGTTTGGTGGCGCTGACGCTGTGAGCAGGGACTTCGAGGGTCATGTGCGGTTCCAGACGGATCATTGGGTGCGACGGGTGAACAGATAACGCACCCGTGACGATCCGACAAGCGTTGGCAATGGAAATTAATGCTCAAGGGCCTCTATTTCCTGCTTTTTTTCGGATAGAGCCTCCTTGGCTTCCGGCAAAAGCAGGGACATCGCGATCGCCGTGAGGCCGCCGCTGGTAATCGCCGAATCGAACAGGTTCTGCACCAGTTGCGGCAAATGATGCAGCAACGTCGGTTGCGCCGCGATCCCCAGGCCTACGCCGAACGAGGTGGCGATGATCAACATGCTGCGTCGGTCCAGCGACGACTGCGCAAGGATGCGAACCCCCGCCGCCGCCACGCTGCCAAACATCACCAGCGTCGCGCCACCCAGGACCGGTTTGGGAATCTGCTGAAGAATCGCACCGATGATTGGGAAAAGTCCGAGCAAAAACAGGATCGCTCCGATATAGAGGCCGACGTAGCGGCTGGCCACGCCGGTGAGCTGGATCACGCCGTTGTTCTGGGCGAACGTGGTGTTGGGAAATGCGCTGAAGGTGGCGGCGATCATGCAGCTCACGCCATCACCCAGCACGCCTCCCTTGAGGCGAGCGATGTAGCTCGGGCCTTTGATCGGCTCGCGGGACAGCATGCAGTTGGCAGTCAGATCGCCCACGGTCTCGATGCTGCTGATCAGATAAATCAGCGCCACGGGTAGGAAAGCTGCCCAATCGAAGTTGAAACCGAACCGGAAAGGCGTAGGAACGCTGATCAGCGCCACATCGCTGATCGAATGCGGGATCAGCTTGCCGCTGAACCAGGCCGCGACGCTGCCCACCGCCAGGCCAATGATGATTGCCGACAGGCGCAGCCAGGGCGTGTTGGAACGGTTGAGCAGGATGATCACCAGCAGCACGAACACGCCGAGAATCAGGTTGATGGGCTCGCCAAAATCAGGGGCGTTGAAGCCGCCCCCCAGATCGGTGACGCCGACCTTGATCAGGCTCACGCCAATCAGCGTGATGACGATGCCAGTAACCAGCGGGGTGATCACGCGACGCAGTTGGCCGATGAAGCGGCTCAGCACGATCTGCACGACAGCGCCGAAAAAACACACGCCAAACACCATCGCCATGATGTCTTCAGGGCTGCCGCCCCGTTGCTTGACCATGAAGCCCGCCGACAGCACGGCACCCAGAAAGGCAAAACTGGTGCCTTGCAGGCAGATCATCCCGGCGCCGATACCAAACGGACGACGCGCCTGGATGAAAGTGCCTACACCAGAAACCATCAACGCCATGCTGATCAGGTAAGGCAGGTAGGCGCCGAGCCCCAATGCCGAACCAATGATCAGCGGCGGCGTGATGATGCCCACGAACGCTGCGAGCACATGCTGAACCGCGGCCAGAATGGTAGGCGCAGGTTTGGGGCGATCATTCAAGCCGTAGATAAGGTCGTTATTGTCTGGCGCTTCAGGCTGCATGCTGGACTCTCGGTTTTTGTGTTTGGCCAAGCCGGTGTGCACTTGAACGATAGCGCTGTTTCACCGGTCTTTAGGCTGCACTGCAAAAACCTGTCCAATCGATCAGGTAGTGTTCTGGATATTTTGTTAATTTCTATTTAAAACAATGATTTATTTTATTTAAAAGATTTTCCGAGAGCGGGGGTAAGGGGCTCGCTCATTGGCCCAGGCCTCATCGTGTGGCAGCCAGGCTTTCCAGAAAACTCTCCAGCACCAAATGAGGGCGACGACCTTTGCGGGTCACCGTCACCAGACTCAGATCGTAAAACCGCGCCTGCGGTTTCAGTGCGCGCAGCCGACCCTGCTGCACCCAGAACGTCGCATAGTGATCCGGCAGATAGCCGATGTAGCGGCCGGTCAGAATCAGGAACGCCATGCCTTCGCGGTCCGATGCGCTCGCCGTGCATTTGAGCGCCTGATAGTGCGCCTGAATGTCTGCCGGCAAGCGGAACGTCGGGGCAATGGCCTCCTGCTCTGCCAGGCGCTCATCACCCAGTTGCGCATCGTCGGCATAAAAGAGCGGGTGACCTACTGCGCAATACAGCAATGAGCGCTCACTGTAGAGCGGTTGATATTCAAGGCCTGACAAGGCGTTGGCCTGTGGCACGACGCCGACATGCAGGCTGCCGTCGAGTACGCCTTGCTCCACTTCATTGGGCGCGATCATGCGAATGTTGATATGCACGTCCGGCCCGCGTTCTTTCAGCTGGGAAAGCGCGTGGGTGATACGCATGTGGGGCAGGGTGACCAAATTGTCGGTCAGGCCGATGTTCAGCTCGCCACGAAGGTGTCGGTGAAGGCCGTTCACTTCTGTACGAAAACTCTCCAGCGCACTCAACAGTTGCAGCGATGACTGATACACCTCGCGGCCTTCTTCTGTCAGCGAAAAGCCCGCGCGGCCACGCTGACACAGGCGCAATCCCAAGCGTTGCTCCAGATCGCTCATCTGCTGGCTGATGGCCGACCGGCCAATGCCCAGGGCGCTTTCTGCGGCCGAGAACCCTCCTGACTCGACTACGCTTCGAAAGATGCGCAACAGACGGATATCGAAGTCGCTGACTTGTGCCAACGGGTCGGAACGGCGTGTGCTCATTGTTTAGTGGTCCGCTAAGTAAAGATCATAAAAGCAGGATTTTAGCGACTTTATGCCCGTGGCAAGTTAGCTGCAACCGGCCCTGCTTCCTTTCATGGGGATGAAGACAGGCCACCCACACCCTTGTGAGGTTATTCCAATGAACATGCCCGAATTGTCCGATATGTCGCTGGCCAGTCAGCTCAAGCTCGATGCTCACTGGATGCCCTACACCGCGAACCGCAATTTCCAGCGCGACCCGCGACTGATCGTGGCGGCAGAGGGGAGTTATCTGACAGACGACAAGGGCCGTAAGATCTACGATGGTCTTTCGGGTTTGTGGACCTGTGGCGCTGGCCATACTCGCAAGGAAATTCAGGAAGCCGTCTCCAAACAACTGGGCACACTGGATTACTCGCCAGGGTTTCAGTTCGGTCATCCGCTGTCGTTCCAGCTCGCCGAAAAGATCACCGAGCTGACGCCGGGCAGCCTGAACCATGTGTTCTACACCGACTCGGGCTCCGAGTGCGCCGATACCGCCGTGAAAATGGTGCGTGCCTACTGGCGCCTGAAAGGCCAGGCGACCAAGACCAAAATGATCGGTCGTGCCCGTGGCTATCACGGCGTGAACATCGCGGGCACCAGCCTGGGCGGCGTGAACGGCAACCGTAAAATGTTCG
>Ga0213820_1001035_pt1 | contig 14228 bp, 10 predicted proteins | sample MC6MC0910MG_FD_179889 | JGI IMG/M metagenome (GOLD analysis project Ga0213820, IMG submission 179889) | Enriched soil aggregate microbial communities from Iowa State University, Ames, United States - MC6-MC0910-MG | ecosystem: Environmental > Terrestrial > Soil > Unclassified | place: USA: Iowa... | reverse complement strand
GAAGTGATCTGCTCCACTCGGCTGGCGATGATTATGCAGCACGTCGAAGTCGCTATCGCCGATGCGCCTGGAGCATCGGAACAACTGCGGCGACTGTTCCGCACGCTTTCCGTCACCGGTACTGAACTCTTTTTTCACGAACGTAAACTCTATGATATTGCTGCCGTCGCGTCGCGTGACCGCTGGCCGTCGGCGATGGCGCATGAAGAACGACTGCTCAGCCTGATTCAGCAGATCCTGCGCCGGGGGCGTGAAGCAGGTGAGTTTGAGCGTAAAACCCCGGCTGACGAAGCGGCGGAGGCAATCTATCGGGTGATCAAACCCTACGCCAGTCCGGTACTGCTGCAGTACAGCCTTGATGACGCTGAAGAAGCCTCTGCACAACTGGCAGCGCTGGTGTTACGTAGCCTTGCGCCCTGAACATTGCGCATGATGTGACTATTGACTTATTTAGTCACAAGAGCAACGATAGCACTCTGTCTGGTTATCGCTCAGGATTCTGATGCTGCTAAGCTTATCTCTCTCTGCTCTATTCCATCCCTGCGTTCGTCCATCGCACCATTCTACGCAGGGTCTCACCTTCCGCGCTCAAGGCGTGTATCCATTGTCTGCGGCAGCATTTCAATCACTGTCCGGACTCTCTACGGGAGTAATCCAATGAGTCACTTAGCCTCATCACAACGCATTGTCATTACCGGCGCGGGCATCGTTTCGCCACTGGGTTGTGGCGTTGAAACCGTCTGGCGGCGATTAACGGCAGGAGAATCAGGTATACGTACCCTTCCCGATACGCTTACTGCTGGCACCGGTATTTCAGTAGGTGGCAGCGTGCCGGGCATCGATGAAGATCCGCTGGCTGGTTACGACCCCGAGGCGTTCATTGCGCCGAAAGAGCGTAAAAAGATGTCGCGCTTTATAGAATTCGCGCTGCTGGCAGCAGAAGAAGCGCTGAATCAGGCAGCCTGGCATCCTGAAGATGAGGCGACGCGTGAACGTACCGCGACTATTATTGCTTCAGGCGTCGGCGGCTTTGGTGCCATTGCCGACGCGGTGCGCACCACCGATGCACGCGGCCCGCGCAGGCTCTCACCCTTTACAGCACCTTCGTTTCTGGCCAACATGGCCGCGGGTCATGTCTCGATCAAACACGGCTTCACCGGCCCGCTGGGTGCGCCCGTTACCGCCTGTGCGGCGGGAGTTCAGGCAATTGGTGATGCAGCCAGGTTGATCAGAAGCGGTGAAGCGGACATTGCTATTTGTGGCGGCACAGAAGCGGCGCTTGATCGCGTCACGCTGGGCTGTTTCGCGGCTGCACGTGCGCTATGTGTGGGCTATGAAGATCAGCCGCACCATGCCTCACGTCCGTTTGATCGTGACAGAAACGGCTTTGTGATGGCCGAAGGTGCAGGCCTGCTGGTGATTGAGTCACTGGCCCATGCCGAAGCACGCGGCGCGACACCGCTGGCGGAGATTGTCGGCTATGGCACCAGCGCCGATGCATACCATTTAACCGCGGGTCCGGAGGATGGCAGCGGGGCTGCACGGGCGATGAGAACCGCCCTGCGCCAGGCGGGCATCAGCCCGGAAGACGTCCAGCATATCAACGCACACGCAACCTCAACTCAGGTTGGCGATCACGGTGAGCTGGCGGCTATTCGCGCAGTGTTTGGCGATGATTCGCAGGTCGCGATCGCCTCAACGAAATCCGCCACCGGCCATCTGCTGGGTGCGGCAGGCGGCGTTGAGGCGATATTCACCCTGATGGCGTTGCGGCAGCAGCTTATTCCGCCGACGCTGAACCTCCATCATCCCGATGAAGCCGCAGGCAATCTGGACCTGGTGGCGCTCAATGCACGTTCCACAGCGCTGACTTATGCCATGTCGAACGGTTTTGGTTTTGGCGGCGTCAACGCCAGTCTCCTGTTGCGTAAGTGGCAATGACTGCAGAGTGACGATTAAGCCCGCGCTGCCAGACACCCTCTCAGCGCGGGTAATACATCGGACGTCCTGAAAAATCATGCACAGCTGTTCCCTGTGTGCCGGGGTTTATCAAAACACCCTCTGTACAATACTCGCTTTATAAATCTGTACCTTTCCTGACAAAATTGCCTCCGCCAGACCTCCTGCCCTTTTTCTTTCAGCACTACAATTAATCGGATGAAAACAACCTCAGAGAACGTTAATGAAGATTGCAGCTTTCGATATTGGTGGTACCTCTTTAAAAATGGGCGTGATTGATGAGCAGGGAAATATTCTGACCAGTGAGAGTGCTGATATTTCCCATAATTCACGCGACAAAATACTTGATGAGATCCTGGCCTGGCTGGAGAAAAACCCCGGCTGTGCTGGCATCGCCGTCAGCACGCCCGGTTATATTGATGCAGAAGCCGGATATATCGACATGGGCGGCACCATTCGGGACTTCGACCAGTTTCATCTGAGCCAGTGGCTGACGGAAAAAACCTCACTGCCTGCCACGGTCGAAAATGACGCCCATTGCGCCTTACTGGCTGAACAGTGGCTGGGCAAAGCAAAAAAGCTCAGTGATTTTCTGATGTTAACTATCGGCACAGGATTAGGCGGAGCGGCATTCTGCAACGGCGCGCTGATCCGGGGCGGTCGTAATCGCGCGGGCGAGTTTGGTTGCCTGCTGACTTCGCGCCCCACCAGCAGCAATATTGAACGCCACACCATGAGCCAGAGCTGTACCATGACGGCGCTTCGGGAGAATTACAGCCAGCTCATCGAAAAATCTTCCGACGACGTCACGGGTAAAGATGTCTTTGACGCATACGATCGCAAAGAAGAAGCCGCGCAGCAGGTGGTGAATAAATTCTACCAGGATCTTGCAGCCTGCTTATATAACCTCTTCAGCGTGTTCGATCCGCAGATGATATTTATCGGTGGTGGAATTACCGAGCGGGAGCCGTTCCTCGAGGAACTGGCAGAGCAACTGGCAAAATATGATCTTGATATCCGCATTGATACCGCGACCTACGGCAACGACTCCGGCATGTTGGGCGCAACCTGGAATTTCCTGCAGCGTCAGCCAGACAAATAATGGCTTATAGTTCAGGACGTATGCAGGTTACACCTTTCTGATAATTATGATGATTTATCTGGTGCGGTATTTAAAACGATAACCCGGTCATGACCGGGTTTACTCTTGTTTATATTAGTGTCGTATTTGCGCCAGATCGTCTGACGTCAGGCCGGTCATTTCTATGACAGTTTTACGATCAAGGCCGTTTTGTAGCATAGTGCGCGCAATTTTCAGGGTAGCTTCACGCTGCCCTTCAGTACGACCTTTCTCAATACCACGCCGTTCACCAAGCTCGATACCTTCTGCGCGACCTTTTTCGATCCCTTTTTGTTCAAGCTGCTGTGCGATGGTCATCAGTGCGTCTCCGTGTTGTGGCACCCGCTGTGCCAGTTCGCGAACGAAAGCTTCGTAGTCAGCTGACTCACCAGCCTGCAGTAAATAGTGTATCAGCGTCATCACCTGGGGTGAAGAAAGATAATCGGCCATGAGTAGCGTGACCAGATGGTCAGTCAGGCTTGCAATGTCGCGTTGATGAATATGTTTCTGCAAAAGCGTCAGGGCGGCCATACTGCGATGAGTCATGATCTCATCATCCGGGATGACCGTAATGTCCACCAGCGGGAAGGCGCCTCTATAAAGGCTTTCCGCCACTACCGGATCATCAAATTCGTCGAACCAGCGGGTCGACCACGGATAGGGAGTGCGCTTACCGGTATAGAACAGTACAGGTATGACTAAAGGCAGTTTTTTATGGCCAGCTTCAAGGTGGCGCTGCATAGCGGCTACCGCATAACGTATCAGGCGGAATGCCATATGCCTGTCAGGGGTGGATTGGTGTTCAATCAGAACATGAATATATCCGTCACCGGTTGAGGTTCTGAGACTGTACAAAACGTCACTGAAGTATTGACGCAAATCGTCTTCAACAAATGATCCGGACTCAAGCTTCAGTGTGGTGAGATCGCAGATTTTAAGCAATTTCTCCGGAAGGTGGATCTGCATAAAATCTCTGGCAACATCCGGATGCGTAAGAAACTGTCGAAAAGTAGCATCATGAGGTGTAGCACTTTTTTTATTTTTCATCAGTTCAGCCCCTGTAAATTCCATGCGCTGCTACCACAGCGAAGAGGCTATCTTAATGGATCAGATTTTAATTTATAATATTTAAACCTTGCCCAGTCTATATATTAACTACACCCATAGTCTTTTAAAAAATTTATTAGCAAGATGGATTACGACGCGTTCTAAATTAACAACCTTAATCAATTTATATAGCGATAATTAAAACCTCCGGATGTACCCGAAACTTCTAACGCTGACCATTAATGTCTGAACCGCTTTACGAAAAGTTAATTTTCTAATTAAGTTACGGCATAACCAGCCCGATCACGCTGTTTATACCGCTCGCTCCCTATCCCCGTCCCGGCGCATCCAACAGGCTAAGCGCCACGCCTGTCAGGGTATAGACCACTACATACAACAGAATCAGTGCCGCAAGCAAAAGACGGTGGCTGCGCATCTCACTTTTCTTCATGGTGCCATTCAGAAGGTGTAGCTCAATGCCAGGGTGGCCGATGCGCCGTTGTGCCGTGCAACGATGGGGCTATCTGAAGCATGCTTATCCAGCCAGCTGTAGTCACCGATCACACTGGCCGCCCAGGCGGGTGTGAACTGATGGATCCAGGTCAGGCTGGTGTCGGTGCCATAAAATCCACCCGCGGCGTCATAGCGTTCAAAACCACTGCGCGCACTTTGCTTGCGGTTAACGCCATACCAGGTATTCATATAACGCCCGTCGCCAAACAGTCCCGCCACCTGCAGTGCCACAGTATCGCTGCTGGTCTGCCAGGGGATCAGGGTCACGGAAGTGCGGTACTGCACGCCCTGACTATCACTTAATGGCAGCGTCGCTTTGCCCTCCAGCACCAGCCACGGCGTTACCGACCATCCCAGCGCCAGCGCGGTGTTCATCGTTGCGTCGATGTTCCCCATGCCTCTGAGCCGGTCATCCCCGTCACGCCAGGATGAATTCTGGTCAGAACGGCCCAGCCCGTAGCCCAGCGTATGTTCCAGATACAGTCCATTATCTGCCTGCAGGTCATAGCCAATGCCTTTCTGTGAGTCTAAAAAGAAGGCCCCGTCGCGTGCCTGGATCACCGGCATCAGCTGCCAGTGCTGCTTATCTGCGCCGCTATAGCGTGGTGCATTGATACCTGCAATGCCCAGCGTGACGCTTGGCGGCGGCGTAGTCTCATCAGCCATGGCAGTCGCGGCACTGAATCCCAGCGAAAAACAGACCATGTGCAGCGTTATTTTTCCGGTTATCATCACGTTTCCTCATTATCACATCAGGTGCGGAGCTGAGGGGTTCAGAGCCGCGTCAATGGCCGGAGTATGCGAGGCGAGTGTCAATTAACGACCAGGGATTTATGAAGAAACAGTCAAGGTGATCCGAAAATGCAGCCAAAACGTGTACTGATTATTGAAGATGATGCTGATGCGGCGGGCGTACTTGAGGCCTACCTGAAACGTGAAAATTATGAGGTCATGATTGCCGGTGACGGGCCAGGCGGGCTGGATGCCGCCAGACGCTGGCAGCCCGATCTGATCCTGCTGGATATCATGCTGCCCGGCATGAACGGCACTGAAGTGCTGGCAGCGCTGCGACGTCGTGACGATACCCCGGTGATCATGGTAACCGCGATGGGTGATGCGCCGGACCGCATCGGCGCACTGCGCTATGGCGCGGATGACTACGTGGTCAAACCCTATCATCCGGGCGAAGTGGTGGCGCGCGTTCAGGCAGTACTGCGCCGCAGCCAGCAGAGTCAGGTGCCCGCGGCAGAAACCCTGCGCTGGGCGGGTTTAGTGGTGGACCCGGTGGCACTCACCGCAGTGGTCGATAGTGACAGTGCTTCACCGCGCCGCCTCGATCTGACACCAACCGAATTTTCCCTGCTGGTCACCCTGATGCGCGCTCCGACGCGTCCGTTTACCCGCCTGTTTCTGCTGGAGCACTGTCTGCCGGAAAGCGATGCGCTTGAGCGGGTGGTCGATACCCACGTCTATAACCTGCGTCGCAAACTGGAAGCCGCGGGCATCTCTGATATCTTACCGGCAGTGCGCAGCGTCGGTTACCGGTTCAGACAGCCATGAAGAACGATACGCATACTTCATTGTGGCGCTGGATCTGCATCCGGGTGCTGTTTCTGGCGATTGGCAGCGTGGTGCTCATTGCCATCTGTATGTGGCTGCGCTTCGCAGTGCAAGCGTACTGGGTCTATTACCGGATGCCGCCCGCGCTGCTGGATGAGTTCACCCGGTTGCGCCACCACCCTGCCAGCGATCCTGTGCGCTTTCATCAGATTATGGACCAGTGGTGGGGCATCAACTTCTCCGATCCGTCGCTGGCCTCGTCGGACTGGCTTACCGTGATCGTGCTGGTCGTGGTAACGATTCCGTTTATGGTGCTGATGGCGCTGCGTTTCGCCCGTCCGCTGTCGGCGCAGTTCAGCCAGCTGGCTACCGCGGCGCGAGCGGTTTCAAAAGGCGAATTTGGCCGATCGGCGGTAATCGTAAAAGAAGCCCCACAGGAGCTGGTACGTTTTACTGAAGATTTTAATCAGATGACGCAGCAGCTGGCGCGTTACGAGCGTGAGCTGCGCACCTCGCATGTGGCGATGGCGCATGAGCTTCGCTCGCCACTTACGGCGGCGATGGGCCGCCTGCAGGGGATTCTGGATGGCGTCTTTCCTGCCGAACCGCAACAGCTGGCAATGATCATGAAGCAACTGACGCAGCTCAGTCGCCTGACAGACGAACTGCATCTCTTGTCGCTGGCGGATGCCGGGCAGCTTACCCTGAACCGCGAGTGGTTTAATCTCAGCGAGTTACTGCGCGAGCGCTCCGGCTGGCTTCTGCCGCAGGTAGAACAGGCGGGGATTGCCATCAGCGTGACATCACCCAACGATCTGCGGCTGTATGCCGATACCTTCCGGCTGGGCCAGGTAGTGACCATCATCTGTGAGAATGCAATGCGCTACGCTGCCGACGGTGGCGCGTTGCTGATCACGGCCAGCCAGAACGATCAGGCGATCATAATGACCTTCCGCGATTATGGTCAGGGTGTGGAGCCGGACTTCCTGCCGCAATTGTTTGACCGCTTTACCCGCGCTGACTCCTCACGCGCCCGCCACTCCGGCGGCAGCGGTCTGGGACTGTCGATCGCCAAAGCGATCGTCGAGGCGCACGGCGGGTCGCTTCACGCCACACAGCCCGCCGACGGCGGTCTGCTGATCGGGATAACGCTGCCGGCGAGATAAATTGTTCTGGCTTGACCATTTCTTGATGGTTCATGGAACGTTTCTGGACACATGCCGGGTTCAATGAGCACAACTCATTAAAGGAACCCGGTTATGACAGACTTCTTATCGGATGCTGCCCGCCAGGTGTGGCGTCATCTCTTCGGTATTCACATCTTTGCGCCGATCATCTTCGTGCTGCTCGGGGTATTCATCATGACCGGTTGCCGGGACAATAGTTCTGCTCCGCCTGCCGCCCCGCTCCGCCCGGTTAAATCGGTGATTGCTCCACCGCTCAGCAGTGATGCATCGCTGGTGCTGACTGGCGAAATCCGCGCTCATGAAGAGGTCGCGCTGGCCTTCAGACTGGATGGCCGGGTGGTGAGCCGTGCGGTTGAGCTGGGCGATCGCGTCAGCGCCGGGCAATCGCTGGCAGCGCTGGAAAATGATCAGTCACGCAATCAGCTAAGCAGCGCACGGGCCGATCTCGACAGCGCACGCGCCGCCGAACGGGTCGCCGCGCTTAACCTGCATCGGATGCGGCTGCTGATGCCCGGAGGGGCCATCGCCCGCAGCCAGCTGGACAGCGCCCAGGCGGACTGGCAGAGCGCACAGTCCCGCCGTCTCAGCAGCGAAGCGGCTCTGAAAAATGCCCAGGATAACCTCAGCTGGACTCAGCTGACTGCGCCTGCAGCAGGCCGGATCACCGCCATCACGGTTCAGCCAGGTCAGGTGGTCAGCGCCGGACAAAATGTGATGACGCTGGCAGCAGGGGATGCACGCGATGCGGTGTTTGACCTGACAACGCCTGCGCTGCTGCATCCTGATGATCGGACACCGCTGAAAGTGACGCTGCTCGCCGATCCCGGCGTGCAGGCCAGTGGCACAGTGCGTGACATCAGCCCGCAGGCCGATCCGCAGACCCGCACATGGCGGCTGCGCATCTCTCTGAATCAGCCGCCTGAGGCGATGGCACCCGGTGCCACGGTCATTGTCACCCTTCCCGATGCGCAGCCGCCGGTCATCGCCCTGCCCGCCAGCGCCCTGACCCGCTCCGCAGACAAACCCGCGCTGCTGGTCGTTGATGCGGCGTCACGCCTGCAGCTTCGTCCGGTAGTGCTGGCCCGCTTTAACGCGCAGCAAATCTTCGTCACTGCCGGGATCAAGCCGGGAGAGCGCGTCGTCACCGCCGGCGTCAGCACCCTGCAGCCTGGCGAAAAAGTGGCGCTTTCGCAGGAGGCTCCATGAAAAAAACGTCTGGCTTTAACCTCTCCGGCTGGGCGCTGGCGCATCAGCAACTGGTAATCTTTTTCATGCTGCTGGTCATGGCGGCGGGTGTGCTGAGCTATGAACATCTGTCACGCAATGAAGACCCGGCGTTTACTATCAAAACCGCCGTAATATCAGCCCAATGGCCAGGTGCTGATGTGAACACCACGGTGCAACTGCTCACTGACGTACTGGAACAGAAGGTGCAGGAGATCCCGTCGCTGGATGCGGTTGAGAGCGAAACCCGCGCCGGACAAACCGTCATCTATGTCAACCTGCGCGATGACACGCCGCCCTCTCAGGTGGCCAGCATCTGGTACCAGCTGCGTAAAAAGATGCAGGATGTTGCCCCTTCACTGCCGCAGGGCGTGCAGGGTCCGGCCGTTAACGACGAATTTGATGACACCTTCGGCACCATTTATGGCTTCACGGCGGAGGGTTTTACCGCCAGAGAGCTACGCGACCGGGTCGATAACCTGCGTCGCAATCTGGCCAGTCTGCCCGACATCGGTAAAACCAGCCTGTTAGGTGTACAGGAGCAGCAGGTGGTTATCGCCTTTTCGCCGCGCAAGCTGAACGGCATGGGGCTCGATTTACAGCAGGTCAGCGACGCCATTAAAGCTCAGAACGATGTCGTCCCGGCGGGCAGCCTGCGTACCGACCGCGAGAATATTGCGCTGCGGGTCAGCGGCACCCTGACTTCGGTTGAAAATCTGCGGGCGATTACCCTGCATATCGGTGAGCGTTTTATTCCGCTGACCGATCTGGCCACCATCAGCCTGCAACCTGCCGAACCGCCAGCGCCGACGTTCCGGGTTAACGGCGTTCCGGCTATCGGGCTGGCGATCTCCATGGCCGGCAGCGGCAACATGCTCGATTTCGGTCAGCAACTCAGTCAGCGCATGCAGATGCTGGCCAGTCAGTTACCGCACGGTATTACTATGACCCGCGTGGCCGACCAGTCTTCCGTGGTGAAAAACGCGGTCAGCGGCTTTGTCCGGATACTGGGCGAAGCGGTCGTCATCGTGTTAGCCGTCTCCTTTGTCTCACTGGGACTGCGTGCCGGTCTGGTCGTTGCGGCGGCGATCCCGCTGGTACTGGCAATGACCTTTACCGGCATGTTAATGGCAGGCATCGGACTCCAGCGCATCTCGCTTGGCGCACTAATCATCGCGCTGGGGCTGCTGGTGGATGATGCCATGATCACCGTCGAGGCAATGGTGGCGCGACTGGAAGCGGGCGACAGCAAGTGGCAGGCCGCCACCTATGCGTTTAAAACCACCGCATTTCCGATGCTGACCGGTACGCTGGTAATGATCGCCGGGTTCATTCCGGTCGGGTTCGCCGCCTCCAGTGCCGGAGAATATTGCTACTCATTGTTTGTGGTGATTACCCTGGCGCTGCTCTGCTCGTGGGTCGTCGCGGTCATCTTCTCTCCGCTCACCGGCTGCTGGCTGCTGTCGGCCAGGCACATCAAGGCCGATAAGCCGCCGGGCGTGCTGACGCGCAGCTATCACCGGCTGCTGGAGGTGATTCTGCGTCACCGGCTGGTGACGATTGGCACAGCGATGGCGGTGCTGCTGGTCAGCCTTTACGCCACCACTTTTATGCAGGGTGAATTTTTCCCTGCGTCGGATCGGCCCGAGCTGCTGGTCAGCCTGACGCTTCCCGCCAGTGCAGCCCAGGCTGAAACCACCCGCCGTACCGCACAGCTGGAACAGATGCTGCGCAACGATCGGGATGTGGCGAACTACACCAGCTACGTTGGCTCGGGCGCGATACGCTTTTATCTGCCGATGGATGTGCTGCTGGATAATGAAAACATCGCGCAGCTGGTGGTGGTGGCGAAAGATCTGGCGGCACGCGATCGGCTGCGCAGCAGGCTGGAGCAGAAGCTGGCGGTGGATTTCAGTGATATCACTACCCGGGTATCGCCGCTGGAGCTGGGTCCACCGGTCGGCTGGCCGCTGAAATATCGCATCACCGGCCCGGATAATGCCAGGGTGCGTCAGGCGGCCGATCGGCTGGCGGCGCTGATCGCCCGTTCAGCGCTGACTCGCGAGGTCAATCTTACCGCCGGAGAGCCAGAACGGGTCATGACGCTGGCGGTGAACCAGACTGCAGCCCGCGCAGCCGGACTCTCTTCCGAGACGATAGCCACCGCGCTGAATACTCTGATGTCCGGCAGCGTGGTGACCACCCTGCGCGATCGTAACCGCCTGATCGACGTCGTGCTGCGCAGCAATGACCCGGAGCGGCAGGACACTGACACACTGGCAGGATTGATGATCACCAATGCAAGCGGACAGAAAATCCCATTGCGACAGGTAGCAACGCTGAACTGGGGAGTGGATGACCCGGTAATATGGCGACGTCAGAGGCTGGCTTACATCACCGTACAGACCGATATTGCGCCCGGTCAGCGGGCTGAACAGGTCTCGCAGCAGCTCGCACCAGCCGTCGCCGCCCTGCGCGCCTCGCTGCCTGCCGGATACGGTATTGAAGAAGGTGGCGTGGCAGCCGAATCGGATAAAGGCAACGGTTCAGTGTTTGCTCTGCTGCCGGTGACGATCTGCGTCATGCTGGTCTTGCTGATGATTCAGCTGCAACGCTTCTCCGGCATGCTGCTGGCGCTGAGCATGGCACCGTTTGGCCTGCCCGGCATCGTATCCGCGATGCTGCCGGCTGGCACACCGCTGGGGTTCGTGGCACTGCTGGGGATTATTGCCCTGGCGGGGATCATCATCCGCAACGCGGTGATCATGATCAGTGAAGTCGATGCGAATAGCCGGGCCGGCCTGACCGCGGGTGAGGCAATCCGGCAGGCTGCCCATCACCGTGCGCGTCCCATTCTGCTGACCGCCTGTGCGGCAATACTCGGCATGATCCCCATCGCCCATCAGGTTTTCTGGGGGCCCATGGCACTGGCGATTATTGGCGGTCTGATCAGCGGTACGCTGGTGACGCTCACGGTGCTGCCCGCCGCGTTAAGTCTGTTGATGCAGCGCGGCTCACGTTAAAACAACACCCGGCGATCCCGTGCTGAGAACGGCGGGATCGCCGGAAAGGATCAGTTCATCACCTCGACCAGAATCAGCGGGCACTTTCTGACTTTGCAGGCCTGACTGTAGGCCAGCGAGCAGACCGAACAGAGATCGCGCACGTCAGACTGGTACTCATACTCCATGAAATAGCGGAACTGGCCGCCCGCCGAATCTGTTCTCCAGAATCGCTGCGGCTCCAGAATTTCATCCAGTTGCCTGAATGTCAGGGCTGACGGGTTGTGAAACCCGACTCTTACGCGGTATGTAGTCATGCACCGATTATTGGCATCCCGGTCCCTGGCCGCCAGTTGGTTATTGTTTTCAGTTCAATAGCTGGCGCTTATCAACCCGCTTCGCCTGGTGCGGCAGGCTGTTCTGCCAGCAGCGCCAGCAGGTGCAGTACTGCTTTTGACGGGTGAAGCCGACGCCAGGCAAAGGCAACATCGGTAAATAGCGTGTTGTTCTCGATATCGCAGAAGCTGACCCAGGGGTTATCGACGCAGCGCATCGACTCCGGCACCAGCGCAATCCCGCAGCCCGCCGCCACCATGCCCAGCGACGTAGTGATCTGCGGAGCCTGCTGAAAAGTGTGGCGCGAAAAGCCCGCCCGCAGACAGGCAGTGACAATCAACTCATACAGGCTGGGCGAGACGTCGCGCGGGAAGATCACCAGGGTTTCTCCTGCCAGCGCGGATAGTGCCACGGTGGGTGTGCCGCTGAGGGGATGGCAGCGCGGCAGCGCAATCAGCATCTTTTCGGTGGAGATGACACGCAGATTAAACGCCTTGCTGCTTTCACACGGCAGCCGGATAAAAGCGGCATCCAGTAATCCCTCCTGTAAATCCTGCATCAGCAAAGACATATTCTCTTCGCGGGTCAGCAGCTCCATCGCCGGATAACGTTCTTTAAACTGGCGGATCAGGGTGAAGATGCGTGGATTAAACGCCACCGAGCTGGCAAAGCCCAGCGACAGCTGACCACTGATCCCGCGCGCAATACCGCGTGCGTTCTCCAGCGCCTGATCGGCCAGTTGCACAATCTGCCGGGCATCCGCCAGAAACGCTTCGCCCGCTTCGGTGAGTTCCACTCCGCGCGTCAGGCGCTTCAGCAACGGTGTGCCAATTTCCTGCTCCAGCCGCAGTATCTGCTGACTCAGCGGCGGCTGCGATATGCCCAGTATCTCGGCGGCACGAGTGAAGTGAAGCGTCTCGGCTACGGCAACAAAATAACGCAGATGGCGAAGTTCCATATCAAAAACGTCTCAAAGTTAACAGGTTTCGCTATTGGACCCACCGACTGAATCGGTTCACCATTAGGTTAACACGGCTTAACGGTTAATCGATGAGGCATCAAATGAGCAATTGTGTAACTGATTGTTCCTGTGAGGATCAACTAAAACATACTGTCCTGAAGCTTTCACAGGATGCACCAGAAAGCGTTATCTATCAGACCTCTTTAATGAGTGCGCTGCTGAGCGGCGTTTACGACGGCAATGTCCGTATTGCCGACCTGCTGCGTAAAGGGGATTTCGGCCTGGGTACCTTTAACCGGCTGGATGGCGAGATGATCGCGTTTGACAGCAAGGTCTATCAGCTGCACGCCGACGGCAGCGCGCACCCGGCCGATCCGGCGCAGAAAACTCCGTTCGCCGTGATGACCTTTTTTAAACCGCAGCATCTGTATGAATTTGACCGGCCGATGTCGCGTGAGGCGATCCATCAGGTGATCGACAACGAAATCACCTCCGATAACCAGTTCTGCGCGCTGCGCATCAGCGGTCGTTTCAGTCGCGTCGAGACCCGCACCGTGCCATGCCAGTGTCGTCCCTATCGCTCAATGCCGGAAGTGCTGGGCGATCAGCCGACCTTTGCCTTCAGCCAGCGTGCGGGCGAACTGATCGGATTCCGTACGCCGCAATATATGCAGGGCATTAACGTTGCGGGCTATCACGAACATTTTATTACCGACGACCGCGAAGGCGGCGGCCACATTCTCGATTATGCGCTGGAACAGGGCACGCTGACCTTTGGTGCCATCAGCAAGCTGGTCGTGGATTTGCCGCAGGACAGCGATTTTCTCAATGCCGACCTGAACCCCGCCAATCTTGACGCCGCGATTCGTGCGGTAGAAAGCTAATCAGAGGAATGACGATGAAAACTCCAACCGATACCACACTCTGGACCTGTGGCGCTGACCTGGTGGTGGCGCAACTTGAGGCACAAGGCGTCCGCCACGTCTTTGGCATTCCTGGCGCAAAAATTGATAAAGTCTTCGACTCACTGCTGGATTCCTCCATCCAGACCATCCCGGTTCGCCACGAAGCTAACGCCGCATTTATGGCCGCCGCAGTGGGCCGCCTTACCGGCAATGCGGGTGTGGCGCTGGTCACCTCCGGGCCGGGCTGCTCCAACCTGATCACCGGCATGGCCACCGCCACCAGCGAAGGCGATCCGGTGGTGGCAATCGGCGGTCAGGTGAAGCGCTCCGACAGCGCCAAGCAGGTTCATCAGAGCATGGACACGGTTTCAATGTTTCGCCCAATCACTAAATATGCGGTTGAGGTGACCGCCA
>Ga0213820_1001034_pt1 | contig 14251 bp, 8 predicted proteins | sample MC6MC0910MG_FD_179889 | JGI IMG/M metagenome (GOLD analysis project Ga0213820, IMG submission 179889) | Enriched soil aggregate microbial communities from Iowa State University, Ames, United States - MC6-MC0910-MG | ecosystem: Environmental > Terrestrial > Soil > Unclassified | place: USA: Iowa... | reverse complement strand
TCGCTTTCTTCGAGGAATGTCAGGGTCGGGTAGATCACGCCCGGGCTGGGGCTGTACGCGCCGTCGAACATGGTTTCGATCTGGCGGATCAGGTCGTAGCCGTGGCACGGCTGCTCGGCGATCAGCGCCAACAGCAGCAATTTCAGATCGCCCGGGGCAAAGACCCGTGGGCCGCGACCGCCGCGCTCGCGGCCGTGGCGTTTTTCGAAGCCGTCACGGCTGTCGCCGTGGTCGCGGTGGGGGGAATGATGGTCTCTCATTTCAGTCTTCTCTCGTCGTGTTTAGATACAACTTAAGATATATCTTTACGACTGGGCAAGGGCTTTTTGCCGCAGAGCTGACGAGTGGTCAACGGTCAGAAAGGCGCTGCGACGGAGGGACCGCCATGGCTTGTTGATCGAGACAGGAATAACCGGAAAGTTAAAGCTATCACTCTATTAATACTTGAGCTTATATTCTAAAAAGATTAGAAAGTGCTGACCGGTATTGTCGAAGCTGCTGTAACTTTTTTTATGAATAACTGTAGGTAGGGAATGTCTTACAGCTACTTTTATATATTTTGATTTTTTGATGTTTTTTCTTTCGTGTCGCGAGGTTGTTGAACTACAAGCTCGTGGGAAGTTGCCTGCTTACATTCTTGAGACAAGCGTCGATCATGCCCCGGCGTTGAACTTCCATGTTTCGGTACTTATCGACCGGTGTGACATGAACTTCAATGTTCCGATTCCTTAAAAAGAAAACAGGTACTGACCGATGTTCAAGAAAATCGCTATCACCGCTTCTCTCGCTGCCCTGGCACTGAGCTCGTCCGTGACCTTCGCTGCCGGTGAAGCCCGTCACTCCATCAGCCTGATCGCCCACGTACCGACCAACGGTTTCTACGTGGTGCCGACCGACTCCGACCTGGTCAACAAGGACCAGGACATGAGCTTCCAGCCAAGCACCGGCAAGATGCGTGAAGTCAATGGCTTCTTCGATGTGCGCAATAACAACGGTTCTGTGCATGCCAGCCTGGAAAGCGTGCCGAAACTGATCTCCGGCGCCCAGGCGATCGATCTGCAAGTGCTGTTCAACAACAAGGAACTGACCCTGACCCCGCAAATGGTCGTGGGTGAGTCGGAGTCTGACGTCAACTATCGCGCGCCGCTGAAAATCAGTGCCAAAGGCAGCACTTTCCAGCCGGGTGATTACACCGGTGTTGTCGCCATGACTTTCGATGCCGTGCCGCCGATCGGTGGTGGCAAGTAATCGGTTGATCTGCACTCAACGCAGCTTGCCAGAGTCGCGTTCCCCGGCGGGATAAGCAGCAGTGTCTGTTCCGCCGGACTTCAACTTTTGTAAATCAGAGTACGAGTTCATGTTCCCGATGACACCCGTCGCGGCTGCGCTTGCGCTGTTGTTTTGTGCCAACGCAGCGGCCGCTTCCGAACCCGCCGGCACGACTCCGCGCAGTCTGCTGGCGCAGGCCAAAGGTTTGCCGGCAGATTTCGAAGAGCACTTTTTCGATGTGCCGCTGGCGGTGCGGGTCGAACTCGACCAGCAACCGCTGGGGGAAGCCATGGTGGTGTTGTCCCGCGATGATCGCGTCACGTTGCTGGAGTTCACTGACACCAGTGAAAACCGCTACACACCCGCCGAACGCGAGAAGTGGGCGGCCTATCTCAAACCTGGCGTGCCGCTGGGCGCGTGCACCGGCTCCTGCCCCGATCAGGTGCTGGCGGTGCATTACAACCTGGAAAATTCGTTGCTCTCGGTTCTCACCGAGAACGCTGAGCGTGACCTGGAAACCAAGCGTTTCTATGACCAACCCGAAGACGGCAGCAGCGGCCTGATGGTGCGCAACCAGCTCAACCTCAATGGTGGCCAGGATCAGGATCTGGGCGGACGTTTTGGCCTCGAAGCCAGCGGCAGCCTGGGTAACTGGAGCCAGACTTTCAACATGCAAATGGCTCGTCTCGGCGGCCCGGACGACAAGCTCTATCACGCGGTCCACGAGCTCTACACCCAGCGCGAACTGCAAGGCAATTTCTTTCGCCTGGGCTATTTCACCCCCAATTCCGAAGGGCTGACCCGCCAGCCGCGCACGTTCGGCACCAGCCCTGACACGGCGGTCGGCGTGATGTACGGCAGCTCCGACAGCCTGGCAATCAACAACGCAGCGCCCAGCGTCTACCCGATCTACGTCACCGCTAATCGTCAGGGCTCGGTGGAGATCTGGCGCGACGGTCTGCTGATCAACACTCAATCGATACCCGCCGGTTTGCAGACCCTCGACACACGACCGCTGCCCGGTGGCATTTACGAGGTGGAAGTGCGGCTGATCGAAGACGGCCAGATCACATCCAGCACCCAGGAGCTGGTGTACAAGCCCAGCAACTGGCGCAACCTCGACGAGCGCTGGCGTTACAACCTGTTTGCCGGCGAAGAACAGAAACTGCTGAGCAACTGGGATCAACAGTCCAGCGGCAGTCCGACTGCCGGTGCCTCGCTCAACTACCTGCTGCACCCGCGAGTGATCCTCGGCCTGTCGGCGCGGCAGATTCGCGAAAAGCTGCAATACGGTACGTCCATCGACTGGACCTTGGCCAATCACATCAGCCTGTATGCCAACGTCTACAAGACCGAGGATCACGGCACCGGCCTCGATTTGCAGAGCCTGTACAACTACGGTTCCGGCAGTCTGGTGATCAGCCACAACCGCAGCTGGCTCGACACCACCGACCAGTACGAAACCCTGCCGGACGGCACCCGGGTGCGTCAGCGCAATGTGTTCATCGGCGAAACCAGCAACTCGTCGCTGGCGCTCAACCACCGGCTCAACAGCCGCAATTCGCTCAACGCACGGGTCTCCCACAGCGAAGGCAATGTCGAAGGCGTCGGCGTGGATCTGGGCTGGACCCGGCGCAGCGAACTGTTCGGCAATGACGCCAACTGGCGCTTGTCGCTGTTCGATCGACCGGGCAGCTACAGCAGTGGCGATGCGCGTAATCGCGGGGTCGACTTGAGCCTGAACATGGCGCTGGGCGCGCCCGGCGAGCAGATCACCGGCAGCATCGGTTCGCGCACCGACCGCGACGGCGGGCGTGACAACAACGCTTCGATCGGCTGGCGCAAGGACCTCAAGGGCCACGTCCTGCAGAACGTCTCGGTGACGGCGTTGACCGACACCTATGGCATCGGCGCGTCCGGCCTGGCCAACTTTCGCACCGACACGATCAATGGCGACGGCTTCATCCAGCGCTCGTCCTACAACGGCAATTTCACCGGCGGTCTCAACCTCGACAGCACGCTGGTGGTCGGCGGCCAGCAGATGCTCATGACCAGCGAATACGAAATGCGCGGGGCCGGGATGATTGTCGACGTCGAGTCGGACATCGAGGGCATTGCCTTGCGCGCCGACGACTTCAGCGGCGGCAGCGCAGCGCTGAAACCGGGGCGCAACTTCATCCCTATCACGGCGTACCAGAACAGCTCGGTGAGCTTTGACTTCGAAGGCAACAGCGTGCCTGCGGCGACCATCGAACCGGCGCGTACCCGTTACCACCTGAACAAGGGTGGGGTCGACTACCGCAAGATCCGTGTGATGAAAACCCTGACCGTGCTCGGTCGGCTGGTCAACGAACAGGGCCAGCCGCTCAAGGGGCATCACGTGATCAACCACGCCAGTCGCGGGGTGACCGAGGTCGACGGGTTCTTCTCGATGGAAATGAACGCCGGATCGCCGACCCTCGAGGTGCGCCAGGATAACCGCCTGCTGTGCCAGTTCCGCCTCGAGGCGGATCAGCACCGCAGCGAAAACAATGTGTTGATGATCGGGGATCTGCGTTGCACACCGGACACCCTGGCCGATGCGACCTCTACCGATCAGAAGGCGGGTTGAGCGTGAAAAAGCTAACCGTATTCATGGCCTTGATCGCGGCACTGAGCCTGCCTTCGGTCGAGGCGGCGAATCAGGAAATTCGCGCGTTGTTCCAGCCGGATCCGACACAGCCAAACAAGAACGTCTTCATCAACAAAACGCCGAACAGCGGTTACTGCGCTCAGTATCCGGGGCAGTGTGCGGACAACGGGACTTTCAGTATCCGGGTACCGATTCGCTTCAGTACCTTCACCCCTATGTTTGCGGGCAACGGCGTGTGGGTAAAGGTGCCGGCCGACTGGCGAGTCTTGACTGTCACCAACCCGCAGACCCAGGAAGCTCGGCAGGTGGAAGTCCGAATCAGCGGAATCGGCTCCCGATACCATTTGAGCAAGTCCGTCACCGAGTTGACGGGCGAATCCGACATGATGGAAGGACATCGCAAACTGTGGGTGGGCAGCTCCTGGGTGTATGCACCCCCCCCGTGCCAGTACAGCGGAGTCGGTGCTCCTCTTCCCGAGAGTTATCAGTTCTTCTGGAAAACACCCGCGCTAGGCAGCTGTAACAAGGTCGCCACATTCGACATCGGACACATGGAATTCGAGTACCTCGATGTCGCCTACGAATTGCGTACACCCGATCCGCTGGGCATGGCGACTGGTCTGTACACCGGTTCATTGACTTACAGCGTCGGTCCCGGCAGCGCCGATTTCAACATGGGCCCTTTCTTTCGAGCGGATGATTCCAGCTTGACTCTGGACTTTGTGCTTGATGTACAGCACGAGCTGAAAGTCAGCCTGCCACCCGGCGGTGACAAGGTCACCATGGAACCGCCCGGCGGCTGGCGGCGCTGGATCGAAACGGGGCGCATGCCGACCGAGATCTATCGCGATCAGCTGTTCAATATCTCGGCCTCGTCGCGCTTCAAGGTGATGATGATCTGCAACTCGCTGGGCGGCACTGAGTGCGGCATCGGCAACAACGAAGTGGGCTTTTCCAAGTTCGAGGTCAAGCTGACCCTGCCCCGAGGTATTACAGGCCCCGGCAACAGCGATGGCTGGTCCGGCACGTTGTCGCACAACACTTGGCTGGGGCCGTTCGAGCCTACTCGTTACGTTGATCGAAAACCCGGCACCTTGCGTTTCCAGATCCCTCGACGATGGATCGAATCGCTGCTCAAACCCGGCATGAACGGCACGCTGTGGGGCAACGTCACCATCATTTTCGACTCGGAAGTATGAACCTCCGGGGCTGGCCAATTTTCATTTTCACGAGGTTGAATTCCATGACTCGAATGTTTTTGCTGATGCTGTCCGGCCTGTGTTGCCTGACTGCCCATGCCGGGCCGCAGATCAATGTCGGCACCGTGTACGACTATCTCGACGGCGACAAAAGTACGTACCTGAAGCGTGTTTTCAACAGCGGTGACAGCACCGCTTTCGTCAAGATCAATGTGCTGGAAATCGTCTATGACGCCGACGGCAAACCGCAGGAGATTCCCGTGATCAACGCGGCCGACGGCGCTTCGCGCAACGGCATCATGGCCAGCCCCGCGCGCCTGATCGTGCCGGCGCAGGGCATGCAGGGCACGCGCTTGCTGTACATGGGTGAGCGGGATCGCGAACGCTACTTCCGCGTGCGTTTCGTGCCGGTCGTGCCGGAAAAGGAAGACGAATTCGTGGTCTCCCAAGAGGAGCGCGAAGACTACAAAAAGTCGCTGTCGGCCGGGGTCAACGTGATGACCGGATTTGGCATCGTGTTTTTCGTGCGCCCCAAAGATGCACGTTTCGACACGGTGATCAGCGACACGCCCGAACGCTACGAGATCCGCAACAACGGCAACACGGTGATGGTGGTCGACGAATTCAAAAGCTGTTCGGTGAGCAATGAAGCCGATTGCGGCGCGACCACCAAACACCACGTGATGGCTGGCAAAAGCTTCGCCTTTGAAAAGGAAGCCGGTCGCGAATACCGCTTCAAACTGGTGGAAGGCGACAACAGGAAAGACCTCAGGGTCGCGCGCCGCTAAGGCCTCTATCCACGACGCGCCAGGTATCGATCATGAACAAGCAATGCGCCGCTGCGGCACTGATGGCTTTCACCGCCCTGATGAGTATCCCCGCTTGGGCGGTTCGGGAAGAGCTCAACTTCGAAGTGTACCTGACCATTCCCAGTCGGGCGTTCTACGTCATCCCCGCAGAGTCGGACTGGATTCACCGCCCGCAGCGCCTGCTCTGGGATTACAACACCTCGACCCTGCGCGGCTTGCGTAAATCGTTTGACGTGCGCCATGACAGCAGTGCAATCGAAGCGCGGCTGGAAAGCACCGGACGCCTCTCCAATGGCAGGCTGGGCGAAGAGATCCTGCTGCATGTGAAATTCAACGGCGTGGTGCTGAGCGCAGACGTTCGTCCGCGCGAAGTCCTGTCGCAGGCCGAAGCGGCCGTCGGGAAGCGTGTGCTGCTGGAAATCGATCCGATCAAGCCGCTCGGCGGTTTCAAGCCAGGGGATTACGACGGCACGGTCATGCTGTTGTTCAACGCAAAGGCACCGGGAAGTTGATTGTCACCATCACCCACGCAGAGATCCCAGCCATGATCAAGCGAGTCGCCATCGTACTCTGTCTGAGCGTCCCGACATCGATCCATCCGGCGGTGTTTGCCGCCCAGGAAAAGCACACCTTCGAAGTCTCGGTGGACATTCCGACACTGGGTTTTTACGTGCTCCCCAGCGAAGCCGACTGGATCCATCGTGAGCAGACCCTGCCGTGGGATATCCACACCTCGACGTTGCTCGGGCTGCGCAAGAGCTTTGATGTGAAAACCGACGGCAGTGCCATTGAAGCGCGTCTCGAGAATTTCCCTTACCTGACCGCCGGCGGCGATTCTCGTGACAACATCGTGTTGCGCGTCAGCTTCAACGGCAAGGAACTGGCCCAGGATCCGACGCCCCGGCAAGTGGTGTCCGCAGAGGAGGCGATGGCGGGCCGTCGTGTGCAACTGGAGATCGTGCCTCGCGAGCAGGCCGGTGGCTACAAGCCGGGCGAGTACAACGGCACGGTCAATATCGTGTTCAACGTGGCGGCGCCGGCAGGATGAACAGCGCATGCCGAACAAGGACAAACGACCTGACAGGCAAGGAAATAGCCAATGGTTTCAGCTGTGCGCAAGTGCTTGAAGAACAGCGTGTTTTGCTTCTGCGGTGGCCTGCTTTCAACGTCGGCGGCTGCCATCACTCAGGAACTTCGCGCGACCTACGTCCCCGATCCCGCCAACCCGCAGAACAATGGGTTCATCAACCAGACACCGCAGAGCGGTTACTGCGGCCAGTACCCGAATGATTGTCGACGCTACGACCTTATGGGGGTTTCGTTGCCAATGCGTTTCTCGTCGGTACAGGCAATACGGCCAGAAAGCGCTGAGCGCGACGGTGCGACATTCAAGATGCCGGCGCAATGGCGCAGCCTGACGGTGCGCAATATCGTTACCGGTGAGACGCAAACCGTGGAAATGCGTATCGGTGGCTTCGGTACACGTTATGTGCTCAGTGATACGGCAAGCAATCTGACTGGCGTTTCCGGAGAATACGAAGCGCATAACGCGCTTTGGGCAAGGTCGGGATGGCACGTACCGCCCAGGCCGTGCGAACCCGGTGCAATGTCCTCTTATGGTCCGAACTTCTTTCGTTTTTTCTGGTTTACCCCCGCCGAAAACCTGTGCAGCAAACAGTCTGCATTCGTCATTCCGTGGATGTCCTACGACTATCTGGACGTGGCCTATGAGCTGCGCACACCCAATCCGCTGGGCATGTCGGCGGGAATCTATGCGGGTGAACTGACCTATGGCGTGGGTTCCGGTCAGGACATCGACACGGGCAACAACCTGTTGCCTGATACCTCCAGCCTGACGTTCAGGGTTCTTCTCGACGTGCAGCATGTGCTCAAGGTCGACATCCCGCCCGGCGGCAACAAGGTTGCGCTGGTGCCGCAAGGCGGCTGGCAGGCCTGGTTGCAGCAGGGCAGCAAACCGACCCGGCTGTTTCGCGATCAGACTTTCAATATTTCCGCGTCCTCGCGTTTCAAGATGCACTTCGAATGCGAGCACACCGCCGTCGGTGCCTGCGCATTGCGCGATACGCTCAGCGGCGCCACCGATGCGCAGGTTTTTCTGAGTGTGAGCCTGCCCGACAGCATTTCCGATACCGCAGGCCAACCGGTGAAGCGCCGCCCCTTGAGCAACAATCCTGATGGCGTGGCGTTTCAACCTTCCAGTTTCATGCAGCGAGCACCCGCGACGCTGCACTTCGAGATTCCGGGCGTGTATGTCGAACAGATGCTCCAGCCGGGAAAAGGCAAACGCTATGTCGGCAACGTCACGGTGATCTGGGATTCGGAGGTTTAGCGCTTGGGCCCTGAAGACTTTTGCAGCGAGGCTTCAGGGCGTGATCGTTATGCAGGCGATATTCAGATTCCGGCCCTGCTCATGGCCTCCCGGGTGAGCTGGCGGCGCAGTTCCTTCTCCTGATAACCGATGTCACGAAGCAGGCGGTCATAGGTTTCGGTGCTCATTTCCATTCCGGTGAAAACCTCCTGTTCGGCAATCGGCAAGCGCTTTGCCAGGTCGCTGAGGGTGCGCCTGCGCAATGCGCGCTCGGCAGGTAACGAGTCGGTTGATTGCGCCCAGTCCCGTTGCGCGGATTTCAGCGCTTCCAGCACGTCGAGCTTTTCCATGTGCAGCTGTTTGTTGGTTTCCATTTCTCCTGGCCAGTTGTTGCGCAAATAGCTTTCCCAGAACGGTAGCTCGATCATCTGATTGACCAGGCCATCGCCTTCTTCTGCCTTGAGCAAAGACTCGATAGCCTTGGCAATGGTCTGATCATCGACACCGGCGACCAGGCGATACCTCATGCCTTCGGATTGCCAGGGCAGCTCCAGTCTGGCCGCCATGCCTGTTTCGTAGGCCAGATGCACTTCGACTTCATCGGGATTGCCCGTGCGGTTCCTGATATCGGCCCGGGCAATTTCAGTGACCTGACCGAGACGCGCCGATCCTTTGGCCAGTGTCACCAGCTTGCGCTCAAGCTCGGCCTGGTTGGTCGAGTACGAGTAGGCTTCGGAAGCCAGCACCTTGACCCCCATGTTGTTGAACAGTTGCGCGCCGGCATCCTCGCAACCTTCAGGATCGGTCGACATCAAAAACAGCTCCTCGCGCAGCGGCGTGTCGATGTCCATGGCGCCAATCATCCGCCAGACGCGGTCGGTCAGTTGATCATTGGCTTTGCCGCCAGCGATGTAATCGGCCGAATGGGTCAAGTCTTCGATCACCGAGAAGAAACCGTCGGCGTTTGGCTCCCCCGCAAGGTCGTGCCAGGCCTCGGGGCGATAGGTGCCGAGCCCGGCCGTTTCGTTGCGCAGCGAGGTGTCGACGAATGCGGGCCAGCGCTCGAGCAGATCTTCCGCCGCCCTGTTATACGTCAGGCGTGGATGGATCCCCACCGAAGTCCGGTAATGTTCGTACTTGACCCGAACCGGGTCCGAGAGCCTGTTGGCGTAGACCCGGGTACGGGCGATCAGCCGCGCGTTATCGGAGCCCGGCGGCACATCCGGGATGCGCTTGAGCGCATTCGCGCCCAGATCAAGAAAGAAGCCGCGTGGCCGGGATTTTTCGAACAATCCCGGTGGCCAGCTCTCGAGGCCGGTGTCGATCAGGCTCAACACCTTGAGCCGTGGCATGCGCTCGACATTCGGCGCAAGGCTCAGCGGGTTGTGATCGAGCCTGAGGGTTTCCATGCGCGTCATGTTGCGCAGTTGCTCGACAGTGGTCGGCGTCAGGCGGATCTGGTTGTCGTTCAGGCGCAGGGTTTCCAGCAAATGCATCTTGCCGACAGGCTCCGGCAGAACTGTCAGCCCGCAGTTGCGGGCGCTGAACTGGCGCAGGTGGGGAAGGTCTTTCAACAGGCCGTTCGGTGATTGAGAAAATACCGATCCGTCCAGGTTCAGGGTTGTGACCTGATCGATCCAGGGCTTCAGCTCTTCCGGCAACTGCCGCCACCAACGCTCGATGTCCTTGGGCAACCACTCGCTGGACAGGTCCAGTCGATAGCCTTCCTGCACGCTGAGACTGCGCTCGCCGAACACCTCGGACTTGCGTTCGAAACAGTCCAGCAAGCGTTCGGCGAGAAACTGCCCGCCCTTTTGCTGGTAGTCCCAATAGGCACGTGGCACGTTGCTGTCCGGGTTTTCAGGATCCCAATCAGTCAGGTAGCGCTGACGCCAGGTTTCCAGGGTCTGCTTGAGCTGTTGAATCTCCTGCTCAAGCATCTTGATCTGTGAGTGAGGGGCACCGTTCGCTTGCAGGGATCGACTGAAAGCCAACGCCTCGGCCTGGTCGAAATGCGGATAGAGGTTCTGGACTTTCTCTTCCACGCTCAACGCTTTTTTCGATTGCCCCGGCCCGCGCAGCAGCAGTTCGGTTTGCAACGGAACCTGCGCGCGAATCGGTGGACGCGCAAGCAGCGTCCTGCGCTCGGCGGGGCGCTCGGTCATGACCAGCACCCATTGTCTGAACAATTGTCCCTGGCCGGCGCGGTAACCCAGCGCGGTACGCTTGTCGGCGGGCATGGCCAGCAGGATGGCTTCATACAAGTCTGCGGCAGGATGCAGACTGTCGTTGCGTTCATCGCGCACTTCATAGCGGCCACGCTGATCCCGGACCAGCACGCGCACGATACTGGCCTGCTCGTCGCCCACACTGCAGCGAAGCGCGCCGTCATAGAAGTGCTCGCGAACTTCAATGCGCAGATCGGCGAAGGTATCGGTGCGTTGTCTCAGGACGTTGAGAATCAAGCGCTCGGTATCGGGCAGTCGCAATGCCGGTTCATACAAACCTTCAATGGCTCGCGCCGCACTGATTTCAAAGGCGCTTTCCCGGGCCTGATCTTTCAGGCGCAGGGGGATGCGCTGTTCTTCGCGGATGATGGTCTGTTCGGCCGGCGTCGCTTTCTTCAGCAGCGCCTCGGCGACCCGTGAAGGCAATGGTGGAAATTGCTGTTGCAGCAGTTGCACCTGGGCATCGCCACTATGATCTGCGGCCCGATACTGGTAATCGAAAATGTCGGGCGTACGGGTTTCCACGATATCCCCCAGCAGGTTGCGCAGCACCTGTGCCCGCTGGCTTTTGGGGTATTGATGGCCGAGCAGGGACTGCATGTCTGCATCGTCGAGAAAGTCCACCAGCCGTTCCGGCAGCTCGCCGGCCAACAGGTCAGGAATGCCGATGCTCATCGTCTGTTCGGCTGTCGCTTGTGGATTGCCGTACAGGTGAAAGTTGTCGCTCGAATCAGCGGTTTCAAATACTTTCAACGCCTTGTCGGCAGGCCAGCCGGGCATGTCCGGCACCATTCGGCTGAACCAGTAGGCAGTCGGGGCCAGCGGTTGTCCGGAACGAATCAACTGGCCGACGTTGCGGGTTTCGTCCCAGATCCGGAAACGCGTCAGGGTATCGGACAGGAGCGCCGGTGGTGGCGTGTTTTCCACGTACATCCGGCGCAGTGATTCTGGCGCGGTGCCGCTGATGCTGCGCAGGTGTTCCAGTTCGCTATCGTTGTAGCCGTCAACGCCGGGGCCCAACCGGCGCATCAGGATCGAGCCCTCCCAGTCTTGCGGTGTTTCCCCCTCGTGCACCCACGCACCCTGTTCGTTGTGGCGCAGTTGTGGCGAGTAGGCTTGTGGACGGGTCGGATGCTGGACGCGATGGCGACCGTTGCTGCGGTCATATTTCACCGCGTAGTACCGACCGTCGAGGGGCAGCAGCACTTTGTCCGCGTGGCGATACAGCCCGGATGCGGACGGTTTCGATGCGGGCGGTGGGGTAATGTCTGTTTGCGCGTAGGGCGTGAGGTCGGTGTGCCACAAGCGGATTTTTCCGTCGTGTCCCGTCACCGGTTTCATGCTTTCGACCCGTGGCGACAATTTGAGGATTTTTTGGGCGGCCTGGCCACCGACGACAAACGCCGCCAGTTGCACCACATCGTTGACGACACCGACGACATGTTGCGCAGCCTCGGCCCAGTGTTTATAACCAAGCTCCACTGCGCCTTCGACGACTTCATTGGTCAGCTGAAAAGCCGTGTAGACCAGCATCGCGACACCGACATACGGCACGAACGGCATCAGGACGAACAACGCGGCGTTGAAAATGTCGCCGGCAATCTTCAGAACGTTTTCCCACCACGCCCAGCGCGCATTGTCATCGGCGTCGGCGGTTGGCACCGCAATCTGGCGGGCGTCATTGAGAATCTTGTTGAGTCGTTGCTGAAAAAGGTACGTCCACAGCGGCGAGCTGATCGGCGGTGCGCTGAATTGCAGTTGCGGTTTCTCCACCGGTGTTTCCCGCCAGGAGGGACGCGAATCTCCCCGTTCCCGCGGATACCATTTCACGTAGCTCAGGCGTTGTTCGAGCCCGGCGAAAAAATGCCCGCGCTGCTCATGATCGACAAACTGACTGAAGAATTGCCGGTAGCTGAGTCCGGAGGAAGGTGATGTCTGGTTGGTCCGCAGCTGGCGGGTCAGCTCTTGCATGAAGTCCAGGGTCGAGGCGTATTCCTTGAGCGGGTGCTCCGGGTCATGGGGGACATAGGCAATCATTTTTTGCGAGTGTTGCGGCTGTTCCGGATCCGGCCGAATGATCAGGATGCCGGTGAAAGTCAGGTCCATCATGCCCAGGTCGCAGACCCGCATCGCCTGGCCGTCCAGCAGCAGATTCTGACGGCCAAGCAGCACTTCGCGGATCAGCCCCTGGGCGCTGTGACCAATGTCTTTTTTGAGCCGGGCCATTTGCGCGGCAGCCTTGAGCGTCGCTTGCAGGCTTTGCTCGACCCGGGTGCGCAGGTACGTTTCGGCCACCGGTTCCTTGTCCAGCAGAATGGTCTCGAGATGGCGCTTGTAGAGCGCGCCAATGTCCAGCTCCCGGCACAACGCCTGAAACTGGCTCACGCTTATTTTCTGGTTGATCGGCGAGGGGTCGAACAAGTCGCGTGCGACATCGGTTTTGATAATGAAGGTCGAATAATGTTGATAGCGCTCGTCGCGTGCGAAGTTATGCAATGCCGCATCAAGCATCGAAACGGTTCTGGCCTTGGAGCCTTTGCTGAAGTTGTGGACGTACCAGGGCGTTTGAGCCGAGGTATACAGTCTCAGGTAGGTGTTCTTGACGTCGATATCGATCTGGAACTGTTCGAGCAGCTTTGCCTTGAGCAAGGGTTCGGCGAATGCGTACACATCCTGAAGTCGTCCGAGCAGGCGATCGATACGGTTCTGTGCGCCCCACGCCTTTCGGTTATCGGCGGACATTCGTTCCAGCTCGTTGGCCGAAGTCTCGATCATCCATGGTTCAAGCTGCAGAGGCGTGTTGCTCAGCGCCTGGGCCCGATGTAACTGCATATCGCTGAACACCGGATCGATGCGCGATTTAATTAAGTCGTAATGTTGCCCTTTATATATGGATGTTGCAGTCATGGTGCAGGCCTTGAATAAGTAAAGAATTCTCAGCCTAACGTTCAATGAGCGGATTAATTAGTTTAAAAGCCTGCTGCCGAAGTGTCGGGTTAATACCTGATTTATTGAATATTGGAATGCATAAAACACATAACTACTACCCCGGATCAATTCAGTCCGCTGCGGATGCCACCGTCGCCACTTGCGGCGCCAGACACTGCGAATCACTGCCCGGTTGCAGGTACGGCATCAGAATCGGCGCCATGCCCTTGAGCACCTGCACCGGCAGGGCGGAAGTGAACTTGAAGTTCTCCGCCGAGCGCCCCGGCACGAACGCGGTGAGCGTGCCGAAATGGTGGTCGCCGATGTAGAACACGAAAGTCGCCGTGCGGTTGATCGACTTCGAGCTGAGAATCCGTCCGCCGGAGCCGATCGCCTCGATCCGGTTGTCGCCGGTACCGGTCTTGCCGCCCATGGTCAGGGGTGTTCCATCGTTCAATTTGAAACTGCCGGAAACACGTTTGGCCGTCCCCGAGTCCACCACTTGCGACAGCGCTTCGCGCATCGCCGTGGCGACTTCGGACGGCATCACCCGCTTGCCCACGTGAGGGTCATTGACCAGTTTGGTTTCGTAAGGCGTGCCGGCGGCGAAGTGCAGGCTGTCGATGCGCAGGGTCGGCATGCGCACGCCGTCGTTGAGGATGGTGCCGATCAGCTCCGCCAGCGCGGCGGGGCGGTCGCCGGAACTGCCGATGGCGGTGGCCAGCGATGGCACCAGGTGATCGAACGGATAGCCGACTTTCTGCCAGCGCTGATGGATCTCGAGGAATGCCTCGATCTCCAGCATCGTGCGGATCCGGCTGTCGCGGGCGCCTTTGTGCTTGCTCTTGAACAGCCAG
>Ga0213820_1001028_pt1 | contig 14348 bp, 17 predicted proteins | sample MC6MC0910MG_FD_179889 | JGI IMG/M metagenome (GOLD analysis project Ga0213820, IMG submission 179889) | Enriched soil aggregate microbial communities from Iowa State University, Ames, United States - MC6-MC0910-MG | ecosystem: Environmental > Terrestrial > Soil > Unclassified | place: USA: Iowa... | reverse complement strand
CGGACCCTTGGAGGCAGCGGGATCGCCGATCTGTTCGCAGATGGCGATGGACTCGCCCATGGCAACGAGCCGCGCCAGGTATTGCTCCATGGCATGCACGGGCAGCCCGGCCATGGGGATGGGCACGCCGTTGGACGAACCCCGCTTGGTCAAGGTCAGATTAAGCAACCGCGCGCCGCGCTCGGCGTCTTCGTAGAACATTTCATAGAAGTCGCCCATGCGATAGAACAGCAGCAACGGCCCGGCCTCGGCTTTGAGGCGCAGGTACTGTTGCATCATGGGAGTATGGCCCGCGTGGGCGTCGGCGGCGGTGTTTTGCAGTGCAGAATTCATGCCCGTGATTGTATCGGGGCGGGGAAGGGGTTGCCGAGATGGGCGGGATGATTTGGCGGCGGGTTGAGGTTTTTCGGATGGGAGGGGGGGGGGCGTGGGGGCTGGCTGGAACGGGAACCACTTGAATTTCCACACCGTTGGAACTCAATCGGGCGATGAAAGGCCAGATTGATATCGGGCGCGCGTCCAAAACCATACTGGACGGTCTAGCCGATAGGCTGGTAGAGACGCTCAACCCTGCGGGTGCGTTTGCGCTCATTAAATTGTTCGCACACCCCGTCACCGAAGGAGGCGGGGGGGCTGCTACTTTGGCTCGCCAACTTTTCCCTCGACGTGGATGACTTCTTGACGGATGTATCTCTGGACTTGCACCCGAGGTGCTGAGATCGGATCTATTAAGACGGAGGAAGTCTCGGAAGAGGCTGATGGGTTGTGGTGGACCGTACCCAAGGAAAAAACCAAGAATGTGAAGCGAGCTTAGGCGGACGGATTTTCGGGTGCCTTTGGTTGGCCGTGCCGAGCAAATAATACGGCGTCGCTTAGATGTTCATTCCGAGGGATACTTCTTTCATTCATATGGCAAGTCAGGCCATCGGGAGAAAAAGTCCCTGCAGGCGGGCGTCTACCGCCCTCGGCCCTACAGTGAAACCGCGCCACAACGAGTGAGGGCGCGCCTGAAGGTCACTCACTGGGCGCTTCATGACTTGCGACGCACCTCGCGCACGTCCTTGGCATCGCCCGGTTGCCCGCGGGAGGTGGGTGAGGTCATTCTCGGGCACATGATGCCCGGCGTGGAGGGAGTCTACAACCGACACTCTTACGACGAGGAGCGCCGAAATTGGCTTCAGCGCCTGTCCGAACACTTGGAAGAGTTGGTCCGAACGCACGGCTAGCCGCCTGCGCTGTCGGGCCGCCCGGGTCGCGGCTTCCGAGCGCCGGTATTAGCAGGTGGCTGCATTGTGGAACGCGGCCAACTCTTCGCCCATTCCAGGATTTCTGCGTAGAGATACCCGACGCGCCGCCCGGAAAGTTCTCGCGGCACGGGAAACTCTTCGCGAGTAACTATGGCCTGGATAGTCGATTCTGCCAAGGTGGTAATCATTGCCGCAGTAGCTAGGTCGACGTATACGGGTTCGATGTGCACCATCGGTGTCATAAATCAACCTCCATCAAGCGCCGTCTCCGGCCCGCTTGCGTTGATCCATTGGTCATTTTCGGAAAGTGTTCGATGCTTCGCGCACGGCCAACGCAGGGAGCCGTCGCCGCTGGGGCAGGAGCATTGCGGCTCGCTGGCGGGGAGCGCGGCACATGCCAGCGCGGCGCGGGGGAGTGTCAGAATTTTTGTGTTCTAGGCATTTGCTCTGACGTTGCATCATTAGCTAGCCAGCCGGCTGAGAGTCGATACGGGGCCGGGTAAATCGTTCCTCATAGAGGACGGCGAACTGCTGCATGGCCTCGGTCCAATGGTGTGTGGCCGATCCCCATTTGACGGCGATGTTTCTGAGCGCCAGCCAGAGCAGCTTAATAGCTGCATCGTCGGTGGGGAAGTGGCCGCGCGTTTTGATGATCTTGCGAAGCTGCGCGTTCACGCTCTCTATCGCATTGGTCGTGTAGATCACGCGTCGGATCGCAGGTGGGAACACGAAGAATGGGATGACCTGCTCCCACGCGTCTTTCCAGGCCTTGACGATCATGGGGTATTTCAGGCCCCATGGGCTCGAGGCGAACTCGTCGAGCGCCTGTTGCGCTGCCTGAGCGTTCACCGCGGCGTAGATCGGACGCAGCGCCGCAGCGACAGCGCGGCGCTCCTTCCAGCCGGCATAGCTCAGACTGTTGCGAATCAGGTGCACGATGCACGTCTGCAGCGTCGTGGCCGGGAACACGACCTCAAGCGCCTGCGGCATCCCTTTTAAACCGTCGGTGACCGCGATCAGGATGTCCTGCACGCCTCGCGTTTTAAGGTCGTTGAACACCCGCATCCAGAACTTGGCGCCTTCAGTGGTCTCGATCCACAGTCCTAGAATCTCGCGTGAGCCATCCGGCAGCACGCCCAGCGCCAGGTAGACCGCCTTGTTTTGCACGAGGCCCTCATCCCGGATCTTGACCCGCAGCGCGTCGAAGAACACCACCGGCAGCATCGGATCGTGCGGCCGGTTCTGCCAGGCCTGCACCTCTTCCATGACTTCATCGGTCACCGAGCTGATGAACTCCGGCGACACGTCGGTGCCGTATTGCTCGTCCAGAAATGCTCGGATCTCGCGCACGCTCATGCCTCGGGCGTACATCGGGATGATCTTGTCATCGAACCCTGTAAACCGCCGAGCGTGTTTAGGGATCAAGATTGGAGCAAAGCTGCCGTCGCGATCACGCGGGATATCGAGCTTCAGGGGGCCGTCATCGGTCAACACCGTCTTGCGGCTCTTGCCGTTGCGCTGGTTGCTGGACGCCTCGGGCCGGGCCTGTCCAGCCGGATATCCCAGGTGCTGACCCAGCTCGGCGCCCAGCGCGCGTTCGATCAACGCCTTCTTCAACAGCATGAACGTGTCCTGGACCGCCTCAGCCGTCATCGGCCCAGTTACAAGTTCATCGAGCAACTGCTCAGCACTGGCCGGCAGGGCCGGCTTGCTGGACTGCTTCGCGGACTTCGGGGTGCGTGCCATGGTCGGTCTCCTTGAAAACCATCATAGGCCTGCACACAAAAATCCGGACACTCCCCGGCGCGGGCTTGCCAGCCTCCCCAAGACGCCTCCACGCAGGGGTCTATGTAGTCGCCGTCCTTATCCCGCTCGAGGAGGTACCTGGGCTCTCCCCGTTCAAACTCCGCACGCTCATCGGCTACAGGGGCGCGCAGCTTGTACAGCGTCTTGTGCGCTTCGTACATAAGCAGCGTCACGGAGTCTTCGCCGCCGTGTAGGCCGATCAACTGATTGAGCCGTGCGATGACGGTTTCCGGGCTTTGATAGCCGTGCCGCTGAATCAAGGCGTTGACGTATTCATCGCTCTAGGGGCTTGCCGGGGTGGCGTTGTTCTGGTCCTTCATTTTGAGAATTCCTGGATGGTGGTTTTCGTGAGGTACCATCCGCTCACAATCCATCCCGGGAGGACGTGATGCGGCTGTTTTTTTTGGGGGCGTTCTTGGCGATCGCCGGGGTACTTGTTGGATTTTCATTAGGAGCCCCATCTGTCTTTTCCAAAGATGCGCGTTTGTGGGAAACAGTGGGCGCTCTAGGCGCAGCAGGATCGGCTATTGCCGCGGTGTGGCTGGGGCTTCGAGAAGGGAGAATTCGTCGACAAGAGGCGACACGACGCGCGAAGTACGCATCAGCGATGCTTCTCCCTGAATTTCGAAAGTACTTGCATGGTGTGTCGTTGATTCAGGGCAGGGGGAGAAAAGAAGTCCAGCCTGATGCCCTTGAATGTATTGTTGTTTCAAGTTGGGCTGGCGATATGGTCCTTTCATTGTTGGAAGGAGAGTTCGAAATGGCAACAAAAGCACTTTCACACCTTCGTCATGCAGAACGACATCTTCAGCAGATCTACAGCATGGGGAAGCACTTGGGGGATGGGCCAAAAGGGAAGGTGGATGCGGTGCAATTAGCACTTCACGAAGCGAGAGGGCCGATTGCAGAATTAGTCAAGCTTTGGGCAGACCGCGAGTGGAAAGAGATTGAACCTGATGATCGGTACAGAACAACGCCGCGAAGAACCAACTAGTTCCTTGCGATGGTGTGCGCTATAGCTGCTGTGCGGCAATAGCAGCATCGACCGCGTCGTCTGTGTCGAGCCACCATTCGCCACTCGAAAGAGCCTCGAAAGCCTTAGCTCGTTCTGCGGCCGAGGCGGAGCAAGCCATATCCCGTAGTCCTCGGGATCGACTAGCATCCTTCGTGTCGGTGCTATGCCGCCGACGCGGAGTCATTTCTTCCAGCGCATAGCCAGCGGCGGGAGCTAGGGCACGGCGGGTGGCCGATCATTCCGGAGCTTTTCTTCCCAGCACGAGGGGCAGAGTGTGTCCCAAGACATATCAGAAAATGCGCCTCGGCATGTTGCGCATTCTGGACCGTCGGGGGCGCGGCGCGGTGTTTCGGGCGTGCCCAGGTTGGCACCGATTAATTCGCTGATGGGGGCGTTCATGCGGTGGTTTCCTCCGGATGTAGTTTGATAGGGGCCTGGGTATCGGGGGCGGCCAACTGCGCATCCTTGGCGGCCTTTTCGGCAGGCTTGGCCCGGAGCGTTTCGACGGCGCCATGTGCTTGGAACAGGCCCAACAGGGCAGCGGCCGGCATGGTGATCGTTTCGCTTGCTACGCGGCCTTCCTGGATGTCCAGAAGGGTCGCGCGCTGGTTGGCGTCCAGCCCCTGCATAAACGTGTCCACGCCGCTGATGAGCGGGGACACGACTTTGCGGGGCAGGGCGCGGCCGTGGATGTGCTGGCCGTCACTTTCGCCTTGGGGGCTGCTCTGGCTTGGTCTACCTTGCCGGTCAGAAACTCCCCGGCTTGGGTGCCGTGCTTGCGTATCGCGTCGATTGCGACCTCGACAGAGACAGCGCCGGTGCGGACGAGCGTATGCACATCCGTTTCGGCGTCCGCGAGGACGAGATAGTTTTCGATGTGGGGCCGACTGCGGTGAACGAGCGCCGCTATTTCCTCCGTATCCAGGCCCATCCCGAGGAACCGCTTAAAGCCGCGTGCCGCTTCAAGCGGGCGTAGCTTGACGCCTTCGTTGCTGGTGTAGGTGCGCGCACGGCGCTCTATCTCATAGCCCTGGAACCCGACGACGAACACCCACTCAATGGGGGCACCGCGTTGGATCGCCCGTCAGGTAGACCTGATCATTTTCGTCTTTACTGAACCGCTCCAGGTACGCGTATAAGTCACCAACACGCTTGAAATGGCGGAGCCAGATATCGGAGTGCTTTACCTTCGATTTGATTGGGAAGGTTCTCACAGCCTAGGGCCGGCCGCTGGACCCGACTCATGACGAATTCTCTGGCTAGGTAAATGTGATTCAATGTCGGCGACTCTATTGACGAATAAGTCACTTTATCTATCTTTTGGACTTCCAGTTAACTTGCGCGTTTTGCACAGGCCCAAAACTTGCGTTCGATCCGCTACGAAATAGTGTCTAGCTCGTCCATATTCATGCTGGTCCAAAACGTCCGATCACCATACCAAAACTGGTTCCATGCTTGGACGTTGAATCTTTTATGCCCCTCCTTGACCGCGGCCCGAAGGGCGTCCCCGTTGTCAATGCCGGTCACCCTTGCGAGCTTCTGGAAGTCCCGATGCCGAGTTGCCCTGATGAAAAACGGGTAGGCACCATGTCGAGACGAATAAAGTAGAGTTTGTGGGTACCACCAAGAGTCTTCGCTGATGAAGGCCATCAATAAGACCATTACCTCGCCCTGCATTAGATCGACGAACGGTACATCTGTGCGATCGGCTTGCCGTCTCACAAGTTCGGCGGCGGGGGAGTGGAGTCTTGTTCCTTCTTGCGCGAGGATCTGGAGAGAGTCAGAGTGACCATAGAATGCGCGGAACGAAACGAGCTTCCCCCCTCCGGATGCATCCGTTGAAGGGAGAAGATAGTGGCTCGTGAGCACCACATGGAGGGTGTCAAACGACCGGGTTTTGAGGAGGGCGGCCACTATGTATAAGAAAGTCTCGTAGGCGAATACTTGGTGGGCTTCAAACCATGTGTCATTCCACGCGTTTAATTCAGCGGGTCTCGCCTTAAGTTCCAACAGTTGTTCAAGAACAGAAACTAAAGCTTCGTCGAATTCTGTTCCCGGCCTGATGGCGGATTCGAGCAAGACCCAATCGACGATATGGTCGCGCACAATCTTGAGTTTTCCGCAATCTTCCAGGACCCGGCGGCCGAAGTCTGTGACGTCTGGTCGCTCGCGAATTCGCAGGGCATCGGCGTACGAGTAACACGCGCTCAAGAAGTCTGCGCGGTACAGGCTGACCGTTGGCCTTTCTTGAAGAATTGCTTGCTTGAGCGCTGAGAACTTCGTCAGGGCCGGGCTAGCGGGCACTTTTACGTCCGCGGTTATGTAACTTGGCGGCGTACCTAGAGAGGGCTTTTCGTTCGCGGGCCTTCCGTACAAAAGCCGGACAAGTTGTTCCCAGTTGTCGTTTGCTGCCTCTGGGCTGGAAAAGTCAATCCAAATTCGTGTGCGGAAAAAGGTCGGTAGAAGCGGCTCGCCTTCCTCGTCAAATTCGCACGCGATGGGGATGAACTTGGATTGTTTGACCTTGGAATACACCTCTTGCGAGATTATCTGCGATTCCGTACCCACGCCGGCTTTGCGTGCATCCGCCTTTGATGCGTAAGCAGAATCACAAAAGACGAGCACGTGCGTGACGGATTCGTCTACGACCATAGATTCCATGAACGCATACTTATCGTCGCCTTCTTTCAGGTCCCAAATGTCTAGAATCACATCGATGCCGTCGCTGACCAATTGCTCAGCCCACTGTCGGATGCGGCCTTGGTGACCAGGGGACGTCCAACTATAAGAGATGAAAACCCTCGGCTTCATGTGACCCTCGGCAGGAATTGAAATTTGTAGTGATCTGTGAGAATTCTACATAAGCTTATTGTTTGCGTGCCATTCCATGGGTGGAAACGACCCAGTTGAACGGATTCGAGCGGCGCCGGCGGCGGCTGGCTGTCGTACTCGGGTCTTGAGCACGAAAATTCGCTTGCTGACGGATCCTTCAAAGTTGAAGACGTCGATCAGTTCTTCGATGAAGCATACGAGTGCTTCGAGCATGGCATTGCTCCTGATGTAGTGAGGTTGGGTATTTGCACTGACTACGGTGCAGGCTGTAGCAATCCTACGGATTGTCGGCCGCTGCGGCGCGGCTCGAAACTTTTGACCGCGGCGCACGGACGCTCGAAGTACTTTTTCCCTGAGGGGTCGCTGTTCGCGCCGATGAGGTTGGGATGCTCGTGTGGCCTCCGTAAGTGCAGGTGGGGCGGCATCGCGGACGCCACCCAGATTGCGGGTGGCTTAAATGATCATCCGCATTTGTTGGTCATGCCAAAAATTGGGTATGGCGGTGATTGCGATGTCGATTAAATTGACACGATCCCTATTGCTGCGCATGGCGAGGGCCGAAAACAAAGCGCGTGCGTCCACCGCGGAGGATCCGAGATGGTCACTCAACGGAAAGCAATTCTGGTTCGATTGGGAGCTCTCTTAGCAGGGCTGATTGTGTTTTATATTGCGTTGCACGTAATCGTCTTCGGTTCCCAAATATTTGTATATTCGCTTTGGCATGCCGCGATGCAGCACGCTGCCCTGCGTCCAGCAAAAAACTGGCCAATAGTCCCCGGTGCAAGGTTGACCGCAGACGTTGTGCTGTTCGCATATCCGGCCTGCGCCGGTGTCGTAACGACCGTGCTATTTTGGCAAGGCTGGCCCAAGTTTTGGGGGCGAGCGATCGTCTACTCGCTTGTTGTTGTGTTGATTCTGCCGATAAGTTGGATCAACTATGCGCGATCCGACCAGTGGCTCAACGTTTGGGTTCAGGCGGCGTTCAATTTGGCGCTGGCGGTATTTTTCCTGATGATTGTTCAGGGCCTTCGCAACATTGAGCCCAAGGCGCCGGATGCAAAGGCAATGCAGATCATTGGCGTCCTTATGCTGGCATCATTCGGCGTGTTCCTCCCCCTCTTCTTTACTGCTGTATTTTTGGCCTATGCGTCCGGCATGGTCACGCACGATCAAATCAGAAAGATCAATGAGCAAGTTCCGTTGATGTTCGCAGGCGGCGCAGGAGCGGTAGCAACGCTCCTAGGTCTGCTTGAGAAGATTCGCGGTGGAGCTGGCGCGAAGTAGGGCCGTGGTGCGCAGACGTGGCTGTTCGCGAAGCCCACGAGCCAGCTCATGCACGGCTTGGGAGAGTGAATGAGAACTCGCATAGCTTGGTTGCGTAACATTCGGGGAGAGCGGCCCCGTGCATAGCGGCGGGGTGGGTCATAAAGAGTGCAAATCTGCGATTTCGTTTTCGTGGGATGGAGCAATTTTGACAACTTCTTAAGCGACGTCGCGTCTTGCTAGGAGGCTGAAATGTCGAAAGACACGTTAGATAAGGCGAAAGACATCGCTCAAATTGTCTCTATGATTGCCGTTCCGGCTGTCGTTGCGGTCTTCGGCTGGATGATCCAAACAACAATTAAGGACCGGGAGTTGCAACGCGATTACCTTCAAATATCGGTGTCGATGCTTTCATCGAAGGATACGAAGGAACCGTTGCGAAAATGGGCTGCTGAGGTATTTCGGCAGAATTCCCCAGTTCTTTTGGGTGACGTTCTTGTACTGGAGTTGGCAAACGGCGCTCCTTTGATCCCGCCAGACGTCATGTACGGCCTGCATGAGCGCCAGGCGGCCTCCAAAGATGCATTTAGAGCGGTTGAGCAGATTCTTGCAAAGCAAGGAATAAGACTGACAATTCCTCAAGGCGTCGACTAGACTAAAGATCGAGATTGGGATTCCACACCAGGCACAGCCTCGTCGCCAGCGTCATGTTGTGGTGGTCGGCGGACGAAGATGCCTTGGTACCGCGGCCACATGTCGTACTTGCCGAGGATGCCGGATCGGGTCACGCCGAACTTTTTGAGCAGCAGTTCGGCGTCTGTCAGCATCTAGTAGTGGCTGCACATGGAACACTCCGTGGGTACGACCGAGCGGTCACGCGGGTGGTTTGCTTTCGGCCCAAAGGGCTTCGTATGCGTCGCGCTTTTCCTGCGCTATCGAATCGACGCGTGATATATGGCCGGGGGCCCTCTTCGCGAAATCCTTAATGGATTGGGTCAAGGTCCAAACAGCCGCAGAGTCTACAAAAATCGCGCGATCGTGCAGACGGCGAGGTTCTGAAAGTCTTAGCTCGATCGGTCGTTGAACCCCGTACTGTTCCTGCCACCGGGCCAGAGCGGGTAGCAGGTTCTTTTTGTAGTTGTTGGGGTCCGTTAGAAGTCTGATCAACACGCCCGGCGGGACACTAGACCCGTATTCGATCAGGATCATCTCATCCAGATAAGGATCGACGACGAGAACGTCCTCGGTGGCCGACCCAAGCACCTTGGAAATGGCGGAATAGGCGTCAAACACATTTCCAGGATGAATAAATGCTCCTGCTGATTGAGCCGGCATCTGTTGTTCTAGCCACGCTAAGACGCGGTACGCAATGATAATAAGTTCACTGCGTTGTTGGTCACGATAGCGAGGGAGCGAGATAGTATTGCTCGATTTGACAGCAAAGCTGATCGCATCTGCGTGCGCGTCCGAACGCTTGATGATGGCGTGCACGCGCCCCATCCAAAGAGCGGCTCCCTCATGCGTAAGATCTGCGGGCGCTTGCTCTAGCAGCCGCGCAAGCTGTGCGTGAAGTGTTGCAGCTTCTTGATCATTCAATGTGTTGGCCATTAGCGTAAGTTTTGGCGTAACGTTGGCGCTGCTCCGGCATCATGCCCTACGGGAAGTGCTTTTGCATCATGGGGGTATGGCCCGCGTGGGCGTCGGCGGCGGTGTTTTGCAGTGCAGAATTCATGCCCGTGATTGTATCGGGGCGGGGAAGGCGCCGCTGAGCGGGGGCGCGGCAAATTCGTTGCGGTTTGCAATTTTCGGCATGGCGGGCGGTTCGCATGCCGGTCGCGCTTCCGGTGTTTGCCGTGCGCCCCGTGGATCGGAAGGCCTGCTTGCTCCTGCGGCCGGGATCGATCCGGTCGCAGGACGGGTCATCATGCCAAACGTATCGCCCGAGCTCAGGCGGTGGCGATTCCCCAACGCTGCTTGGCGAGCGCGGTGTCTTCGCTCTCAGCGTCCACGAACGTCCAGTTTTTCTCGAGGTAGTTCTTGGCGGTCAGTTCGTTGCCTTTGACCGACATAAATACCTGAAGCCCCATATATATCGCCACATTGAACAACATGGCAATTGCCTGCACTTCCTCGGTCGGCGTCGGCATGATCAAGTTAATGGAGCCGACGGCTAAAAACACAGCGCCCCACATATGTAGGCCGCGCAGGAAGAGCGGAATCCCAAACATGCCGGAAAAGAAAAACAGCGTCCAGCTCCAACCAACCTTTACCTGTTTTATTTCGCCTGTCTTGGGGTTTCTCATACCAACTTTCATGAAGTCTCCGGAATAAAAGCGCTAGCTCGGGATATTCGCTAGCGAAAAAAATTCTAGAGCATAATTTCCGAATGAAAATCGTTACTTCAAAATGTAAATTTGTTTAATTTGTCGGTTATGCCGTGTGGGCCTTCCCAATTCGACGCTTTCGCGGGAGTGGTCACTCCTCCGCGTTTCATAGGGGAAAGGAGCAGTTCGGCATCAGCGAAATTACAGAAGGCTTCGAATATGACGGCCGCTTTTATGCTGCTGTAGTGTTGATATTCTTTGAGCGCCGAGAGTAATAATCGAATATTTACTACCCGGTTAGTAATGGTGGTCGTTTCGCATCTTCGCGCATTCAGTCCCAACCATCGGACTTTGCAATCGACCGAAACGCCGGTGCCATGTCTCGCGCACAGTCTCGTCAGTAGTCATCACCGAGCCAGGTGGCGACTCTTACAATCGAAGCCTTATATAAATAATCCGCCCAGCCGTGACGACAACCCAAAAATTGAAGGCCTGGGCCAAACGAATCAAGCGTGACGGCGTCACGCTATGGTTTGCCGGCAAGGACCCGCGAACGCCGTGGTACGCCAAGGCGCTCGGCGTTCTGGTCGTGGCATACGCGTTGAGTCCGATCGACCTGATTCCGGATTTCATCCCGGTGCTGGGATACGTCGATGACGTCTTGCTGCTTCCCGTCCTGATCTGGGCCGCCATCAAACTGCTTCCCCCGGATGTCATTTCAGATTGCCGCCTTCGCGCTGAGGAATGGATCCGGGAAAAGGGCTCCAAGCCCAGAAGCTTGGTCGGCGCAATAATGATCGTTGTGGTTTGGGTGGGCACAGCCGCAGCGGCATGGATGTGGTGGTCCGCAAGAGCGTAGCGGTCTGCGTTGCAATCAAGTCAACTTGCCGCCATATCGCACCGCCATGCACAATCCCCCCTCGTGGCGCGTGTGGACGCCGCAGGAGTTTCAACCCCATGCCCGATATCGCTGTTCCCGCCGTACTGGACGCCACCGAGCGCGTTTCCATTTCCAGTGGCGACCACCAAGCCGAATTCGCACCGGCCGGTGGTGGGCGGCTGACGCGGCTTTCCACCAGCGGACACGACTGGATCGTGCCCCTGACCGCCACCGAATGGCCTGCCGGGAAATGGCCGCGTGCCGGATCCTATCCACTCGCGCCGTATTCCAACCGCATCCGCGACGGCGTCTTCACCTTCAACGGCGCCCGATACGCGCTGCAGTCCGTGCCAAACCGCCCGCAGGCGATTCACGGCGCCGGTTTGTTCCAGACCTGGCAAGTCCGCAATCTCACACCCGACAGCATTGACCTCGTGCTCGACCAACCCGCTGGCGTGCTGGGCTGGCCCTGGCCGTTTGAATGCGTGCAGCGCTGGAGCCTGGACAGCCGCGGACTCAGCCTGAAGCTGTCCATCACCAACCAAGGCGACACCCCGATGCCGTGCGGCATGGGCATCCATCCGTATTTCACGGCCGAGCGCGTGTCGCTGCACGCCCGGCGCATCTGGCCGTCGGACGAGAGTGGTCTTCCCACCGGCAGCAAGACGACCACCGTGCGAGAGCTACGCCAGTCCGCCGAGGGCTGCGACACGTACCTGTCGCAGTGGCAGGGGCGCGCGACGCTGCATTGGCCCGATGGTCACGAACTGGCGCTGCATGCCGATCCGGCGTTCGCGCATCTGGTGGTGTACACGGCGCCGGGGGCGGATTTTCTGTGTGTGGAACCGGTCACCAACGTGGCCGACGCGTTCAACTTGGCCGCCGCAGGCGACACCCGCACCGGCATGCAGGTGCTGGAACCGGGCGAGCGTTTTGCCGCCACGCTGCTGTTAGGCCTCGCGCCGGCTCGCAAAAAGTGAATGGCAGCTTGGTAACTGCCGCGCCCTGCGGCGATAATCCGCACAAATCAAGAATCTGGAGTCGTTACGTGAAAAAGCTCAGCACCGAACAATTGCAGGCCGCTGTCGAGACGCTGCGCCGGACGCAGGCCAAGTTGGCGCGCGCGGGCAACCTGCCGCTGGAGCCGACCATCTACGCCAGCGCCAAGGGCTTTCGCCGCAACGTGCCCGATTATGTGTGGTCGTGGCTGTCGGGGCTGTTGGCGCCGCACAAGAGCCTGTCCGCCTGGATGGACGCGCACCAGTCGGGTTGGCGCGAGGGCAAGACGCCGGCGGCGGCCGTCTATGCCCGCACGGAAAACGGCTGGTTCCAGTGGCTGATTGCCGAGCTGGAAGCCGAAATCAACGATCCGCACGCACGCGCCAAGCGCGACGGCCGAGGCTGACAGGCCTGGTCGCGCCCGGCGCGCCGCGCCGGCGCACGTGGCCTCGCGTGGGATCACCGCGCTTTTAGAACCCCTCCAGCACGATCTTGCCGCGCGCCTTGCCGCTTTCGATGAAGGCATGAGCGCGCCGCAGGTTTTCGGCGTTGATCTTGCCGTAGTGCTCGCCCAGCGTCGTGCGCAGCGTGCCGTTGTCGATGAGGCGGGCGGCCTGGTTCAGCAGCTCGTGCTGGGCGATGAGGTCGGGCGTGTTGTGCAGCGGCCGCGCAAACATGAATTCCCAGTGCAGCGAGGCCGATTTGCCCTTGAGCAGCCGCACGTCCACGGCGGCCGGGTCGTCGATCAGCGCGATCTTTCCCTGCGGCGCAATCGCCTCGGCCATGTGCGCAAAGTGCTTGTCCGTGTGCGTCAGGCCGGCGATATAGCTGACGTTTTCAAAGCCGATGCGCTTGAGCTCCTCGGTCAGCGGCCGCGTGTGGTCGATGACGTGGTGCGCGCCCAGCTCGCGTACCCAAGCCTGGGTTTCAGGGCGCGAGGCGGTGCCGATCACCGTCAGGCCGGTGAGCTGGCGCGCCAGTTGCACGAGGATCGAGCCGACCCCGCCGGCCGCCCCGATGATGAGCAGACTGCGCTGGCTGGGCGCGGCGTTGTCCAGCACGCGCAGGCGGTCGAACAGCAATTCCCACGCGGTGATGGTGGTCAGGGGCAGGGCGGCGGCCTGCGCAAAATCCAGGCTCTTGGGCATGTGGCCGACGATGCGCTCGTCTACGACGTGGCGTTCGCTGTTCGCGCCCGGGCGGGTCAGGGCGCCCGCATACCAGACGCGGTCGCCGGGCTTGAAGAGGCTGGTCCGGGCGCCGACCGCGCGCACCACGCCTGCGGCGTCCCAGCCGATGATTTCCGGCTTTCCGTCCTGCGGCTTGCGATTGGCGCGGATCTTCACGTCAACGGGATTGACCGAGATGGCGTGCACGTCCACCAGCAGGTCATGGTCGCCCGGCACGGGTTCGGGGGCGGTGATGTCCTGCAGCGCGTCGGCGTTGTCGGCGGGCAGGTTCTTGAAATAGGCGATGGCTTTCATGATGGGGTTCTGGTTATCTCAAGGGATCAGATGATCGAGCGGACCACGCCGCCGTCCACGCGCAGGGCCGCGCCGTTGGTGGCCGATGCCTGCGTCGAGCAGACGTAGACGACCATGTTCGCCACTTCTTCCACCGTCGCAAGGCGGCGCAGCAACGATGTCGGGCGGTGCTGGGCGATGAAGTCCTGCTCCATCTGTTCCTGCGAAACGCCTTGCTCCTTGGCCATTTCCGCGAAGAAGTCGGCGACGCCTTCGGAACGCGTTGGGCCCGGCAGCACGGCGTTGACGGTGACATTGGTGCCCGCGGTCAGCTCGGCCAGGCCGCGAGACACGGCAAGCTGAGCTGTCTTGCTGACGCCGTAATGGATCATCTCGGCGGGAATCTGCACGGCGGACTCGCTGGAGATGAAGACGATTCGGCCCCAGTTGGCCGCCAGCATCCGCGGCAGGTAGTAGCGCGACAGTCGAATGCCGCTCATGACGTTGGTGTCCATCATG
>Ga0213820_1001027_pt1 | contig 14357 bp, 7 predicted proteins | sample MC6MC0910MG_FD_179889 | JGI IMG/M metagenome (GOLD analysis project Ga0213820, IMG submission 179889) | Enriched soil aggregate microbial communities from Iowa State University, Ames, United States - MC6-MC0910-MG | ecosystem: Environmental > Terrestrial > Soil > Unclassified | place: USA: Iowa... | reverse complement strand
CGACTTGCATGTATTAGGCACGCCGCCAGCGTTCGTCCTGAGCCAGGATCAAACTCTCCATAAAAGAAATTTGATTAGCTCAAATTGTTTTGCTGGCATCAATTTTGATGTCCAAAATTTTTGTTTCATTCACTAACATAAGTTAGCTCAGAAACTATATTGATTACGTTTTGCTTGTTCAGTTTTCAAGGTTCATTTTGTCGCCGGTTGTTTTCAGCGACTTTTATATAATAACATTTTTGATTTTTGTTGTCAATAACTTTTTTTAAAGTTTTTCTTCTCGTTAAGAAGCGACAACTTTTATATCTTATCACTCTACCGCGTTGATGTCAACACTTTTTTGTGATGTTATTATTTATATTTTAGTACTTCATGTTGTGTCGTCTTAGCGACAAGTAATAATTTATCATGTTTCAACAACCAACGCAAGTGTTTTTCTATAAAAAATATCATTTTATAATAAAAACTTTGCTAACAAACTATTAAAGTAAGCTTATTTTAGAGTAAAACTATGAAAAACTTCCTATTTAATAGTTTTCATAAATTTATTGTTTATTAATTTTATTTATGTATGGCTACAATTGAGTCAACTAGTTCATTTTAAGAACGAATCCTTCATACAAACGATAATGCGCGCTTATAAAATAACAAATCTCATCATTTCATCACTTTACAAATCCCGATTTTCTTCTACTATAATCAATCACCAGAGGGATACTTAATAAAAAAGCTATTTACTTTCCGCTGTAGCTTAGCTAAACCTACAGCGGAAAACAGTAACTTCTGAAAAGAACAAAATAACCTTTTTTAAAACGGAAAGAAAAACGGAACTGCTAGCATCATCACAATAAACATAACAATTTGTAGTGGTACACCGATTTTTACAAAATCCATAAATTTATAACCACCCGCTGTCATAACTAACGCATTTGTTGGTGAGGCGATTGGTGTGGCAAACGCCATACTTGCCGCTACCGCTACTCCAATCATAAAAGTTGTAGGATTGGCATCCATAGCAATCGCCGCATTCATGGCAATCGGTGCAAACAGAACAGCAGTTGCCGTATTACTAATAAATTGGCCAAATATTACGGTTAACACATAGATACCTATCAGCACACCATAAGGGCCATAGCTACCGAGCGCATCAATAATACCATTCGATAAAATAACCATGCCACCAGTTTTCTCTAAAGCTGTCGCCATTGGAAGCATCGCCGCCACGAGCACTATACTTTCAAAATTGATATTGTTATAGGCATCTTCCATATTCCGCAAACAGCCAGTTAATAACATCAATACGGCTCCTAGCATGACTGAAATAACAGCTGGGAAAACCTCAAAGGCCATTAGCACTATCATCAACAACATGATCGCACCAGCAATACCTGCCTTACCCGTAGCTGCCGCAACACTCGCATGCTCCTTCGGCTGACCAACTACAACAACATCCTGCGTCTCTTTGGCAAGCACTAAGATTTCATCCCATGCGCCCTGTACTAAAATAGCATCCCCGAATTTCAGCTTATGTGTCACCATATCCTGCAATTTATAGCTACCTCTATAGTTAATACCTATAATATTAAGATTGTACTTTTCACGGAATCCAAGTGAGCTTACCGTTTCATTAATAAAACTAGAGTTTGGTGTTAATAGTACTTCCGCAATACCAAGATGTTTTGTTACTAATTCATCTGCTTCATTCTCAGTCAATTCCTGCATCACTAAGCTGTAATCTTTAGCTAAACAAGCAATATTCTCTTCCTCCCCTTGCACATAAAGCTCATCTAAAGCATGAATAACACTTTTCGGCCCAGCCATTTCTTGATATGTCATCGGGAGTAAGTTAATACCGTCCTGTGATTTACGATGAATTTTCATCATACAGAGGGCGTATTTTGCAGGAAGCTTCAATTCCGCTAGTGATGTGCCAATAATCGGAGAGTCTTCCGGCACAAACACTTTAAACAGTCGATTGTTTAAGTCATATTGCTTAACAATTTTCTTCGGTGAAAGTTTATAACCAGTCGATGTTTGGTTTTTGTTTTTATCACGTGGCAACAATATATTGCGCACAAGTACCAAATATAAAATACCAGCAATCATACCCACGATACCAATAGGTGTCACCTCAAAAAAGCCCAGTTTCGCATAACCACGCTCGACCAATAGCTGACTAACTATTAAATTTGGCGGTGAAGCAATTAATGTCATTAAACCCGATAAACTCGCGACATAAGAAAGCGGTAGTAAAAACTTTGAAGGACTTTCCTTCATACTAATTGCAATACTAACAACAATCGGCATCATTAAGGCAACTGTTCCAGTATTACTCATAAAAGCGCCGACTGAGCCAACAATAATGAGCAATAATACAAATAACTTAAGCTCACTATTCCCTGACCACTTTAATAATAGTTGTCCAGCCATTGCCGCTAGCCCGGTACGCAAAATACCCGCACCTACAACAAAAAGCCCAGCAATCATGAGCACAACCGAGTTTGAAAAGCCCGCTAAAGCCTCAGCAGGTGTTAAAATATTGGTCATAACAAACGCGAGGAGTGACACAATAGCAACAAAATCAGCACGCACTCGATTTGTCATAAATGCAATAATCGTCATTCCTAAAATAAGAAATGTTAATGTAAGTTGCACGATAAACATTCCCTTCTAATCTATAATCACAACTATATTCTATACGAAAAAAAGCATAAATAACGGATTTCTCCCTATTTATGCTTAATCTGTAATATTTAATTTGTAAATCATTCCACTATCGCAAAAGGATAGACAGCAGGGTATGTGATCTATTACAAAAGAATACTATCACGCACTACTACGCGCCCACTTTTAATAACTGTATGCGTATGGTTCATGCCATAAAAATATTGTAGTTGCTTATAATTAGCAACATCCAATAGAACGATGTCTGCTTGTTTACCCGCTTCAAGCGTACCGATTTCATGGCCTCTGTTAAGTGCATATGCAGCATTAATCGTCGTAGCCGTTAACACTTCTTCCAATGTCATCCCCATATGCATACACGCTAAATTCATAATAAACGGCAAACTCATTGTTGGCGATGAGCCTGGATTAAAGTCTGTTGATATTGCAACAGGCACCCCTTCATCGATCATTAGTCGCCCTCTTGCAAATGGCGCACGTAAGAAGAAGGCAGTTCCGGGTAGCAACACCGCAATCGTACCAGCTTTAGCCATATTTTGAATACCTTCATCTGAGGCTACTAACAAGTGCTCTGCTGAGATTGCGCCCACTTCAGCCGCTAACTCCGCGCCATTATATGGCTCTATTTCATCAGCATGGATTTTCGGCGTTAGCCCAAGCGCTTTGCCCGCCTCTAAAATACGTCTAGATTGCGCTGGAGTAAATACGCCTTTTTCACAAAACACATCATTAAATTCCGCAAGCTTAAGTTCCGCCACTTTTGGCAACATCTCACGAATGACAACATCGACAAATTCATCTTCATGCCCTTTATATTCATGCGGTACTGCATGCGCGCCCATAAAAGTACTGACGACGTCTACAGCATGTGTGTCTTGTAGCTTTTTGGCTACCTCCAATTGTTTCTTTTCCGTTTCCCAATCAAGACCATAGCCTGATTTTGCTTCAACAGTTGTCACACCATGCTTTAAAAAAACATCTAAATGCTGCATCGTTTTTTCATACAACGCATCAAAGCTCGTTTCTCGCGTTCGCTTTGTTGTGGCATGAATACCGCCACCTGCATTCATAATGTCCATATAAGTGGAACCGTTCAGTCGCATATTAAATTCTTGCTCGCGCGTACCACCGTGCACTAAATGTGTATGACAGTCTACTAGCCCGGGCATTACAATCTTACCTGAGGCATCAATGACTTTTGCTACATCAACTAAGCTGGGGAACTCTTGCGCTAATTGCTCATAAGTTCCAACAGCAACTATGCGGTCTCCTTCTATTAACACACTGCCTTTTTCTATTACTGCAATGTCACGCATCTGTTCCTTTATCCGAGGCCCTGGCACTGCATTTTTCAACGTAATCACTTCATTGGCATTTTTAATTAAAATGGTCACTTCACATCATCCTTCAACATTGGCATATGGACACCCTTGTTCTTGGCAGTATTAATTGCGATTTCATAGCCTGCATCTGCATGGCGCACAATGCCCATTCCTGGATCTGAAATTAAGACGCGTGCAATTTTCTCAGCTGCTAGCGCTGAGCCATCCGCTACTAACACTTGACCTGCATGCTGAGAATAGCCCATCCCTACACCGCCGCCATGATGAACACTTACCCAACTTGCTCCACTCGCCGTATTGACTAGCGCATTTAAAATCGGCCAATCGGATACTGCATCTGAACCATCTAGCATGCCTTCTGTTTCACGATTTGGCGATGCCACTGAGCCAGAGTCTAAATGATCTCGCCCAAAAACAATCGGTGCAGATAACTCACCACTTGCTACCATTTCATTAACCTTCAATGCAAAGCGATGACGATCGCCATAGCCTAACCAGCAAATACGTGCAGGTAGTCCTTGCCATTTCACCATTTTTTGCGCCATATCAATCCAATTGACAAGACCTTCATCCTCTGCAAACATTTCTTTCGCTAATGCATCTGTTTTATATATATCTTCCGGGCTCCCAGAAAGCGCAGCCCAACGGAATGGACCTTTGCCCTCACAGAACAACGGACGAATATAAGCTGGAACAAAGCCCGGGAAGTCAAATGCATTTGTCACACCCATCTCTTTCGCATAAGCACGGATATTATTACCGTAATCAAACACTTCGGCACCTGCCTGTTGAAATTCAAGCATTGTACGAACATGTTCTGCCATCGTTTCTTTTGCCTTTTGCTCATATGTTTTGACATCATTTTTACGTAGTTCTAGTGCTTCTTCAAATGTCATTCCGTTCGGCACATAGCCATTAATCGGGTCATGTGCGGATGTTTGGTCTGTTACAAAATCCGGAATAATGCCTCGATTCAGCAACTCCCGATTAATATCCGCACAGTTGCCGACAAGACCGATAGACGCAGGCTCCTTTTGAGCACGCAATTGATTGACTAGCGCAATTGCCTCATCTACTGTCTCAACAAGATAATCACAGTAGCCCTCTTTTATTTTACGTTCAATGCGTGCGCGTTCCACCTCAACGACTAAAATAACTGCACCAGCCATTTTCCCAGCTAAAGGCTGTGCACCACTCATGCCGCCCATACCACCAGTAAGAATAAATTTCCCACGCAAATCCGCACTACCGAACACTTTCTTCCCAGCCTCAACAAACGATAAATACGTTCCTTGTAAAATGCCTTGCGCGCCAATATATATCCAGCTACCTGCCGTCATTTGACCATACATCATTAAATCGCGGTCCTCTAGCTCGTAGAAGTGCTCCCAATTCGACCATGCAGGCACTAAGTTGGAATTAGCAATTAAGACGCGCGGTGCATGTTCATGTGTACGAAACACAGCTACAGGCTTACCTGATTGAATAAGAAGTGTTTCATCATTCTCTAATTGTTTTAACGAAGCTATGATTTGCGCGTAGCTTTGCCAATTCCGCGCCGCTTTTCCTATTCCTCCGTAAACGATAAGCTCATCAGGATTTTCCGCAACTTCAGGATCTAAATTGTTCATTAACATACGCATTGCCGCTTCCTGTGTCCAGCCTTTACAAGAAAGTTCTGTTCCTCTTGGTGCACGAATCGTTGTTGGTGTTTTCATAGTGCCATCCCCTTTGCTTTTATTTCGCTAACTCTACTAACTCATCACTTGCCAATAAGTACTTCGCTAACGCTTCAATTTCATCTCCGATAGGTTGATCTGCTAATAAAGGCGGACAAAATTCACGCACTTTTTCTAAATACATTTTTGTAGTAGGCGATAGTTGTGCCTCCGCCTTATCTAAGTGAATCGCTTGTGAAGCACAAATCATTTCTATGGCAATCACCCGTGCGGCATTATGGACGATTTGTCGCACTTGTCGAGCAGATGTCGTCCCCATGCTGACATGGTCTTCTTGATTCCCCGATGTTGGAATCGAATCGACACTTGAAGGATGTGCCAGCACCTTATTTTCAGAAACTATCGAGGCTGCTGTATATTGCGCAATCATAAGTCCACATTCAAGGCCCGGATTTGTTGCTAAAAATGGTGGTAAACCGTCATTAAGTTGCGGATTAACCATGCGCTCAGTACGTCTTTCTGAAATATTCGCCCATTCACTAACCCCAACTTTTAAAAAGTCCATCGCTAATGCAATAGGTTGACCATGGAAATGCCCACCCGATATCACTTCTCCATTTTCTAAAACAATTGGATTGTCTGTTGTCGCATTCATTTCAACTTGCACACGCTGCTCAGCATAGAAAAATGATTGCCACGACGCGCCATGAACTTGTGGAATACAGCGCAGTGAATACGCATCTTGCATCCGAACTTCTCCCTGCTTCGTCACACGCTTACTACCGTCAAGCCACTTACGAATACGCCCACCTACAAGCTCTAATTCCGGATGTGGTCGTACAGCTAAAAGTGCAGCATCGAATGCATTAGTAATACCCTTTAATGCTTCTAACGACAGACTCGCCGCCATATCTGCAGCAAGCCCAATACGTTCTGCCTCGTTCAATGTCAACACGCCAAGTCCCGTCATTGCTTGTGTACCATTTACGAGTGCTAAGCCTTCTTTCGCTTGTAGTCTTACAGCCTTTAAGCCCGCTTTTTGCAGCGCGACATTCCCCGCCATAATCTCCCCGTTGAACTCCGCTTTCCCTTCACCTACAAGCACTAATGCTAAATGTGATAATGGCGCTAAATCGCCGCTTGCTCCAACTGAACCTTGCGACGGTACGATTGGATGGACACCTTTATTAATGCAGTCTAGTAATAGTTGCAATGTTTCTTGTCGAATGCCTGAAAATCCACGTGCTAAAGCATTGGCACGTAAAATCATCATCGCGCGCACTACGTCAGTCGGAAATGGCTCGCCCACACCTGTTGCATCTGAGCGCAGTAAATTTAATTGTAATAATTCAATATCCGATTCTTCAATTTGTATGTGACTGAGCTTGCCAAACCCTGTGTTAACACCATAGATTACTTGCCCCTCAGCTAAGCGTTTTTCAATCCGTTCTCTACTCAATTGAACACGTTCCGTACTTTCAGCAGATAGTACAACCGTTGCCTGACCTTTTACGATTTTTTCAATTTGTCGTCTTGTTAACGTATTGCCATCTAATTCAATGATTTTTTGCATACGATATCCCCCTATTCCTAACAGCTCTTATGTAAAGTACAGTGTGAAAAAATAGAATTTCTCTATATCCATTGTACAAACTACCTTTTTCAGAAAATATAGAATTTTAAAAGAGAAAACAGGAATTATTTCAGTTTTTTATGTTATTTTTAATAATATAATCGTATTTTTTTACGAAACTAGAATATTTTAAGAAAGGCTGATTGCATGCGACTATTATTAATTGATCGAGATCAAACTGAACTTTCGGGTATACGTTGGTTTTTACATACATACTTTCCTGGAGATTTATCAATTGAGATGTGTACGTCTATTTCTGAAGCTGCTCAGAGCATCCAGCGATTTGCGCCAGAAGTCATTTTATTAAATATCGATTTGCTGCCTAGTAATCGCTTAACAGCTCTGTACGGACTTTTACAAAAGTATGCAGGCAAAATACTGGCGATCACGACAGAGCCGCTATTTAAAAATGCCTTAAAAGCAATTGATTTACAGGTAGTACACCTTTTTGTAAAACCCATTGATTTAGAAGTATTGAAGAAAAAGCTATCTGCTATTTCACTGCATACACCTGAACTACAAAAAGCTAGTAATGATGCTAAAGACGAATCTTTTTACTATCAATTATTTTTGGAAAGTACGACCAATGCGTCCACATCGGATATCCAATTTACGATGATTGAACCGGAGCATGCTGAATCATTACATAAACTATACATATGGCTCCAACAAACGCCCATTTTTTATCAAATGAGCATTTATCCATTAGCAGAGACGATTATTTGCCTATTTCAAACAAGCGATTTAAAAATTATTGAAAAAGATATTCGCACATTATTAAAAGAATGGCAAATAACGAATAGCGGTGGTCTGAATATCAGTATTTACGATGGCCCGCCTACGACTTTAAAAGAAATGTTCGCTGTAACAAAGCGCGCTCTTCTGCAAAGTTTTTATGAAGGCTTCGGGCATATTTTTTATGCAACTAAACAATATCAAACACAGCCTCTAGACCCTTTACTCACACCAGAAGAACAGCAATTACTTATCAATAGCTTAGAGGAAGGTAATGTTGATGCAATAAAAACGTTCTTATATCGCCTATCAAATGGAGGTATTTATTACGAGCAAGATGATTTACGCATTCATCTAACAAGCGTCTTGGCGCAAATCCGTCGCTTTATGTTGAAATATAAACTGCACGAAAAAGCCGCTATCGAACAGAACTACCGTCAGCTTTTTCATTTAATTATTGAACACCCAATACTCTATACAATTCTTAACGGCATTATTGTATTCACCCAAAGACTTATTGATTTAGCTCGCGAGGCGCGCATGGAGAAAAAAGCGGACTATGTTGAATTAGCTTTAGAAATAATGGATCATCACTATCACAACAGTGAATTATCCTTACCCTTTATCGCCCACAAATTAGGGATTAGTGCGAATTATTTAAGTACGATATTTTCAAAGAAGCAAGGACAGCCATTAAAACGCTATTTACAGCAAGTTCGCATTCAAAATTCGAGCAAAATGTTAATCGAAACAGATTTTGCCGTGAGTGAAATTGCGCTGTTGAACGGCTTTGAAGACCCTAATTATTTCAGTAAATTATTTAAACGACTAATAGGTACTACACCTAATCGATATCGCAAAGGTTGGAAAATATAAGGAGGTATTGTAGCAAAGTAATTTTCAATTAGACCACCTCATTTTCAATATGAATATAAAATCCGATAAAATATCAGTCATGTATGCAAGTTTATACCTATATAATAGTGAATCACTAATCCCTTTAAAAAGACCGTTACAACTATAGAAACAGTGAAAATATTTTAAAAAACTATGTCTATTTGTTGAAATTCACGCATATATTTATACTCTATATCTTGCTATATAAATTCTTTAACGATAATTATTATAATGTACTAGAAATTCTATTTTATTTTTGTTATAGTTATAGCGAGGAGTTTGACTCACAATATTTTTCAGGAGGTAAACTAATATGACAAACGCAAATGATCGTAGCCGTCGTTTTACAACAGCAGGTGGTGCTCCAGTAGTAAGCAACCACGACTCTATGTCAGCAGGTCCTCGTGGTCCACTTTTACTTCAAGATGTATGGTTAGTTGAAAAATTAGCAAACTTCAACCGTGAAGTAATTCCAGAGCGTCGTATGCACGCAAAAGGTTCAGGTGCATTCGGTACATTCACTGTAACGCATGATATTTCTCAATATACGAAAGCAAAAATCTTCTCTGAAATCGGTAAGCAAACGCCAATGTTCGCTCGTTTCTCTACTGTAGCAGGAGAACGCGGTGCTGCAGATGCAGAGCGCGATATTCGTGGTTTTGCGCTGAAATTCTATACTGAAGAAGGTAACTGGGACTTAGTTGGTAACAACACACCTGTATTCTTCTTCCGTGATCCGTTACACTTTACAGATTTAAATCACGTTGTAAAGCGTGACCCACGTACAAATATGAAAAACGCAAATTCTAACTGGGACTTCTGGACACTATTACCAGAAGCGTTACACCAAATCACAATTGTAATGTCTGACCGCGGTATTCCAACTGGTTATCGTAATATGCATGGTTTCGGTTCACATACGTACAGCTTTATCAATGCTCAAAATGAGCGCGTATGGGTGAAATTCCACTTCCGCACAGAGCAAGGCATTAAAAATTTAACTGGTGAAGAAGCAGCTGAAATTATCGGTAAAGACCGCGAATCTTCACAACGTGACTTGTACGAAGCAATCGAAAGAGGCGATTTCCCGAAATGGAAAATGTACATTCAAGTTATGACAGAACAACAAGCGCGTGAATTACCATATAACCCATTCGATTTAACAAAAGTTTGGTATAAAAAAGATTTCCCACTAATTCCAGTTGGCGAATTCGAGTTAAATAAAAACCCTGATAACTACTTTGCAGAAGTAGAACAATCATCGTTTGCACCATCTAACATTGTGCCTGGTATCAGCTACTCTCCAGACAAAATGTTACAAGCTCGTATTTTTGCTTATGCAGATGCAGCTCGCTATCGCCTAGGCGTAAACCACCACAGTCTGCCTGTAAACGCACCAAAATGCCCATTCCGTACATTCCACCGCGATGGCGCTATGCGTTTTGATGGCAACCTTGGTTCTACTTTAAGCTATGAACCAAACAGCTATGGTGAATGGGAGCACAATCTAGACTATAAAGAGCCACCATTACGCATTGATGGTCATGCCGATATCCACGACTTCCGTGAAGATGACAATAACTACTTCGAGCAACCAGGTAAGTTATTCCGTCTATTATCTGCAGAAGAGCAACAACGCTTATTCGAAAATACAGCAAATGATATGGCTTCTGTTGAGGAATTCATTAAACGTCGTCACATCTTACACTGCTACCTAGCTGACCCTGCATATGGTGAAGGTGTTGCAAAAGCTATGGGTCTTTCATTAGACAACATGGATCTGTCAAACCCATACGTTAAGAAACAACAAGAAGTAAAACAAGTAGCAAATATTTAATATTCCACTCTATTGATATCCAATCATACTTGTCATTATCGGCAAGTAGACAAAAGGTAGCGAGAATTTATTTCTCGATGCCTTTTGTCATTTTTTCTTCGTTTTTTGCTAGTCCCATTGAATGATCCAAATAAGCTTTATAACAAGCAGCAGCAATGGAAGACTATCTTACATTTTTCAATCTTCCTTCGTCTAAAGCTTTATCATCTGTCCTACAAACTTAATTTCCGTTTCCTACTCAGTTGATTGGAGCTAAGTTCTACCACTCTTACTAAGAAGGCCCCTCCCCCATTCACTGACAAGGTAATATACAGTGGAATTCTCCAAATAGGTAGTATTTACAACGTTCATCTTTATGCATTCCACTCATCGTTTTGTTTGTATTCGCATTATGCCCTTGATAGTGACCACTACTACAAAACCTAGAATGGAGGAAAGTAAATGTCGATTCGAAAAAAGCTTTATATTGGCTTTGGAACAATAATTCTATTATTACTAACTATCTCCTCAATAGCGTACTATCAACTAAATCATATCGATAAATTAAATCATGACCTATTTGAAAACCGTGTAAATAAGCTTATCCAAATCGATAAGATTCTTAGTGCCTCTGCTTTGCAAGGAAGCTATCTGCGTTCCTATATTCTTGAACCAAATGAGGAAACAAGTATAAAGCTCGAGGAACAAGAAAAGATTATTCAAACAAAAGTAGAAGAATTAGACAAGCTATTCACTAGCGAAACGACGCAACAACAAATGCAAATAATAAAATCAAATCAAGCTATCTTTGAAAAGGCAGCATTAGAGATTATCAATACATACAATCCGAAAGATTTACAATCTGCCATCGATATTCTAAGAACAACGGCACGTCCTGCAAGTGAAGCAATTCAACAAGCAGTCCATGAAATAGCAGTTTATGAAGAGGAACAAATCCAAATGGCTCGAGCTAAATCGTCACGAGTGGAGGATTTTAGCTCATTTATTATCCTAGTCCTCGCTGCCATTTCCACCATTCTTTCCTTTACCATCGCATTCCTAATGACCCGGGCTATTACAATTCCAGTCAAGAAACTAGCTACTGCAGCGAATATCATTGCAACCGGAGATTTACGTCAGGAAGATGTGAAAGTAAAGACAAAAGATGAGATTCGAACGTTAGCTGATTCATTTAATCTAATGAAAACGAACTTGCACACCCTAATTGATAATGTTGCAACAAATGTAGCGTATACAACATCTAGCTCCGAAGAACTGTCCGCAAGCACAGACGAAGTTTCACAAGCTGCTAACGATATTGCCAAACATATAGCAATAATGGCCGAGGATAGTAACCAAGCCGTAGCTACCGGACAGGAAACCACTATGGCCATGGACGAAACAGCACATGGTGTACAACGTATTGCTGAAGCCACGCAAACGCTGCATGCAAAGGCGCTTGATACACAAACTATTGCTAATGAGGGAGAAAAGATGTTGCAGACGACTGAAAATCAAATAATGGTTATTCAGCAATCATCACATAACACAAATGAACTCATTAAACAGTTAAGTGCACAAACTACAGAAATTGAACATATTACGAGAGCCATTACCGATATTACCGATCAAACTAACCTACTGGCCCTTAATGCAACCATCGAAGCAGTGCGTGCTGGTGAACATGGGCAAGGCTTTGCTGTCGTTGCAGATGAAGTACGTAAACTAGCTGAGGAATCCAAACAATCAGCTAATCAAATCATTCATTTAATTACTCATATTCAGCAAAATACAGTAGAAGTCGAAAAAGCGGTGAGCGTTACTGTGCACAATATTGATGAAGGTGTTTCTTACATTCAACATGCACAAACCGCCTTTCATGACATTATGCGTGCAATCGAAGCGATGGCAGCTGAAATTGAAGATGTTTCCGCATCTACCCAACAAATTTCTGCTAGTACTGAAGAGGTCGCCGCTTCAGTTAATGAAATGTCCGCTACGGCAAAAAATGTGGCGGAGCAATCCACATGGATAGCTGATTCCATAAAAGAACAAGCAGCAACCATTCAAGAAACAAATGCTGTCGCCAAATCATTAAGTGATGGTGCAACGACGCTTCAAGAAGAGATAAACAAATTTAAAGTCTAATAGATAGGGACAAATTTCCGCTACGTAAAAATTTCACCGTTGTTTGTCTGCTATGGCAGACGCTTTTTGCACAAGCACAGGTAGCCCTCTTCTAGATTTCATCTAAATAAAGACAGCAAAAAAGTGTTAGATTGACTGCCATCAATCTAACACTTTTGCCATGCCTTCACTATCTACTACGGCATCCTGTTTGGGCTATCCTTACTGATACAATCGGCTGCCAGCATTTTTAAATTCTTGCGCCTTTTCCTGCATCCCTTGGTGGATCGCTTCCGTCGTAGTTAAATCTTTTTCTTTAGCATAATTACGAATATCTTGAGAAATTCTCATACTGCAAAACTTAGGACCGCACATTGAACAGAAATGTGCGGTTTTTGCTCCTTCTGCCGGCAATGTTTCATCGTGGTATTCTACAGCTCGCTCAGGATCTAACGATAAATTAAATTGATCGCGCCAGCGGAACTCAAATCGCGCCTTCGAGAGCGCATCATCCCGCTGCTGTGCTCCAGGATGCCCCTTCGCCAAGTCAGCTGCATGCGCCGCGATTTTATAGGTAATGACCCCTACACGAACATCCTCTCGATTCGGTAACCCTAAATGCTCCTTCGGTGTTACATAGCACAACATCGCTGTGCCAAACCAACCTATCATGGCCGCACCAATAGCAGATGTAATATGATCATAGCCTGGCGCAATATCCGTAGTCAGAGGCCCTAGTGTATAAAACGGTGCTTCTTTACAAACTTCTAATTGCTTGTCCATATTTTCTTTAATGAGATGCATTGGTACGTGTCCTGGCCCCTCTACCATTACTTGTACATCATGCTTCCAAGCAATTTGGGTTAACTCTCCTAGCGTTTCCAGTTCCGCAAACTGCGCCTCGTCATTGGCATCTGCGATGGAGCCAGGACGTAAACCATCCCCTAAAGAAAAAGCAACATCATATGTTTTCATAATTTCACAAATTTCTTCAAAGTGCGTATATAAGAAATTTTCTTGATGATGGAATAGACACCACTGTGCCATAATGGAGCCTCCTCGCGACACAATGCCTGTTACGCGCTTAGCTGTTAATGGTACATAACGCAGCAAAACACCCGCATGGATCGTAAAGTAATCAACCCCTTGCTCGGCTTGCTCGATTAACGTATCACGATACACTTCCCATGTTAAATCCTCCGCTACGCCATTGACCTTTTCAAGTGCTTGATAAATCGGCACTGTTCCTACAGGCACAGCGGCATTACGAATAATCCACTCGCGCGTTGTATGAATATGCTTACCAGTAGATAAATCCATAATATTATCGGCACCCCACCGTGTTGCCCACGTCATTTTTTCCACTTCCTCAGCGATGGAGGAAGTGACAGCCGAATTACCGATATTGGCGTTGATTTTCACATGGAAATTACGACCGATTA
>Ga0213820_1001025_pt1 | contig 14373 bp, 9 predicted proteins | sample MC6MC0910MG_FD_179889 | JGI IMG/M metagenome (GOLD analysis project Ga0213820, IMG submission 179889) | Enriched soil aggregate microbial communities from Iowa State University, Ames, United States - MC6-MC0910-MG | ecosystem: Environmental > Terrestrial > Soil > Unclassified | place: USA: Iowa... | reverse complement strand
ATCAAGGCTGAAACGCCGGGCCAGCAGCTGTCACGCCCACGGGTACTGGAAAATCTCGGCGTGTTCTTTGCCCAGCTGCCCAAGCGCCTGGAACCGTTCATCGAAGAGCTGTTGGTGCACTACCTGCTGGCCAACGCCGAGCATGCGTTGCCACTGGAAGCCCTGCAAAAGCAGGTGGACAAGGTGCGCAACTGGCGCCAAAAGGACTACCTGGACAAAGCGGGCCGCGAGTGCAGCCTGTTCAGCGTCCAGCGCAGCCTCTCGGGCTTGCAGGCAATCCGTCGCAGTGAGGTGCAGGCCATGCAACCTGTGCTGGCGCAGGCCGATGCGCTGATCGACAAGGGCCACCTGTACAAGACCGGTGGCGCCGCCAGCGTGGCACGTATCGAGGTGAACGGTCGCAAGCTGGTGCTCAAACGCTACAACATCAAGAACACCGCGCACTGGTTCAAGCGCTTCTGGCGCCCTAGCCGGGCCTGGCATTCGTGGATCGAAGGCCACCGCCTGGAGTTCCTCGACATCGCCACCCCCAAGCCGTTGGCGGTGCTGGAGCAACGGGTCATGGGGCTGCGCAGCCGTGCCTACCTGGTCACCGAGTATGTCGATGGCCCGGACCTGACGGCATGCTTTGCGCCTTACGTGGAAAACGGCGATGCGCCCGAGGAGCAGGTGGATGCCCTGGTGCACGTGATGCAACAGCTGATTCGCGAACGCATCAGCCATGGCGACTTCAAGGGCCACAACTTGTTCTGGGACAATGGCCGGTGGTCGCTGATCGACCTTGATGCCATGTGCCAGCACGCCACCCAGCTCAGCTTCGCCCCAGCCTATGCCCGTGACCGGGCACGGCTGCTGCGTAACTGGCCGAGTGGCAGTGCCTTGCACCAGCGGTTGGACCGGTTATTGCCCAAGCTGGGCGAGTAAGGCCTGCGGTTCGGCCATTCAGCGGGCTGGCAATGGCTGATCGGGCAATGCCAGCCAGTCGCTACTGCGCCCCGCTTGGCGAACGCGTATCAGCCACTGGCCGTTCTCGTGGCGCAGCACTGCCCACGGCACTACGCCGGCGCTGCTGGCTACGGCAATCTGCAAATGGTAACGGTCCGGCAGCAGGTGGCGGCGTACAGGTAACTGCCCGCCCGTGAGTGCCAGGTACAACTGATCGTCAGCCTGGTAGAGCCCCTGTTCGATGTTCAGTGGTGTGCCCGCCAGTGGCGCTTGCAGGTAACAATCCTGCAGCAACTGCGTCAGGTCGGGCAGCCCGTCGTACCAGTGCACCGGAGAGTCGATTACCCATCGCCCGTCGGCTTTGCGCTTGAGGGGTAGCTGCAAATAGGCATCCGGCTGATCAGGGTCGATGGCACGCCAGCGGTAGCCGTCGAAGCTGACCTGATAGTAACGGTCGTCGCTGTCCTTGACGTAGTACAGCGACAACCCGCCAAAAGCCGTGCTCTGCTCGTATACCCCTTCACCGTAGATCCCGTCTATGCGATAGCGCAGGTTGCTGCGGTCCGGTTGCACCTGAATGCGCGAGGGCAACGGTAATGGCGGTTGTTTCGGTATACCCCGCAACGAGCGTCGCAGCAGGCCGGAGCCTACATAGCTGACCCCTGCATCATTGAGGTGGCTCAAGGCGTTGTAGGCGTGTCGCATAACCCCTTCGGCATCCTCTTGCCTCAAGGACTCGACGCCGTCCCAGATCTCGATGGCCATGCGGCCGATCGACAATCCCAACATGGCGTGGTTGGGCAGCAGCAGGCTGATGAAGTCCACCAGGCGCCAGCTCCACGTGATGATCGATTGCGCATTCACTTCCTGGGTGGTCGTGCTGTCGGCATCGGCCTGGGCGATCAGTGCCTGAACCTCGGCCCGGTAGCAGGCGAAGAACAGGTCGTCGTTCACCGCAGGGGTTTTCACATGGGTGCCCAGGCGCCCCTTGTGCAAAAGCTGCTGCACCGTGGCAGCGGGAAGCAATGGCAGGCGCTGTGCCACGTACGCTCCCAACCCAGGCTGCTGGCGCAAGGTACGAAGCAGTTCGCGGGTTGTGCGAAAGCGGCGCCAGGCCCTGCGGTCCGGGGCATCCGGGGTATACAACACGCATGCCTGGGACTTGTAGGGGGGGCAGTTGAGCAACAGCACGCCCTGCAGGGTGTGGCCCATGATGTTCAATTGCCGAACCGTGACCGGGTAGCCCGCTACCGGGGCACGCAGGGCATTGTGCGGTTGGTCCAGCACTGCGCATACCCAGTTGTAACCATGCTCGAAAGGGTCATCGCCGAAGTGCCCGGCATAGCGCGCCTTCACGGCTTCTGCACGCATGCGCGCCAGGTTTACCCGGCTGTGTGCGGTGTGGCGCCACTTGCCTGCCCGGGAGCTGATGAACTGGGTATGCAGGTAATTCGCATAACTGTCGCCCACATTCAGCTCCCGGATCATGTTTTTCACATAGTGCGGCGTAAGCCCGGCTGGCAGTGCATTCCCATGGGTATGGAACACGCGTGCAGTAAGCCAGTAGTCGGTATCGAACCATGGCAGGTTCTTCAGGGCCAGTTGTTCAAGGGTGTTGCTTTCCTCGACCATTTCCACCATCTCGTTGCCCACCCTTTGCATGCCGGCATAGGTGACATAGGAGGAGGTAGCGAAGGGGTGCATGATGGCTCCGGTGCGGCGGGCACGGACCACACTGACCTGAATCTGGCGAGGGTCTGTGTCGTACCCCAGGTCGTGTCTCAGGCGCTCGCGCAGGCGTGCATTGGCCCAGGCCAGCAGGCTATTGCGCTGCTTGAAATCCTTCAGGCTCAGTACCCCGGGGGCAGCAGCCCGCTCGGCGGCTGCCACCAGCTCCTGCACAGCCTGCATGATATGGCTCAAGCCTTGCGCGGAGGTGTTGCGCAGCCAGTTTGGCAGGTTCTTTTCCAGCAGTTGCGAGTAGCGTGTCTGCAGGCTGGGTTGGGCGCCCACTTCGTGCCGAAGCGCCATGGCGTTGGTCAAGCGGGTGTGCTGGTCGGCTGTATCGATGCCCCATAAAGCGGGTTCACTCAAGCGCTGGCGTTGCGCTTCGATCGCGCAGTCCACCTGGGCTTCGAGCAGGCTATCGGCATACCAGTCATAGCGCAGGCGTTGTGAACGGCGCGCGCGGTCTGCTTGTTCATCCAGGTACAGGTGCAACAGTGGCCTGCTCTGCAGAGGATCCTCCAGGCGTTCGCAGAGCTCCTGGTGCAGCGCGGCAAGGGAATCGAAGGCCTCGATACCCTGTGACAGGCTGCACAGCAAGGCGCTGCCTGTGGAGTCTTGAGCGGTGAGGGTACGGCCCTCGGTGGTACTGGCAACGATGACCAGTGTGCCTGGCAGGTAGCTGCGCCAGTTAGGCCGTTTATCTTCCAGCAGAACGCGGTACACCTGTGGCCGTTCGGCCAGGGGCAAGTGCCGGCGTTGCGAGGGCAGCGGCTGCTCCAGGCAGGCCCGCAACTGTTGGGCCTGCCCGCTGCCCAAGGTCTGGTCGGCCAGGCGCAGTTCGATCTCGGCCAGCATCAGCGCCTTGCGCAATGTCAGCAACTGCTGCCTGGGGGTGTTGCCTTGCTCATCGGGCGTGGCCCAGAAACTGGCCAACTCGCCATGCAGCCAGGTGCGCGTGCCGGGGCTGATGGGTTGTTTGGCGTCGAGGGTGGGGAGGCCGTCGAGCAGGTCACCGATCTGTCGGTCGATCTGTTCCAGTAGTTCGAGGGGGCGCATGGGGCTGATCCTTGGTGAGCAAAGCCCCATGCTTGGCAATATCCGCGGCTGCGAGGTGGTAGCCGGCTAGCGCCGCCGACGCCAGAACAGCCCGCGCAGGCCCAGCAAAGCCGGAAGGCCCAAGCCGGCCCAGGCCAGCACGTCCCAACTGCCGTCGCCAAGCAGCGCGGCGAACAGGCCGAGGAAGCCCAGCAGGGCAATCAACGCCGGCCAGGCGAAGAGGCGCGCAGTGGATTGCGACTTGTGGCTCATGCACGCGCCTCCCTGGTTTTGCGCTGCTTGCCCCACCACAGGTAGAGGCCGCTGCCGAGCACGATGATGGTAAGCACGTCCAGTACGGCCCAGAGGATCTGCATCGGCCGGCCGCCGTAGTCGCCAAAATGCAGCGGCTGCGACAGGCCCATGGCGTCCATGTACCAGGGGCGGTCGCCTACCGCGGTCACTTCCAGGGTGCGGGCATCGATCAGCACCGGCGTGAACAGGTGCGACGTCAGATGCGTGGAGCCGTTCATGAACACTGCATAGTGGTGCTCGCTGGAAAAGCGCGTGCCGGGGAAGGCGATGAAGTCCGGGCGCATGCCGGGGGCGGCCTGTTCGGCGATGTGCAGCAGGCGCGAGGCGGGTGCACGTTCGGTGAGCGGCGGAGCATTGCGGTAAGGCGCGACCATGGTTGCCAGGCTGTCGTTGCGCCAGGCGGCAATGACCAGGTCGGACAGGGCGCTGATCACTCCGGTCACGCCCACCGTCAACGCCCACGCCAGGGTGACCACGCCTAGCAGGTTGTGCAGGTCGAGCCAGCGCAGGCGACGGGACTTTTCGTGGCGCACGCTGCCGAACGCCAGGCGGCGCATGAACGGCGCATAGAGCACGGTGCCGGAGACGATTGCGACAATGAACAGTATGCCCATGAAGGCCAGCAGCAGCTTGCCGGGCAGGCCGGCGAACATGTCCACGTGCAGGCGCAGCATGACCATCATGAAACCGCCATTGGCGGCCGGCATGGCCACAGCTTCGCCGGTGCGGGCGTCGAGCATGAAGGTGTGCGACAGGTTGGGGTCCGTGCCCGCAGTGGCTGCGGTGATGGCGACCACACCGTTGGGTTCGTCCTCGTCGTAGCCGAAGTACTGCATCACTTCGCCGGGGCGATGCTGTTCGGCTTTGACTACAAGCTGCTGCAAGTCGAGGTGCGGGGTGCCTGCCGGCATTACGCGCAGTTGCGGCGCGTCGCCGAGCAGGTGTTCGAGTTCGTGGTGGAAGATCAGCGGCAGGCCGGTGAGTGCCAGCAACAACAGGAACAGGGTACAGACCAGGCTGCTCCAGGTATGGATCACGGACCAGCGGCGGATGGTTGGGCTTTTCATCACGGTACCGATTTTTGTCTGTGGGATCGTGGGGCCGCAAAGCGGCCCCCGCTCACTCAGAACTGGTAAGTGGCGCTGGCGACAACGCTGCGCTCATCGCCGTAGTAGCAGTAGTACGAGTCACAGGTAGAGAGGTAGTCCTTGTTCAGCAGGTTGGTGGCATTGACCGCCACCGACGCGCCCTTCAGGCTGCTGTTCAGGCGACCCAGGTCGTAATGCACCGACGCATCGAACACGGTGTAGGCCTTGGCCTTGCCCAGGTAGGTATTGGCCTGGTCACCGTAGGTGTTGCCGGTGTAACGCGCGCCCAGGCCGATGCCGAAGCCGTCAAGCACGCCCGAGTGCCAGGTGTAGTCGCCCCAGAAGGACGCCTGCTGGTTAGGCATCAGCTGCAAGCGGTTGCCTTTGAAATCGCCGTCCTGCACCTCGGACTTGGCCAGGGTGTAGGCGGCAATCACCTTCAGGTTTTCGGTCACATCGGAAACCGCTTCCAGCTCAAGCCCGCGGACTTTCACTTCGCCGGTCTGGCTGGTGATGGTCACACCCCCGACGGTGTCGGTGACCGCGACGTTTTTCTGGGTCAGGTCATACACGGCCGCCGACAGCAAAGTGTTGGAGCCTGGCGGCTGGTACTTCACGCCCAACTCCCACTGCTTGCCTTCGGTGGGTTTGAGCGGGGCCGTTGCCGACACACTGGCATTGCTGGACGGCTGGAACGACTCGGCATACGACAGGTACGGCACGAAGCCCGAGTCGAACACGTAGCTGATGGCTGCGTTGCCGCTGAATTTCTTGTCCCGCTGGGTATCGGTGGCGTCGTCCTGGTTGAAGAACTGGGTGCCGGTATGCACCCAGTCCTCGCGACCGCCCAAGGTCAGGCGCCAGTTGCCAAGCGCCATCTGGTCCTGCACATACAGGCCGGTCTGACGGGTTTTCTGGTTGTAGTCATAAAACGCGGTCGAGCGATCCGGGCGGGTGATCGGCAGCCCGTAGACCGGGTTGTTGACGTTGCTGTCCGGCACGTTGAAGCCGAAGATCGACAGGTAGTTGGTATTGACGCGCTGGTGGTCCAGGCCGATCAGCAGGGTGTGGGTAATGTCCCCGGTGGCGAAATCGGCCTGGAAGTTGTTGTCCACCGCGAACTGGCTGATGTCCTCATCGGTATTGGTCGACATGCGGCTGACCGTGCCATCGTCTTGCACCGGGCCGCCTGGCGAATAGTAACTGCCAGGGGTGATGGTCTGGAACGACAGGTCCGACTTGGTGTAGCGCAGGTTCTGGCGGAACTGCCACACGTCGTTGATGCGGTGTTCGAAGGCGTAGCCCAGCGCGTAGTAGGTACGGTCGTAGAACTCGTAATCCGGGTCACCCAGGTTCTTGTGGTGCGAGATCTTGCCGAATGGCATGTCGATCTTGGTGCCCTGTATCGGCCGGAACTGGCTGGTGGCGCCGGTATCGTCGCGGGTGAACTGGGTCAGCAAGGTCAACGTCGTGTCTTCGTCGATGTTCCAGGTCAGGCTTGGCGCGATGTTGTAGCGCTTGTTGTCGATATGGTCGATCTGTGTGCCGCTGTCGCGGATCACACCACTGACGCCATACAGAAAGCGGCCGTCGTCGTCGATCTTGCCAGTGCTGGCGAAGTTGATCTGGCGATGGTTGTCGCTGCCATATTGCAGCTCGATTTCATGGGCGCTTTCGGCCTGCGGCCGGCGGCTGACCATGTCCAGCAGGCCGCCGGGCGGGGTTTGGCCATAGAGCGAGGAGGCCGGGCCACGCAGCAGGGCGAGGCGGTCGAGGTTCCAGGTTTCGGCTTTGGGGTTGGCGTACACGCCGCGTGGCAGCGGCAGGCCATCGAGGAACTGGGTGGGCTCGAAGCCGCGCACGCGCATCCAGTCATACCGCGTGTCGCTACCGAAACTGGCCGACACGATACCCGGCATGTAGCGCACGGCGTCATCCAGGCTGTGCACGCCGCGGTCTTTCATCTGCTCGCGGGTGGCAATGGAGATGGAGCGCGGGGCCTCCACCAGTGCGGTGTCGGTCTTGGTGCCAGCGGCGGTACGGTGGGCGAGGTAACCCTCTACCGGCCCCCAGGCACTTTCAGAAACGCTGGCGGCGTTCACAGTGGTTTCTGGTAGCGCCAGGCTGCCATCCGGCACGGCCACCAGGCTGTAGCTGCCTACGCTGCTTTGTTGCAGTTGCAGGCCAGTGCCGCGCAGGGCCGCTTGCAGAGCGCCAAGGCCGTCGTACTGGCCGCTCACCGGGGCCGAGGTACGGCCGCTGACCAGTGCCGGGTCGATGGCCAGCGCAATGCCGGCCTGGCTGGCGATCTGGTTGAGAGTGGTGGCTAGCGGCGCGCTGGGCAGGTTGTAGGCGCGGGCGGTGGATTGCTCGGCGGCGAACAAGGCGGGGCTTGCCAGCGGCGCAGCCAGGCCGATGGCCAGGGCCATCAGGCTGGGGCGCAGGATACGATCAACGGCACGGGACATGCGGCGGTTCCTCGACGGGTAAGTGCTTGCTGCTTCCTTGCCGAGCGAGATTTGAAAAGTGACAGGGTGAATCTGAAAAATATTGAGAATTATTTGAAATGTGTATGTGCCTGCACTGGCCTCTTCGCGGGCTCGCCCGCTCCCACAGGGACCCCACGGGGCCAGGCACTGTGAAACACCTGTGGGAGCGGGTTCACCCGCGAAGAGGCCGTTACAGGTCTACTTGGGAACGACGTTCACCCACCACTGGGTATGCCGCTCGATCTTCACCGGCAAGGCCGGTACCAGCGACTCCAGCGCCAGGTTGGTGTCGGTCAGCGGGAAGCTGCCGGTCACTCGCAGGTCGGCGACTTGTTCGTCCACCCCGAGGTAACCGCTGCGGTATTTGCCAAGTGCCGCCAGCAGGTCGCCCAGGCGCACGTTGTCCACTACCAGCATGCCGCGGGTCCAGGCATCGGCACCGGCAGGCACCGTGCCGACCTTGCCGAGGCCGTTGGCATTCATCAGCACCTGCTGGCCTTCGCCCAGCACGTGCTCGTCGCCACTGTTGTGCGGCATGGCAGCAACCGAGGCTTGCAGCACTTCCAGGCGCGTACCGCCGGTTTCGCGGCGCACCAGGAAGCGCGTGCCAAGGGGGCGCAGGCGACCGTCGTCGGTGCGTACCAGCAGCGGGCGCGGGTCCTGGTGGCCGGTTTCGACCGAGATTTCGCCCTGGTGCAGCACGATTACCCGCTGCTCGCCTGCGTAGTCGATGTCCACGGCGGTGTGGGTGTTCAGGCTCAGCAGTGTGCCGTCTTCCAGGCGCAGGGTACGCAGCTCGCCCGTGGCCGTGCGCTGGTCGGCCAGCCAGTAGCTGGGGGCCAGCGCCGGGGCTCCGACCCACGCCAGCAGCGAGCCGAGCAGGAACATGCCGGCCAGCCCGCCGCCCACTTTGCCGATGCGTCGACGCAGGCCGGCGCGTGATTGCAGCAAGGCCTGGCGTGCCGGCCCGGCTGCCGCACTGACGCGCTGGTCCATGGCGCCGAGCTGGCGCCAGGCACGCGCGTGTTCTTCGCTGGCGGCATGCCAGCGCATGAATTCGCTGCGTTCATCGGGCGTGCCGCTGGCGTCGCCGAGGCTGAGTTTCCAGGCGATGGCGTCTTCCAGTACCTGGGACGAAACCGGTGCGTTGCTCACGTCGGCTCCCCGTACAGGGCCACATAGCACTGGCGCATGCCTTGGGCGATGTACTGGCGCACCCGCGATACCGAAACGCCCAGGCGCTCGGCGATCTCGGCATGGCCCATGCCGTCCAGACGGTTGTGCAGGAACGCTGCGCGGGCCTTGCTCGACAGCTTGCCGAGCAGGCGGTCGATGGCTTTGAGGTCTTCGAGGATAAGGTGCTGCACGTGCGGTGAAGGGTGTTCGGCTTCCGGGATAAGCGCCAACTCGGCCAGGTAGGCCTGTTCCAGCGCGGCGCGGCGGAAGTGGTCGAACATCAGCCCCTTGGCCACGGCGGCCAGAAACGCACGGGGTTCGCGGGGCGTGTCCAGTTGCTCACGGCCGAGCAGGCGCACGAAGGTGTCCTGGCTGAGGTCTTCGGCCCGTTGGCGGCAGGCCATGCTGCGTTGCAGCCAGGCGAGCAGCCAGCCGCGGTGGTCGCGGTACAGCGCACCGACCAGATCGGCGTGTGGGCTCTGTGCAGAAGACAAGCAGCGTCCCCCCGGAACGAATGCATTAACTAACGATAACTATTCGCGATTGTTGCAGAGGGGAGGGGGTGGGTGCAATGGACGCTTATCGGATTGCCATCATGGAAAAGACTGATGGGGCTGTCTTGGGGTTTTCAGCACCTGTGAGATCGAGCGCCGCCCGCGCGGCGCATCGCGAGCGAAGCTCGCTCCTACGTTTGTTTAGGGCCAATGTCTTCTGTGGGATTTGCGCGCGAACGCTCTGGTGCATGGCACGATATCGAGTCGTACAAACCAGGCGGCCGCGCGCCTCTGGCACAGGCATGACTGGCCCGAAACAAACGTAGGAGCGAGCTTCGCTCGCGATGCGCCGCGCGGGCGGCGCTCGATCTCACAGGCGCAACAAAAATCACGCCCTACAGGCCATGACTCTGCACGTTGCGCCTGCGCCACCCGCGCAAGCGCTGCTCCAGTTGCAACGGGCTGTCCAGCTGCTGGCGCCGGGCCTGGCTGAACAGGATCAGCGCCAGCTCTGCGGTCACCTGGGCGTCGGCACTGGCATGGTGGCGCTCTTCCACCTGCAAGCCAAACCGCGCCACCCAGTCATCCAGCCCGGCTTCGCGCAGCACCGTGTCGGGGTTGAGCATCGGTGCCAGTTCGGCAACGTCGAGGAACAGTGACTGCAAGCGATGCCCAAGGCTCTCCTTTAGCGCACGGGCCAGCATGCGCTGGTCGAATGGCGCATGAAACGCCAGCACCGGGCTGTTACCCATGAAATCGAGCAAATCGAGCAAGGCCTCGGCCGGGTCGCAACCGGCAGCCAGGGCGCTGGGGCCCAGGCCGTGGATCAGCACGCTGGCGTTGGTCTTCTGCAAAGGCCGGTGCAGGGTGCGCTCGAACTGCTGGGCAAAGTCGATGGCACCGTCCTCGATAGCCACTGCCCCAATCGACAATACTTGGTCACGGTTGGGGTTGAGCCCGCTGGTTTCCAGGTCCAGCACCACCCAACGCTGTTCGCGCAGGGTACATACCCCCAGCGGCGCGGGCTTGGGCAACCGGGCCAGGCGCTGGCGTGTGGCGTGGTCCAGTTCGGGCGCGCTGGGGCGCAGCCAGGCGAACAGGCTCATAGCTGGTACCGCAGGCTCAGGCTGCTTTGCAGGCGCTGGGCCTGGCGCAGGGACTCGCGCAGGATGCGCCGGTCCAGGTGGTTGAGGCTGTCCGGGTCGAGCCGGTTGGAGTAGGGCAGGTTGTCGCGGGCCTGGCGCTGGTGCTGCTGCATGCGGGTTTGCTGGATGAAGTGGTAGGCCTCTTCATAGGCCGCGCCGTCCAGTGGCTCGATCACACCCTTGGCTACCAGCTGGCGCAGCCGCTCCAGGGTATTGCAGGCACCGACGCCATTGGCCAACGCCAGTAGCCGGGCACCGTCGACGAAGGGCGTCAGGCCCTGGACCTTGAGGTCGAGGGTGGCGGCCTTGTCGTTGCCCTGGCGGGTCAGCACGAACTCGCGCAGGCGCCCCACCGGCGGGCGCTGGCGCAGGGCATTGTCGGCCAGCATGCGCTGGAAGATGCGGTTGTCGGCCACCTGCTCCAGCAGGCCCTGGCGCAGTTGCTCGCAACCTTGCTCATCGCCCCACACCACGCGCAGGTCGAAGTAGATGCTCGAACCCAGCAGGTTCTCCGGGCTGGCTTCGCGAACAAAGCCGGCAAAGCGCCGTGCCCACTCGCTGCGCGACAGGCACAAGTCAGGGTTGCCGGCCATGACGTTGCCCTTGCACAGGGTAAAGCCGCACTGGGCCAGGCACTGGTTGATGTACTGCGCCAGCGGCAGCAGGCGGGCACGAATGGCGTCGGACTCGGCGCTGTCGGCCGCTTCGAAGAGGATGCCGTTGTCCTGGTCGGTGTGCAGGGTTTGCTCGCGGCGCCCTTCGCTGCCAAAGCACAACCAGCTGAATGGCACGCCTGGGTCGCCACGCTCCGCCAGCGCCAGCTCGATCACCCGGCACACGGTGTGGTCGTTGAGCAGGGTGATTATCTGAGTGATCTGCGTGGACGATGCGCCGTGGGCGAGCATGCGCTCGACCAGCTGGCTGATTTCCCCGCGCAGCGAAACCAGGGTGTCCAGCCGGGGCGCATGGCGGATGGTGCGCGCCAGGTGCACCAGGTCGACCCGTTGCAGCGAGAACAGGTCACGCTCGGAAACCACCCCGCACAGGCGCCGGTTTTCCACCAGGCACACGTGGGCGATATGCCGCTCGGTCATGGCCATGGCCGCGTCGAAAGCGCTGGCCTGAGGGCTGAGGTAGAACGGTTTGACCGTCATGTGCCGATCGATCGGGGCGCCCAGGTCGGCACCCGCCGAGGCCACCACCTGGCGCAGGTCGCGCAGGGTGAAAATGCCGGTGGGGTAGCGCTGTGGGTCGACCACCACGATGCTGCCGACCTGCTGCTCGTGCATCAGGCGCACGGCTTCGCGCAGGGACGTGTCGCCAGTGCACACCACCGGGTGACGCATGGCCAGTTCACCCAGGGGGGTGTTCAGCGAGTACTGGGTGCCGAGGGTTTCCACGGCACGCTGTCGTACCTGCTGGTTGACCTGGTCGAGCAGGCTGCTGACCCCGCGCAGGGCAAAATCCCGAAACACTTCAGACATCGAGAACACGCGGATGAACGCGGCTTTGTTCAGCTGCAGGCAGAAGGTATCTTCACCGGCCAGGTGCTCGGTGCGGGTGGCCCGCTCGCCCAGCAGGGCGGCCAGCGGGAAGCACTCGCCACCGGTGATTTCGAAGGTGGTTTCCACGCCAGGCTTGACCAGGTGCTGGCGCTCGCCAACCACGCGGCCCTGCTTGACGATGTAGAAGTGCTCGACCGGCCCGTCGGCAGGCTTGACGATGCTCTCGCCGCAGGCATAAAAGCGCAGCTGGCATTGCTCGACCAGGTAGGCCAGGTGGCTGTGCTCCATCTGGTTGAACGGAGGGAAGCGCTGCAGGAACTGCAAGGTGCCCTGGATGTTCTGCAGCACTGCTGTCCTGCCCGCCTGGCTGTAGGCGTCCTTTTTGCTCATGAAACTGACCGTATCGCTATGCCGAACTATATATCTATATATATAGGTGCCGGCCCTGTTGTTCTCTGCCTCCATGGTCGGCTTGCGGCGGGGTGGTGCCCATTGGACGTAAGTCTATGAAGGCCCCTGTCAGAGACCCGACGAAAGGCGAAACGGGTTACGCAAGTAATGTGGTCCTAAGGCTGAAGCGGAATTATTTTGACGAGACAAGCATGCCTGAGCACACCGACATCCTGAGTGACGCCGAGCGCGAGGCCTTGGCCATAGTGAGTGCGCCTGCCGCACCCAAGCCATTGGTGCTTGTGGTGGATGACAACGCGGTGAACCGCGAGGCACTGATCCTCTACCTGAAAAGCAGGGGCATTGATGCGGTGGGGGCGGACGGGGCAGAAGAAGCCAGGTTGTACCTGCATTACCAGCAACGGATTGCTTTGATGATCACCGATTTGCGCATGCAGCCAGAGGACGGTCTGGACCTGATCCGGCAGATTCGCGAGTCGGAGCGCGCAGCGTTGTCGATCATCGTGGTGTCGGGCGACACCGATGTGGAAGAGGCGGTGGACGTGATGCACCTGGGGGTGGTGGATTTCCTGCTCAAGCCGGTGGATCTGGGCAAGCTGCTGGAACTGGTGAAGAAGGAATTGAAAATAGAGTGATGCACAAAGGGGCTGCTTTGCAGCCCATTCGCGGCACAAGGCCGCTCCTACAGGGTTATGCGTTCCCTGTAGGAGCGGCCTTGTGCCGCGAATGGGCCGCAAAGCGGCCCCTTGCGGTTTACAGCCCGTTACGCGCCTTGAACTCGCGGCGACGGCGGTGCAGCACCGGCTCGGTATAGCCGTTCGGCTGTTTGCCACCTTCTACCACCAGCTCTACAGCCGCCTGGAACGCGACGTTGTCGTCGAAGTTCGGCGCCATCGGGCGGTACAAGGCGTCACCGGCGTTCTGCTGGTCGACCACCACGGCCATGCGCTTGAGGCTTTCCAGCACCTGCTCCTGGCTGACCACACCATGGCGTAGCCAGTTGGCCAGCAGCTGCGCAGAAATACGCAGGGTGGCGCGGTCTTCCATCAGGCCGACGTTGTTGATGTCCGGCACCTTCGAGCAACCCACACCCTGGTCGATCCAGCGCACCACGTAGCCGAGGATGCCCTGTGCGTTGTTGTCCAGCTCGTTGCGGATTTCTTCGTCCGACCAGTTGGTGTCGGCGGCCAGTGGGATGGCCAGGATGTCGTCCACCGATGCCGGGGTACGCGAAGCCAGTTCACGCTGACGCGCCTGCACGTCCACCTTGTGGTAGTGCAGGGCGTGCAGGGTGGCGGCAGTTGGCGACGGTACCCAGGCGGTGTTGGCACCGGCCAGCGGGTGGGCGATCTTCTGCTCGAGCATGGCTGCCATCAGGTCGGGCATGGCCCACATGCCCTTGCCGATCTGTGCGCGGCCTTGCAGGCCGGTGGCCAGGCCCACGTCGACGTTGTTGTTCTCGTAGGCGCCGATCCACTTCTCGTTTTTCATGGCGCCCTTGCGCACCACGGCGCCGGCTTCCATCGAGGTGTGGATTTCATCGCCGGTGCGGTCGAGAAAACCGGTGTTGATGAACGCTACGCGCTCGGCGGCTGCCTTGATGCAGGACTTGAGGTTGACCGTGGTACGGCGCTCCTCGTCCATGATGCCGACCTTGACGGTGTTGCGCGGCATGCCCAGCAGGTCTTCGACCTGGCTGAAGATTTCGGCGGCGAAGGCGACCTCTTCCGGGCCGTGCATCTTCGGCTTGACGATGTACACGCTGCCGCTGCGGGTATTCTTGCGGCTGGTGTTGCCGTTGAGGTTGTGCAGGGCGATCAGGTTGGTGAACAGGCCGTCCTGGATGCCTTCGGGGATCTCGTTGCCTTGGGCATCGAGGATCGCCGGGTTGGTCATCAGGTGGCCAACGTTGCGCACGAACAGCAGCGAACGGCCATGCAGGGTGACGCTGCCGCCATTGGGCGCGGCGTACTCGCGGTCCGGGTTCATGGTGCGGGTGAAGGTTTTGCCACCCTTGCTCACGCTTTCGGCCAAGTCGCCTT
>Ga0213820_1001022_pt1 | contig 14400 bp, 12 predicted proteins | sample MC6MC0910MG_FD_179889 | JGI IMG/M metagenome (GOLD analysis project Ga0213820, IMG submission 179889) | Enriched soil aggregate microbial communities from Iowa State University, Ames, United States - MC6-MC0910-MG | ecosystem: Environmental > Terrestrial > Soil > Unclassified | place: USA: Iowa... | reverse complement strand
GCGCGCAACCCTGTTCGAGGGTGACGGCATGGCGATGATTCAGCTCTTCAACGCTGAGCCCGTCCAGCGAACGGGTCGCCAGTTGCAGGGCATCGACCTCGACCACGGTGAGGCCGGTCAGGTCCCAGGATTCTTCGATGCCCTGTTCCTGTTCTTCGTCCTGATTCTGTTCGTGATACTGCTGCCATTCCTTGTACGCCAGCGCCTGCTCATAGGCATCGCGCAGCCGCTGGAAACCCTCGGGGTTGTCGTCTGGGCGGGTCTGTTTGAGCAGGACGGCATATTGGCGTTTGATCGTGCGCACATCAGCGTCGGCCGACAGGCCAAGGACGGTCCAGCAACTCATTGCGATGACAACTCCATAAAAACTGCGACGCGATCCGGTGGTGGCATTCTGATGTTGCGCACCCTACCTGTTTCGCGTCGAAAAGTCCTCGTGTCTCGCTCAGTCGCCGACGAACCAGCGGAAATACGGATTGCCGCCATCCCCGCGCATCACCTCTCGGATGTCCCGTCCCCAGGCATCGCGGTCGCCGTCGTAGGCATGCAGGCTGGCGCGATAGAACTGCATCAGGCGCTGGCGGTGGGCTTGCATGCGCTCGTCGAACCCGGCATCGGCGTTCACCAGCGGTGGCGCGACGTACAGGTCCAGCAGCGCCGGCAGCACGCGGGTGATTTCCTTGGTGCGAACCCACGGCGCGTACTCGATGCGCGGCTGGTCGTCGGTCACTGCCGGCGCGTCGGCGGCAAAGCGTTCCAGCCCCGCGCGGTCGGTGACCCAGGTCGACAGCAGCGCTGCCGACGAGCCGATGCCGACGTCCTGCAAGGCGCCGCGTACGCTGTCCTGTTGCAGGCGCTGGGTGATTTTCCCGGCGTCCAGTTCGATGGGCGTCAGTGAACCCACCAGCAGCATTTCGTGGAACTCGCTGGTCCACAGCGTCGCGTAGGGGAACACGTCGAGGAAGCTGCGCACCAGCGAACGCGAGTCGTCGATGTTCTGGGTCGGCAGCGGCAGCCATTGCGCGACCAGTCCTTGTTTTTCCAGGCGGCTGGCGGCCAGTTGGTAGAAGTTGCGGGAATACAGATTGACCACGCCGGCGGCGGAGGGCGGTGGTGGTTCGAGGGTGATCAGGTCGTAGGTCTGTGGACTGCGCAGCAGCTCCTGACGACCGTCGCGCAGACGCACATCGACGCCGGGGTCACTGGCGGCGTTGAAGTTGCCCTTGAACAACGGCGCCGCCTTGACCACCGCTGGCAGCAGCTCGGCGACCACCCGGTGTTCCAGCCCCGGATAACGCAGCAGCGCGCCGGCGGTGATGCCGGTGCCGAAACCGATCACCAGCGCCGAGCGCGGTTCGCCGTTGTGGATCAACAGCGGCAGCAGCGCCTGAATCCTCATGTAGCGCAGCGACGGCATGGCATCGCCGGTGTTCGACACGCCCTGAATGTACAAACGCTGAAAGGCGTTGCGGCCTGTGCCCTGGCTGACCACCGCCACCGTGCCGCCGCGTCCTTCCTCGTAGAACACCAATGTGCCGTTGCGCGCACCGGGCAGCAGGCTGGCGAGTTTGTTCACGGGCGTCAGCACCGCCACTGCCACCGACAACAGCCCGAGCGCGACCACGGCCTGACGTCGGCCTTTCTTCACGCCATGGCCCTTGCGCACGGCGAACCAGCCGATGCCGGCGGCGATGATCGCCAGCAGGCCCAGCGTGCGCACCAGCCCCAGCAACGGGATCAGCACAAAACCGCAGAGCATCACCCCGACAATCCCGCCCAGGGTGTTGAACGCCACCACTGCGCCGACATCGCGACCGATGCGCTCCTGCCCGACGCTCAAGCGCAGGGCCAGCGGAAATGCCGCGCCCAGCAGCAGAGTCGGGACAAACACGATGGCCAGCGCCGCCACGGCGAAACGCGCGCTCATGCCGGCCAGTTCACTGGCGCCCTGGGTCAGCAGCCAGATTTCCGCCTGGCTCTGGGCGATCACCAGCCAGCGGCCGAGCACGGCGATTTCCAGCAGGGCGATCAACCCCGCGCCAGCAATCAGCAGGCCGAACACGCCCCATGGATCGCGAATCCGTTCAACCCGTCGGGCGAGCAGGGCGCTGCCCAGAAACAGCCCGGCCAGATACGTCGCCAGCACCACGGCGAACGCGTAGGTGCGGGTACTCATGAATTGCACGATCGACTGCGACCACACCACTTCGTAGCCGAGCGCCACGCCGCCGGCGATGGAATACAGCCACAGGGCGGTGCGCTCCGGTGCTTTTTCGGCGTGATGTTTGACCGGCGCCTCGACCGGCATCGGACGCAGGCGCTGCCAGCCCAGCGCGCCGGCGGCGGCCAGCAGGTTGAGCATCGCGGCGGCCAGCGCACTGCCGCGCACGCCGAGGGTGGCGATCAGCAGGAACGCCGCGAGCAGGGTGCCGGCGATCGCGCCCAGGGTGTTGGCCGCGTACAACTGACCACCGGCCTTGCCCGGACTGGCCGCCAGCGAACGCACCAGCACCGGCAACGTGCCGCCCATCAACACCGCCGGAGCGCCCACCAGAAGGAACGGCAACAGCCAGGCCAGCAGCCCGACATGATTCTGCAACCAGGCAAACGGGCTGGCCGCCACGCTCATGGCAAATGTCGCGCCGACGCCCAGCACCGCCACCAGCACTTCCAGCCCGGCATACAGCAACACCGGCTGTTTCAGCCGATCCGCCCAGCGCCCGAACCACCAGCCACCGAGTGCGAGCCCGGCGAAGAAGGCGCTGATCCCGGTGGTGATCGCATACACCTCGACCCCGACCACCAGCGACAGCTGCTTGATCCACAGCACCTGGTAAACCAGCGCCGCAGCGCCGGAGATGCACAAGAGCAGGGCGGGGATCAGCAACGCCGCGGTGGCGGTGTTCGGGACGGGGTGGGCCGGGGATTTGCTGGCGACACGTGAGGACATTGCGACTGCCTTGTTCAGATATTGTCGATGATCGTTCCCACGTCGAACCGTCTGCGTGGGAATGCCTCAATGGACGCTCTGCGTCCGCTTTAGCGAGGGACGCGGAGCGTCCCGGGCTGCATTCCCACGCAGAGCGTGGGAACGATCGGTGATCGGCGATCAGCGTTCGTCGCGCAGAGCGTGGGATTACAAAACAGTGCCGCTCGCCAACGAAGGCGAGCGGCGGTCACGCAGGTTTACTTGGCTGCTTTCATTTTCTCGGCAATTTTCCTGTCCACTTCCTCGCGGACCTGGTCGATGCTGAAGCTCGCCGGACGTTGGCTTGGCGGGTAATCGACGAAGGTTTGCAGGAACTTGGCGGAACGGCTTATACCCTGGAAGATCAGGTAGTCGTTTTTCGCCAGCCAGTCGAAGTATTGGTCGGAGACCACGTCGGCGCGTTCGTACGGGTCCATGCGCAGATTGAAAATCTTCGGTACGCGCAGGCACGTGAACGGTTCGCTCCAGACCTTGAAGCCGCCCGGTGCACGCTGCTCACAGAAGACGAACTTCCAGTCGTTGTAACGCATGCTCACCAGTTCACCGTCATCGTTGAAGTAGTAGAACTCGTTACGTGCGCTCTTGTCGGTCTTGCCGGTCAGGTAGTCCAGCTGGTTGAAACCGTCCAGATGCACCTTGAAGTTCTTCCCGCCGACGTCTGCGCCCTTGAGCAGGCGATCCTTGATGTCGAGATCGCCCACGGCCGCAAGCAAGGTCGGGAACCAGTCCAGACCGGAGAACATCTGAGTCGACACTTCACCGGCCTTGACCTTGCCCGGCCAACGGATCATTGCCGGCACCCGATAGGCGCCTTCCCAGTTGGAGTTTTTCTCGTTGCGGAACGGAGTGGTGGCCGCATCCGGCCAGGACCACTGGTTCGGGCCGTTGTCGGTGGTGTAGACCACGATCGTGTTGTCGGTGATCTTCAGGTCATCGAGGGTCTTGAGAAGTTTGCCCACGTCGCCGTCGTGTTCGAGCATGCCGTCTGCATACTCGTTGCCGGGCATGCCGCTCTGGCCCTGCATGGACTCACGCACATGCGTGAAGGCGTGCATGCGGGTGGTGTTCATCCAGACGAAGAACGGTTTGTCGGCCTTGGCCTGTTTCTCGATGAACGCCTGCGCGGCGGCGGTGGTTTCATCGTCGATGGTTTCCATGCGCTTTTTGTTCAAGGCGCCGGTGTCTTCGATCTTGCCGTCGGCAAAACTGTGGATCACGCCACGGGGAGACGCGGCCTTGACGAACTCGGCATCATCCTTGGGCCAGTAAGGGCGTTCCGGTTCTTCTTCAGCGTTCAGGTGATAAAGGTTGCCGAAGAATTCGTCGAAGCCATGGTTGGTGGGCAGGTATTCGTCTTTGTCGCCGAGGTGGTTCTTGCCGAACTGGCCGGTTGCATAACCGTGGGCCTTCAGCGCCTGGGCGATGGTGACGTCACGGGCCTGCAAGCCGACCGGTACGCCCGGCATCCCCACCTTGGACAGGCCGGTGCGCAGCGCTGTCTGGCCGGTAATGAAGGTGGACCGCCCTGCGGTGCAACTGTTCTCCGCATAGTAGTCGGTGAACATCAAGCCTTCCTTGGCGATCCGGTCGATGTTCGGCGTCTTGTAGCCGACCACGCCCATCGAGTAGGCACTGATGTTGGTCTGGCCGATATCGTCGCCGAAGATCACCAGAATGTTGGGTTTGTCGGCCGCTGTGGCGGTCGCCGACAGGGCCATGACTGAAGTCGCCACCAGGGCGAGCCTGGGTATCCACTTGCGTATGCGAGTCATATGACTTGCTCCTTTAGCGCGGGGGTGGGGTGCACGACAAACGTATTTCCTGTTACTTCACTTGCTCGGTTACGGGCGGATCGAACGGGTAGATCCGGCGCCAGTCGCTCGCCATGTCCACCACGGTCCAGCCTCGGGAATTCGCTTCGTCGAGGGCCTTGTCCAGGCGCCCGATATCGGATTGGCGGTCGTAGGCCCATTCGCGTTTGGCGTCGGTGTGATGCACCAGGCCCATGAAGCGTTTTCCGGGACCGGCGGCGGTCCACTGGAGCATCTGCAGGTCGCCGTCGGAATTGCCGAAGGCGAGAATCGGCCGACGCCCGATCACCGAATCGATGCTCACCGGTTTGCCCGGGCCATCGTCGTTGTGCGCCAGTTTGGCGGTGCGCACGATCGAGGCCTTGCCGTCCTTGTATTCGAACGCGGTCACGAAGGTGGTGCCGATCACCTGTTCCGGCGGGATGCCATAGACCTTCTCGGCGAAGGCGCGCATGAAGCCGGTGTCGCCGCCGGAAACGATGTAGGTCTTGAAGTCCTGGCTGCGCAGGTAGTCGAGCATTTCCAGCATCGGCTGGAAGATCATCTCGGTGTACGGCTTGCCGGTTTTCGGATGGCGGGCCTGGGTCAGCCAGGTTTTCGCGTAGTCATCGAACGCCTCGGTGGTCATGCCGGTGTGGGTGGCGGCGAAGATCTTCAGGATGCCGTCCATGCCGGCGGCGGCCAGCGCCTTGTGGTCGTTCTCGATCACCGCTTTGAACGGTTGCGTGGTCTTCCATTCCGGGTGTTGCGCGGCGGTGCGCTTGACCTCGTCGAAGGCGAACAGCAACTCAAAATACGCCGGCTGCTCGCTCCACAACGTGCCGTCGTTATCGAACACGGCGATGCGTTCGGCGGGTTTGACGAAGTCCTTGCCAGACTGATCGGTGACCGCCTCGACGAACTCGATGATGTGCTTCTTCGCCGGGCTGTCATTCCATGACGGCAGCGGTTCGCTGGCCTGTGCCAGCAACGGCAAAGTAAGGCCGAACAACAGGGCCAGGGCGAAACGTTGGCGATGCAGCATCGGGTTCGTCATGGGAAATCCTTCTCGTGAACGGGGTTGAGCGGGCGCAGGGCCGGGGCCGGGCGGGCCTGCTGCTGTTCGGCCTGACTGTGAAGCGTAGACAACGATTGCCGCAGCTGACCCAGTGCCTGCCCAGCGGCCGGATCGCGCCCGTAAAGGCTGCGCAAAAGTCCTTGCAGGCGCGGCCCGGCGTGGGTCAGTTTCAGACCCAGACCGCAACGCCGCAGCCACAGGTACAGGGCCGTCAGCTGCGGCGGTTGCCCGGCCAGTTGCCCGGCGACCTGTTGCCACGCGAAGTCGGCCGATTGCTGGCGGGCCTGTTGCCGCGCGAGCTGGCGCTGTTGCCATTGACGGCGCGCACGGCTGAACGCAGGCCGGCCGAGATAACCGAGTACGCACAGTGCGACCAGCACGGCGAGCCAGATGAATCCCTTGGTGGACAAGTGCAGGCGATGATTCTGGCCGAGCTGGCGCAGGTCCTCGGTGATCGAGAACACCGGTTTGTAGGCGCTGTTGGCACTGGCCTCGAAGCTGACTGCGGGGACTTGTGCGGTGCGGATCTGTTGCGTGCGCGCATCCCACCATTTCACGTCGATGGCCGGCAGGGTGTAGGCCCCGGCGGTGTCGACGCGATAGCTGACGCTGTCGATACGCTGACCGCCGAGAATATCGCCGCGCCCGTCATCGAGGCTGCTGACTTGCGGCGTCTTCACATAGCGGCTCAGGCCTTTGACTTCGCTCAATGCAGGCACGGGCAGGGCCATGGCCAGTGCGCCGTCGGCTTGCAGGATCAACTGGCGGGTGAGGCTGTCGCCGACTTTCAGCGGCGTGGCCGACGGGGTGACGGTCTGGCTGAAGCGCAACCCGGTGGCCACCAGCGGGGTCTCCCCGGAGTTGAAACCAGGTGGCAGGGCGGCGCTGAATTGCAGCGGCTGGCTGCGGGCGCTGATTTCAGCGGTGGCCTGGCCGGGTGTGGCGCTTACGGTCAGCGCAGGAATGTCGAAGGTCCGGGCGGCATTCGGCGTGATCAGGTAGCTGTAGCGCAGACCGTTGAAGGACTGGCCGTCGATGGTCTGGTTCAGGTGCTGGGCCTGACCGTCCGGTGGCATCACCAGTGCGCCGTCGAGCTTCAGATCGGGCAGGGTGGCGGCGCTGGTGAACCAGGTGTCGGTGAGGACATCGAGTTGCAGCTCCACCAGACCGCCGACCTTGATGCCATCGGCGGGTTGCAGCTGGGCCTGTACGCGCAGTTGCGGTTCGGCTGCGATTGCCTGAGCGCTCATCAGGCACAGAATCAACAGCATCCGGTTCATGGCCGGGCCTCCGCCTGATCCTGCAGGCTGAATTTCTGCCGGAGGAATTTCGCCGGTGAGGTGGTGAGGTTCTGCAACCACAGCGCATCCGACGTCGCCTGTTCGGTGGTCACGGCTTTGCTCTGGCCCTTGCCCGGTGTCTTGTCGAACTTGACCTCGTCCGGCTTGGTTTCGGGGGCGTTCTGTTCGGCGCTTTCGGTGTCTTTTTGCAGGGCGATGGCCAGCGCCAGGTTGGCCGTGGCTTCGGGGAATTGTGGTTGCAGCTTCAACGCCTGCTGATAGGCCGCGATGGCTTGATCGAACTTGAAGCGGCGCACGTAGATATTGCCCAGATAGAAATACGCTTGCGGCGTGTCGAGCCGGGCGAAGGTCGCCAGCGCCAGATCGAAGTCGGCGGCGTGATAGGCCGCGACACCTTTCCAGTACGGATCGACAAACAGCGCCGCCGCTTGCGGGAAGTGCTCGTGCTCGAAGGCCCAGCGCCCTTGCTGATCGCGAGTGAAGAAGGCGTCGGTCAGGGCATTGGCCTGCGCCGGCGCGGTCGGCCAACCGAGGCCCACGGCGAGGGCCAGCGCCGGCATCCAGTTCACGCTCCAGCCCCTGCGCACGCTGAACAACGCCAACAGCAACAACGGCCAGCACAGCCAGTAACCGGCGTCTTTCCAGTGCAATTCCTGCTGTTCGGCGCTGGCGCTCTGAAAGTGTTGTTGCGCGTGCAGTTCGACCCAGTCCAGATCGTCGTTCGTCAGGGTCAGGCTGCCCAGCGGCGCATCGAGTGCCGAGGCCAGTTGCTTGATCGCCGCCGGGTCGAAGCTGCCCAGTACCGGGCGACCGTTGCTGTCGGTGCGCGGCTGGCCGTTCGCATCCTGAATCAGCCCGCCGTCCTGATTGCCCACCGCGAGCACCAGCACTTGCAACCCGGTGCCCTGCAAGTGTTTGCCCAGTCCATCGAGCTGCGTGGTGTCGGCGCCGTCAGTGATCAGCAGCAGGCTGCCCGGGGTTTTCTCGGCTTCGAGCAGGCGCTTGGCCTGATCGATCACGGCGCCGACGTTCTTGCCCGGTTTGTCGATCAGCCCGGTGCCCAGGGCCTGAATGAAACTGTCGAGCAACGCCGGGTCATCGGTCGCCGGCAACACCAGATGCGCGCTGCCGGCGTAGGCGATCAACGCGGTGCGCGCACCGGCGCGGCGCTGGATCAGGTCATGCAGGGTGTGTTTGGCGGCTTCGAGGCGAGTCGGCGGGACATCGTTGGCGTCCATCGACGGTGACAGGTCGACGGCCACGATCAGCGACGCACGATTCTCCAGAAAGTCCGGCCGGTCCTGTTCCCAGGTCGGCCCGGCTGCTGCCACGGCGCCCAACACCAGCAACGCGCAGAGCAGATGCACCGGGCGCAGACGCTGGTGATCCTGCGGGGTGACCAGCAGGTGCGGCAGCAGATGCTCGGCGATGTTGCCGCGCAGGCGCCGCTGCAAGTCGCGGCTGCGTCGCCAGATCAACGGCAGCAGCGCCGCGAACAGTGCGAGCAGCAACCACAACGGGCGCAGGAAGTGAAAGTCGCCGAGATTGATCTCCATCTCAGGCCTCCTGCCGCTGACGTGCAACCGCCAGCCTTGGGCGCAGCAGCGCGCCGAGGTGATACAGGGTCAGCAACACCAGCGCCGCGCCCAGCGGCCAGTAAAACAATTCGCGCTGGGGTTGATGGCTGAGGGTTTTCACTTGATGCGGCGTGAGCCGGTCGAGAGTGCTGTAGACCTGATCCAGCGCGGTGCGGTCTTCGGCGCGAAAGAACTGGCCGCCGGTGGCCTGGGCGATCTGTTGCAGGCTCTGCAGATTGACCTTGGCCTCGCCGGAAGCAGCGGGGTCGCCAATGCCGATGGTATGAATCACCACGCCTTTGGCGGCGGCCATGTCGGCGGCATGGTCGGGGGTGATGGCGCTGCTGGTGTCGTTGCCGTCGGTGAGCAGGATCAGGACTTTTTCCTGTTCATGGGCCTTGTCCAGCAGCTTCAGGCTGAGGCCGATGGCATCGCCAATCGCGGTGTTGGGGCCGGCCATGCCGATGCCGGTGTCCTCCAGCAACAGGGACAGGCTGGCGTGATCGAGGGTCAGCGGCGCCTGCGGATAAGCGCCACTGCCGAACACGATCAGGCCGAGGCGATCGTCCTTGCGCTTGTCGATGAAGCCTTGCACGACCTCTTTGACGGCGGCCAGACGATTGATTTTCTGGCCGGCGACGTTGGTGAAATCCTCGGTTTCCATCGACTGTGAAAGGTCGATGGCGAGCATCAGGTCGCGCACCGGTTGCTGACGTTCGATGGGTTTTTCGACGAATACCGGGCGGGCGGCGGCGACCAGCAACAGGGCCCACACCAGCACATTCAGCCACAGTTGCCAGTGATTGCTGCGGGTGCCGGCACTGGCCGGGGTTTCGCCGACGGCGCGGCTCATGGCGCTGAAGAACGGCACCCGCACGGCGCTGCGCGCTTCCTGGTAGGCGGGCAGGTAACGGAAGGCCAGCCAGGGCAGCGGCAGCAGGAGCAACAGCCACGGGTAATCAAGCTGCCACATGATGACGCTCCACCCAATGCTGGCAGGTATCGAACAACGCCAGGCGCTGCGGCGCGGGCAGGGCGCGCAAGGTGTCGTCCGGGGCGTAGGCGAGTTGCGCCAGTTGCTCGCTCAAATCCGCCGGCAGCGGCTTTTTGCAGTGCCGCTGCAAGAAGGCTTGCCAATCCAGTCCCTCCAGCGCCGCAACCCCTTGTGGGAGCGAGCTTGCTCGCGATGAGGGCATTCCATCCAAAACATTCATTGACTGGCCTGACGCCTTCGCGAGCAAGCTCGCTCCCACAGGAGGCGGATTGCAGCTCTGCATCGAAAGCGCCACACGCTTGAGTAGTTCCGGCAATTCGCGCAAGGCATTCAAGTCATTACTGCGGCTGCGCAACTGCGCCAGACGCGCCAAGCCTTCGCGCCGATAAGCATCCCGTCGCCATTGCCGATTACGCCGCACACCGATCAGCACCGCCGCCAGCACCAATACCGCCAGCAACACCCACCAGCCCCAGGTCTGCGGTGCGTAACTCACCGGCGCCGGCAGGCCCAGCTCCTTGAGCTGTCCGATGTCCGGAACGTTCGGATTCATCGCCTCGAACCCGTGGATTTACCAAGCTCGGCACGTAATTGCTGATGCGCCTCTTCGGCGTTGCTGAACATCATCAGCGGTACCTGACTGCGGCGCAGCAGGGTGGCGACGTCCTTGAGCCGACCCCCGAGGAAATCCCCCAATGGCTGGTGCACGCTGCGTTTCTCGACCGCCAGTTCTACCTGCAACTGGCCCTGGGTCACCAACAGCCGTCCGTCACTCGGCAATTTCACCGCCATAGGGTCGTAGACTTGCAGGGCGATCACGTCGTTGTGCGCCGCCAGTTGCCGCATCAACTGCAAGGTGCGCTCGCCGGCCCCGGCGAAATCACTGACGATGCAGATCAGATGGTCATGCCCGGCCACCGCGAGACAACGCTGCAAGGCCTTGTCCAGTTGATCCTCGTCTTCGGCATCAGGGTTGCCGGCGTTCAGCGCCTGATTCTGCTGAGCGATGCGGCTCAGTAGCGCTTCGACCCGTTTGCGGCTGCGCAACGGCGCGATGCTGTCGATGCGTTGATCGTTGAACACCAGCCCGCCAACCCGGTCGCCGGCATGGAACACCATCCACGCCGCCAGCGCGCCGAGTTCGGCAGCGACGGCAGATTTGAAGCTGCGTTGCGAGCCAAAAAACATCGACATGCGCTGGTCGACCACAATCAGCGCCGGGCGGTCGCGCTCTTCGGTAAAGGTGCGCACCACCGGTTTGCCGGTGCGCAGCGAAGCGCGCCAGTCGAGGTGGCGCAGGTCGTCACCCGGCTGATAACGGCGCAACTCATCGAAGTTCAAACCCCGGCCACGCAGGCGCGAGGCATGGTTGCCGGCGAGGATGCTGCCTTGGGGCTGGCGGGCGAGAAAACTCAGGTCACGGGCCTTGAACTCCAGCGCCATCAATTGCGCGAGAGAGACATAGACCAGCCCGTCAGCGGTTTTCATAACAGACCTCAGGCCGGAATGGCGACTTTGTCGAGGATCCGGTCGAGCACCTGATCGGCGCTGACGCCATCGGCCACCGCGTCGTAGCTCAGTTGCAGGCGATGACGCAGCACCGGGTGCACCACGGCGCGCACGTTGTCCGGCGAAACGAAATCCTGGCCCTGCAACCACGCATCGGCGCGGGCGCAGCGATCCAGGCCAATGCCGCCGCGCGGGCTGGCGCCGATGGCGATCCAACGGGCGAGGTCTTCGTCGTAGTCGGCCGGATGGCGGGTGGCATTGATCAGGTCGATCAGATAGCGGTCAATGGCGGGGGAGACGTGTACCGCACTGACTTCCTTGCGCGCGGCGAAGATCACGTCCTGCGCCAGCTCGAAACCCTTGGTTGGCGCGGTGCTGGCGCCCTGGGCGAACTCCTCGGCGCGCAACAGTCGCAACACCTGGCTTTCGTTGTCGGCACTGGGGTAGTCCAGCAGGACTTTCATCAGGAACCGGTCCATCTGCGCTTCGGGCAGCGGGTAAGTGCCTTCCTGTTCGATCGGGTTCTGAGTGGCGACGACGATGAACAGCTCCGGCAGCGCATGGCTGTTGCCGGCCACGGTGATCTGCCGTTCTTCCATGGCTTCGAGCAGCGCCGCCTGTACCTTGGCCGGCGCGCGGTTGATCTCGTCGGCGAGGATCAGGTTGCCGAACAGCGGGCCGGGCTGGAAGCGGATCTCGTTCTTGCCCTCGACCTGATGCAGCACCTCGGCGCCGGTGATGTCCGAGGGCAGCAGGTCGGGGGTGAACTGGATGCGGCTCATCTTCGCGTCCAGGTGTTTGGCCAGCGCCTTGACCGTGCGGGTCTTGGCCAGCCCCGGCAGACTTTCCAGCAGCAGATGCCCGTTGGCCAGCAGGCCGAGCAGGATCTGCCGGATCACCTGATCCTGGCCGAGCACCGCTTCGGCGATGCTGGCTTGCAGGGCGTTGAGGTCGGTGAGTGCAGTCATGTGGCTTCCCTTCTCGACACGTGAAAATCGAATGGCCGGCTATAAAGAAGGCCGGCTGCGGTCTAGAAAAACGCCAGGGTCAGGTTGACGGCGACGCCGTTGCCTTCAGGCCGGTTCTTGGTGTCGAACTCCGGCACCCAGCGCGCGCTGACGCTGGCCTGGGCATCGGCGAACTTGCCGCTCCAGCCGACGGTCGGGCCGGCGCCCACCGAGCGCCCGCGAAAGCCGTTGAGGGTGTCGGCGGTGTCGCCCTTGTCGTCGCTGATCTGCTGGACGTAACCGGCCACCAGCCCGGCATTCCAGCCGTTGCCGAAACCGTGGGTCCACAAGGCCTCAAGGGTGAAGATGTCGCCGGTGCGGTAATCGGTGGCCTTGTTCTCGGTGTAGAACTGCAGGTTGCCGGAGAGGGTGAATTCGCCACCCTTGCCGTCCAGGTGAGAGAACGCCACGGTGGGCATGAACGTGTAGTTGTTCTGCCCGGCGTTGGCCAGACGATCATCGTTATAGGCCCCGGTCGGCACGTAAATCGGCAGCGAAAACGCGATGTGGTTGAGCTCGTCGAAGTGGTAACCGGCGGCAATCGGCGTGATCAGCGCATCGGCAAACTGGGTGCCGGAATCGCTGGTGCCGAGGGTGCGGCCGCGCGGGCCGGTGACAGCGGCATCGATGTCGGTGTACTGGACGGGTACGCCAATGGCCGAAGCGTAATTCCATTGGCCTTTGCCGGTGTCCCAGACGTGGGTGAGGTTGGCCATGGTGTAGGAGACTTTCATCTTGATCCCGGCGCTGACCTCACCGGAAATCGGCGCGCCGCCACTGCCCTTGATCTCGCCGTCGTACCAGATGCTGGTCACAGACATCACCCAGCCCGGCGCCGGCGGAATTACACCGGCGTTGGAGAAAACCTGCTGGCCGGTGATCGGCCGGCCGACGCCACCTTCAGCCGCGTACACCAGCGGACTGCCGATCATGCACAGCGCCAGCAACGGGCGGACAACGCAAGGCTTGACCATGAAGCACTCCGTTTATGGTTTTGAATGGACCGGGTCGAGCAACGTTGATCTGCTCTGGTCGTCATACTTGGTCAGTGACCAGGAGGGAGCGGTCGGGAGCTGGACGCACTCGGTGATGGCTCGGGCTTCTTCGGGGCTGGCGGTGAAATCCTGAGCACCGACGCCGCAACTGACGAACATGCTCATCACGCCGTAACCGGCGGCTTTGATCAGCGTTTTCGAACAGCCGCTGAAGACTGACGTCAGCACGCTCGCCGACCACAAGACGTTGATCCTGTTGTGCTTGGACATGATTCCCCGGTTCCCTGGTGGCTCAGTGGACGACTCGGCACTCTCTAGGCCGTTACGACGTAATCCCTTTCTTATCAAGCCTGTAGGACATGTCTGTTGACGCTAGCAGTTAATCGGGGGTTAGCCAGTCTAAGGGGTTAATTCTTTGGTTTTGTGCGCAGGATCACGTTGCTTTGTGCACGAAAGTGATCCTGCGCAAATTTTCGGTATTCAGTGTTTTTTGGCTTGTTCGCGGATGCGTTCTTCCTGCTCACGCAGTTCCGGAGTGAACTCGGCGCCGAAGTCTTCCGGGCTGAACACCTGGCGAATCTCGATTTCCGACTCAGTGCCCGGCATGGGATTCGGGCAGCGCTTGACCCACTCGATGGCTTCCTCTTTCGACTTCACGTCCCAGATCCAGTAGCCGGCGATCAACTCTTTGGTTTCGGCGAAGGGGCCGTCGATCACGCTGCGATTTTCACCGCTGAAGCGCACACGGGCGCCTTTGCTGCTGGGGTGCAGGCCGTCGGCGGACACCAGGATGCCGGCCTTGGCCAGTTGTTCGTTGTAGTTGCCCATGTCGGTCAGCAATTGCTCGCTGGGCATCACGCCGGCTTCGGAGTCGTGGCTGGCTTTGACAATGATCATGAAGCGCATGGTGTTTCTCCGCAGGTGAGTGAGGGATTCATGGCTTAGTCGAACGGCTGAGGTCTGGATCGACAGGTTGTTAAAGAAAAGACGCAGACTTGCGTTTTAACAAGCATCACCCTCTTTGAGGGCGGGGATGTGGGGCTACTGGAGAATGTGTATCCAGTTTTGCGTGCCAGCACATGACAATTTCGGTTCAGGCATAGGTCGTCGGACAATTTCGTGGTTAACTTCCGCCTCTTGCATGCTTTCCCAACAACGTT
>Ga0213820_1001002_pt1 | contig 14689 bp, 17 predicted proteins | sample MC6MC0910MG_FD_179889 | JGI IMG/M metagenome (GOLD analysis project Ga0213820, IMG submission 179889) | Enriched soil aggregate microbial communities from Iowa State University, Ames, United States - MC6-MC0910-MG | ecosystem: Environmental > Terrestrial > Soil > Unclassified | place: USA: Iowa... | reverse complement strand
GAAAATTGAGCTTTTTTCTGCCGACTTTCGGAAGAATTCCGCCAAACTTGCCAATTATTCCGCCAGCTTTCGGATGAATTCCGCCAAACTTACCAATTATTTCCGCCAACTTTCGGATGGATTCCGCCAACTTAACCACTTATTCCTCTAATACCCCTAATGCAGGTACTTTTTCCCGGAAGTAAATCTTCTGCGATAAACAAACTTCCGTAAATCATCATCTTTTATGTTCCCATCATAGATTAAAAACAACAAGGAGCGCATTTCCGGATAATGCTTCATGACAAAAAGGGCGAACTCCTTCCGTTCGCCCTCCAGTTTATTTTTAAAATCTGCATCATTTATTATTTCATTTAGCTTCTTCTCATAAAAAGCCTTCGTATCTTCCCACTTTTCTTTACGATTCTCCAAAATATCACGAGCATATACCGGTAATTTGTTAATAACATGATCAATATAGCCTTCCGACCACATGACCATTTTATCCTTTTCAGTAAGTTCAAAGACCATACTCATCAGTTCAAGGTCATCCACTTCAGGGTTTGATGCATACCTACCAACCTTGTTCATCTTTTCACCTCAAGACCAATTTCGAATGGTCTTATTTTACCGCGAATCATGCTCCTTTATTATTGGTTAATTTGGTTGTTAATGTTATTTGTTTACCGTCGCGGTACACTTCAAATTTAATAGTGTCGCCTGGTTTCACTTTTGTATATAAATATTTCCTAAATTCTGCTGAATTAGAAATTTCCGTTCCATTCATTGACACAATCACATCTTTTGGTTGGAAACCGGCACGTGCCGCGGCTGAATTTGGATCAATGTTCATTACCAAAACACCTTTTTTCGCATTTTCCGGCATGTTTTCCCAATACATCTGTGGAACTTGGTCTAAGTCAGCAAGGCCGACACCAAGATATGGGCGGTCAATTTTACCGCTCTTAATTAATTGGTTAACGGTTGGGATCACGTCATTACTTGGTATAGCAAAACCTAATCCTTCTACACCGCTCTCAGCAATTTTCAAACTATTAATCCCGATTACTTGACCTTGTGGGTTAATTAAAGCACCACCGCTGTTTCCTGGATTAATGGCTGCATCGGTCTGGATAACATTTGTCTCCCAGTTTCCCGCAGATGTCGTAACAGGTATGCTGCGGTCGGTGGCACTGACAATTCCCTGAGTAACTGTTCTTGATAAATTAAGTCCAAGTGGATTTCCAATTGCATAGACTTGGTCACCAGGGCGAAGTGTGGAAGAATCTCCGAAATCAGCCGTTGCTGTGACGTATTTTGCATCAATTTTCAAAACAGCCAGATCTGTTAAAGCATCAGTTCCAACGACTTCAGCTGTTGTTTTTTGGCCATCAAATAAGGAAATTTCCAACTTTGATGCACCCTCAACAACGTGATTATTGGTGACAATATAGGCAATGTCATTATTTTTTTGAATAATAACCCCTGAACCAGAACCGCTTTCTACACTTTGTGCACTATTTGGGCTTCCATAAAAATTATTTTGCTGCTGTTGATAATTAACAATGCCAACAATCGCTTTAGAAACCTTATCAACAGTATCAGCAATGGAGTTAGAAGTCGTTGCTGTCGGCTGAGCTGTCACTGTCTTGACCCCAGAGTTACTGCTCACTTGATTATCCGCATTAAAGTTTTTCATGTAGTCGGTATGCGGAAGAACGGCTAATGTTAAAACAGATCCAATCACGCCTGCTGCAATCGTCGAAACAAATCCTCTTCCCTTCCATTTTTTCTTTTCGGACTTACTGGTCGAACGAGTTTGTTCCTTAACGGGGGGAACAACGAATTCTTCAGATCCCGCTGTTTTCTCGCTTTCCAGATTTTCTTCCAATTCATGAGAATCCACTGTGAAGGTAGCATCTACAGCATTTACATTTTCTTCTGTCTTGCTGTAATCCGTATTATTCATTGTATTTTCTTCTGTCTTGCTGAAATCCGTATTATTCACTGCAATTTCTTCTCTTTTTGTATTTTCTGTATTCTCTACTGAATTGGGCTGATTTTGTTCGAATTCATTTTCATTTTTGAATTCCATCTTAATCGATCTCCTTTAAGTTTGTTCTTACCTTGTCTTTACTTTAACCGACAATTATTAAGAAACTATTAACAAACTTTAAAGGCTTTTGGAAATATATAAGAAAAAATAAGGAAAAAGCTGCAGGTTTCCCTGCAGCCTTCACCAAATTATATATTTTTTAAGCGAATCACAAATTTCGTTCCTTTTCCTTCTTCACTAAATACTTCTATCTCTCCATTATGGAGAACAACTAATTGCTTGACAATCGAAAGACCCAGCCCAAATTGCCCATATGGATTGCTGGTTCTAGAAAGATCGGCTTTATAAAAACGACGCCAGATTTTTTCGATCTCTTTAGCATCGATTCCAATTCCTGTGTCCTCCACCTCGATAATTGTCGAGTTCTGTTCCGTTCTTCCTCGCAGCCAAATAGTTCCATCTGTAGTAAACTGGATACTATTCTTCGTAATATTAATTAAGATCTGGACAAGGCGGTCATAATCAGCGTTTACCATGATCTCTGGTGCGGCCTCAACGACAATCTGATTATTCTTTTCATCTGCTTGCAGGCTTAACTGCTCCTGAATAATTTCGAGCACTTCTAAGAGTTGAATCTCTTCCTTAAATAGCTTGATTTGATTAGAGCGGATTTTTTCATAATCAAGGTTTTCATTGACAAGACGAATCAGCCGTTTGGCTTCTTGGCTTACTAGGTTGATTCCCCGCTCTTTGTCTTCTTCGGGAATCATATCATTTTTTAACCCTTCAATAACTCCACTAATGGTCGTTAACGGTGTCCGCATTTCATGGGAAACATCGGCCATAAACTGGCGCCTTCTATTTTCAAGACTTTCGATTTCCAGCATAGAGGTATTTATTTTATCAACCATGTGGTTAAAATCATTTGCTAATTCCCCGATTTCATCAAAATTAGAGGAATTTACCTTAACATGATAATTTCCTTCAGATACAAGCGATGTCGCTTCACGAAGCCGTTTAATCCGATGAACGTGAATTCTCGATAAAAACCAGCTTTGTAAAAAAGAAACACCGACAGCAATCAGGATGGTATAGAGCAAAAATTTATTAATTTGGTGAATCATTTTACTCGAGCCGCTAATTGGTGAAGTTAAGAGCACCCCGCCAAAAAACTTGCCATTTTCTATGAAGGGCAAGACAACAAACGTAACGCCTTCCTGTCCAAAACTTTTATAATCACTTTGGACAATAATTTTTTTTCCTTGTTTAAGGTCATTCCACTTTTTATTAGGTAGATTTTTAATTACAGGACTCTTTTTATTTACCAAATACAAGTTTCCATCTTGATCGAACATACTAAAACTCATTTTTCTAGCAGCCAAGACATTGTTGTATTGACTAATTATCTCATCGGATGCAAGTGGCGCCTCTTTCAAATCAGTTAGAATCGCCTCACCAAATGAAATCAGTTCCTCTGCTTTATTTTCATAAATCAAATTTTCTACATAATGGGTAAACAAGATACTTAACAATAAAAATGCAACAATGATAACGCTAATGTGACTAAAAAACTGTTGGTAAATATACTTAAACTTCATCGGCTTTGATTGAGTCATCGAACTTATAACCTACCCCCCAAACAGTATGGAAGAATGGCTGCGAAGTGGTTTCAACCTTTTTCCGGAGCCGCTTAATGTGAACATCAACCGTTCGTTCATCACCGTAAAACTGATAACCCCAAACCCTTTCAAGTAATTGCTCTCTAGAGAACACTTGGCGAGGATGCTCCACCATATAATAGAGTAAATCGAATTCCTTAGGTGTTAAATTTGTAACCTGTTTTTCATCTACAAATACTTCTCTTGTGATTTTATTGACCTTAAAATGATCTGTTTTTAGTAAGTTTTCTTCCTCTTTAGGTACTTGTGCCTGGACTCTTCGTGTTACTGCTTTTATTCTGGCCATTAGTGTAAGTGGACTGAACGGCTTGGTGACATAATCATCCGCCCCCATTTCAAGTCCAAGAACTTGATCGGATTCACTATCCTTAGCAGTTAACATAATAATTGGAACAGTAAACTTTCCTTCTCGGATTTTTCGGCAAATAGAGACGCCATCCATTCCAGGAAGCATCCAGTCAACAATCAGTGCATCCCATGTTCCGGTTTTGAAGCGGTTATATCCTTCTAAGCCATCATTAACAAATACTCCATCGATTCCCTCTTTAGCAAAAAACATTTCTATCATTGAACAAACACCTTTATTATCTTCAATTACTAATATTTTCATCATTTGTCATCTCCCAGTGCAAGAAACTATTCTTCACTATAGTTTATACGAATTATTCCTTATATCAAACCCTCTGCTCCCATTCTTCCCTACTAATTAATACTTTGTTCATAGTTTATTAATAATTAGAAAAGCGGATGTGCCTGTTAAGCGGCAAATGGACTAGAGCACTTCGATATTGACTTATTGTAAGGGAAAAGAGCGAAGTTCACTAGCCGCTGGGCGCTGGAGTTAGACAATTCTCAAAGTCGAAAATAAACACTTTACTAATACAAAAGGCCTTGAACAACTTCAAGACCTTTTCCTAAAAATTTTTATTTCTAAAATTTGCTTCCCTTGGATGTTTAAATAAGTTTTGTTGAACAGGATGAATCGATAACAACTTTTCCATCCCGTAATACAGGGACAATCGTGGTGATCCCTTTAGATGCTGCCACCTTCAAGTCCGCATGCTGGTTATGTTTATCTAAAAGCCTTCCAACATATGAATCTAGCAGAATTTCGTAGGAATCATGTTGACCGCGATAAAAATACAAGGCAGTTTTAGCAGCATCGGTTAATTCATATTCACCATTTTTCAACATGCAATCGATTAAATGTCCTGCACCAAAAAAATCTTCTAAACTGGTTTCTCCAGAATTACCGGAGCAAATAACCAAGATGGTCTGGTCTTCAGGGATGTTCCATAAAGCAATGGCAACAGCCGGATTATTAAGCAGTGATGCGATATAGACCTTCTTCACAGGAGACGATTTCCTTAGGGCAACCGTCCCGTTTGTTGTCGATAAAATTAATGTTTTTCCGTTGATGGATTCCCTTATTACCGTTGGACTAGGATAGACAAAACCGTCAATTGGTTTTGCATCAAGCTCACCAGCAAGAACACATTCACCTGGTTGATATCCTTTCGCTAGTTCCATAGCTTCATTGCTATGTAAAACTGGAATGACTTCCTTTGCACCATCCTTTAATGCCGAAACGATCGTTGTTGTCGCCAGAAGAACATCTAAGACAACTGCGTGTTTTTTTCCATCAGCCATTTTCTCCTCTTGGATCTCTTCTTTCTTCATTAGAAGGTGAATCTTCGTCATTCCTATCGAGCTCCTCTTTACAGCTTTTCATCAGCAATACTAGCTGCGTGCAGAATTAAATTTTTTACAAAGTGGTTAAAGTTAGCAAAACGATGATCATTGGTTTGCCCTTTTTTATAGCGATAATAAATTTGCTGGCCAATGACAGCGAGTTTAAAATAAGCAAATGTTAAGTAGAAGTTGAAATTAGTAATATCCCGGCCACTTTTCTTCGCATAAAGATTGATAAATTCATTTCTTGTGAAAAATCCTTCATATTCTGCGGTAACCGGAGCCTTCCCAAGGCCGTTAATTAAAAGCTCAGGATCATCGCTCTGATTCCAATAACTCATTGCCACACCGAGGTCTGCAAGCGGGTCGCCGACGGTGGTCATCTCCCAATCAAATAATCCCACCATTTCTGTTAACTGCTTATTAAACATCGCGTTATTAAATTTATAATCATAATGAATAATCGTTGACTCATGTTTTTTTGGTGTATGCTCGACAAGCCATTTTTTCAGAGAATCAACTACAGCAATTTCATCGGTTTTTGCCCGCTCATACCGGCTGATCCAGCCATGGACCTGCCTTTCCATAAATCCCTCTGGCTTGCTTATTTCGGCGAGTCCAGTCTGTTTATAGTCAATGGCATGTAATTCCACAAGTTTTTCTACCATTACCTCCGAGAGGTGCTGACATAGTTCCTTCCTAACGTCGACCTCTTCCGGGAAAGATGTATCAATAACTGTGCCATTTTTTCTTTCCATAAGAAAAAATGGACTGCCGACGATTGTCTGATTTTCTGAAAAAAGGAACGGCTTCGGAGCAACGGAAAAGACAGGATTTAGCTCAGTAAGGATCTTGAATTCCCTCTCCATATCATGGGCCTTCGGTGCCACTGGCCCGAGTGGAGGACGTCTTAACACAGCCTCCCAATCCCCCATCTTTAATTGATAGGTTAAATTAGAATGGCCGGCGGAAAATTGTAAGATTTCAAGCGGATTCCCCGGCAAAGATTCTAAATTTTCTCGTAGAAACTTTTCCAAAACAATTAGATCCAATTCTTCACCCTTTCGAACTGAGATCGTATCTTTATTCATTTGGCGGCGCATGTTTTTACTCCTCTCAATTTCGAGAACTCTTACTTCTTATAGCATGTCAAGAATGAACTAAGTAGTTTCTTAATTCTCCTTTTAACATTTCAGGAATTGGTTCACTTTTTTGTTTTTCAAAATCAAAGAAAACCATAATCGCATTCCCCCGTGCGATTAGCTCATTCGTCTGGACAGCGATTATATCGTGCTCAAGCTGAAAGCTTTTTGTTCCAATTTTTGTAACATAAGATTTAATAGATAATTCCTGACCGAAATACCCTTGATTAATAAAATCACATTTCGTGGAGGCCAGGATAAAATTCCAATTCTGGATATCCATTTTATAACCTAGGCTCTCCATAAATCGAATTCGTGCCTCCTCAAGGTAAATAAAATAACTTGTGTTGTTAATATGACCGAGTGCATCTGTTTCACTAAAACGCACTGTAACATGTATTTCATGCATATCCCTTTCGCCTCGCTTATCAACATTAAGTCTTACATTTTAATACTAACCGGTTGGTATTTTTCTTGTAAATAAAAGAGAGGTTGATTATCTACAAAAATAACCCCCTCTCAATTTTTTCGTCAATTTTCTTGAATCCCCTTTAAAATCATTTCGACAAAAATCTCTGCTACTTCACGATCAGTACAGATTCCGTTTGGATTAAACCATTGGTAACTCCAATTTGTTATTCCTAAAATTCCAAAAGTGATAATTGAGGCATTTAAATCAGAACGAAATTCACCATTTACCATTCCTCCCTTGATCAATTCCTCTATGTTTAATCGAAACTGGTCACGCTTTGAATTAATGAGGATTGACCGTTCCTCATTTAAATTCTTCAATTCCCTAAAAAATATTTTTGCTGCAGGACCACGGGTTTTTATATCCGAAAGGAGCACAAAAACAATTTCAAATAGTTTTTCTTTGCAGGGTTTTAATGCATCTTTAAAAATCCGCTCTTGCAGGACAAGTAATTCATCGATATAGCCTAAATGAATATCCATTAACAATTCTTCTTTACTTGAAAAGTAATAGTAAAATGTACCTTTGGTTACACCGAGAGAGTCAACAATATCTTGAATAGATGTTTCGCTAAATCCTTTTTTTTCAAATAAGCGGATGCTTTGTTCCGTTATCCTTTCCTTCATGTTCTGTCCTCACATTCTGTTAAATGTCTGTAAAAAAGAATATCATAACTATACTAACCAGTTAGTATGTTACACATACAATTATACTCCCAAGACTTAAATATTCAAATTCCTTTCTTAATATTCTAATTAGCTAATTTCATTCTTTTTTACTTTACATCTAAGGTTTCAGATATATTGAGGATTTTGAAAAAAGTAGGTCAAGAAAATGTTAATCCTTTCTCGACCTACTTTTTTAAAATCTCCTATTCACTTTCTTTTGCTTGTTCATCACTTCATATGATTTTTCGATAATATCCGTGAGAACGTCTCCCTTATAAATTCTGCCAAGCTTTAATCCTTGTTGATAATACTCGACAATTTCATCAAGCTTCAAGGAGGTTTCTTTCGTGATCCTCACATTTAATTGAATTCTGTCATTTTGGTTCAAACTGGACACTTCCTCTTCACATTTAGCACCTTGCTAGCAATCATCTATTTCTTTGTTATCACCTGCTACTATACTATAATTCTACATTTTTTTCATCAAAAAAATAAGCCATCATCATAATGAAGGCCAATTTTGTAAAAAGTTTTGGTAGATCATTAAAGAATTACTGTCTGTTCTGAAGAATTGTTAAAAAAATGACTCCGAAGCCATGTCTCGAGCTGCTGTTTTAATTCCGGATGAACGGGAAGACTTCCTTCTGCCACAATATCTTTTTTCACCGTAAACATCGTTGAGGTTTGTGTCACCATTTTGCATGAATGTCCCATGTTTTCGATAACATGATAGTGGGCTTCCCCTTTTACATACTTTGTCAAATCTTTAAGTACCTCAGGATTCGCCTGAATATCGCGTGCCCCGGTAATCGCAAGGACAGGACAAGTAACTTTTGCTAAATCCTCTCTAACGTTATAGCTAAAATGTTCGCGCATCCACTTTGCATTTGTTTTGACAAAACTAACCTTCATGACATCGTCAGTTGAGTTTTGTACCTTTTCAATATACTTTTGCGCTTGTTTTTCCACTTTATTGTGTGTTCCTAATAAGCGTAATAAAAAGCCTTGAAATCCTTTGGCATTCAAAATGTCATGTGTGGCAATATCCCTTTGTCGCTTTAAGGCTTCACTCAGTCTTTCCACCGCACCAGAAAGTAAAATTAGCCCACCAAGGTCTTCTCTTGCTGCAACAGCCGTACCAATGCTACAGCCTTCACTATGCCCCAATACTATTACTTTTTCAGAATCCACTTCAGGAAGACTTTTTAAATAATGGACTGCCGCTTGGGCATCTTCGACTAAATCCCATAGCCCGGTTGTTAAATAATTCCCTTCACTTGCCGCGACTCCCCGTTTATCATATCTTAGATTAATAACGCCAATTGATGTTAGAAATTCCGCTAGTTGACGGTAAAGCTTAACGTCGAGTTTTTCATTAACTTTTCCGTTGCGGTCTATTTTTCCTGATCCTGGAATGATTAGTATGGCTGGACCCTTTTCAGCCCTAAATTCTGGTATACTTAAAGTCCCCTTTAGAGCTACTTTGCTTCGGATTGTTACTTCTTTCTCCAGCGATTTCATATATAATTCCCCCTATTGATCTTTCGCTTGATTTGGAATAATAATTGTGGCTAGTGTCCTTCTTCTCCTGTCCTTTTGCGGCTTATTGAGAGTAACCTTTGCGTAGACTGCAGCCATTTCCTTGATAAATTCAGCAAACTCTTCGTCATTTAAGTACACCGAGGTTTGCCGAAAAGATACCCCGTCACCCGCTAAATCAATTTTTTCTTGATTTAAATACCTTTCGTATTCACCCATTAAATTCGCCATGAATTTAATAAATAACCCCAAATGTTCATCTTTTGACAGTTTATTTAATTCCTCCGGTCCTATAACAGCCTTGTTTGGATCATGAATGGAATACACCTTTTCTACTGTTCCCCGATTCGGTATTTCATCAACAATATGAATGACCTCGGCTTCAACAAGTTTTTTGATGTGCCTATACAACGATGCCTGTGGAATATCCGGAAGTATCTCTTTTAATTGATAAGCTGTAATTTGTTGGTTTATTAATGCCTGGATAATCCTCATCCGTACAGGATGTAGGATAACGTCGATTGTATTTTCTAAAGTCATATTAAATTATGCTCCTGGTTATTTATTATTATTATCAATAATGATAATATTATAATTTTTAATAATTGTAAAGATTCAAGTGGAAAATGTTTAAATTTATTTCTTTAATAAAGTAGGTACATGAAATGGTAAATTGCTACAAATATTATTAGAAGGAGGGTTGCGAAGATATGATTTTACCTTGGATTTTTGGAGTAGTACTAGCGGCTCAGCAAATAAATTCTTCAGATAGTTTAATCATTACAAAGGATGGCCAGGACGTGACTTACATCAATCGAATGGATTTTTCCTTTCCTTATACCGATTTACCGATTATAGATTCGAAAAAATACAATCATTTATTAGACCAACTAGACAAACAGTACTCCGTGGAGCCTGAAAATGCCAGCTTAGATCAATCTGGAAATATACAATCCGAGCGAGTTGGTTATCGAATCCATCGCCATTCCTTTACGGAACAATTTTATGCATATTTTTTTTCACATAGACAGGGAAAATTGGAAATTCCTATGCTTCCCGTTTACCCAAAAGTCGATAGTGAATTACTTGGAGATATTCACAGCATACGGATTGGACGCTATGTTACCTCATTTAATTCACATAATAAAAAACGCTCGACCAATATCCAATTAGCAACAAAAGCTCTTAACAATTCTGTGGTCTTTCCGGGAGAAACGTTTTCTTTTAACAAGGTTGTTGGAAAACGAACAGCTGCGAAAGGGTATTTACGTGCTCCTGTCATTGTAAGGGGGGAATTTTCAGAGGACATTGGCGGAGGAATTTGTCAGGTATCATCTACCCTTTTTAATGCTGTTGATAATGCCGGTTTAAAGATTGTCCAAAGGTTTTCTCACAGTAGAAAGGTTCCCTATATCCCTCCTGGCCGGGACGCAACTGTAAGCTGGTATGGACCTGATTTTGAATTTAAGAATATGTATAACCAACCTGTATTAATCCGATCAAGAACACTTGGAAATTTGTTAATCATTACTCTTTATTCTTCAGAGAGTATTGAATACATACCGCGGAAGATTCCTCCTGCACCATATTGAAAAAGTCCGCACGAATGCGGACTTTTTTATTTGTTATTTTTCAATGCACTTGCCAATAACTCCTCCGAAAACTCTGTTAAGGCAGCATTGTCCATCAAATTAAGGTTGGTCTTCGGTGAAAAGTTTTTAACTGCATTTTGAAATGGAAGAACAAAATTTTTACGCTTCCCTCTTGTTACCCCAACAACTGCAGCGCTTAATCCAAGTCCTAAGAGAGACGCCCACATTGCCCCTCTATTTTTTCGTCTTGGTGCAAATAATTTGAAAAACGGTTGTCTTCTTATACTTCTCATCATCAGCACTCCTTCTGCATGGAATGGAAGGAAATTTATCTGCCCTTCCATTTGCTTAATTTGTGCATTTTCATGGAGAATATGTTTAGGAACCCCTGCAAGCTTTGTTATATACTGGATTAATTCTGACCGTATTTATTATAAAGCTTTTCTTTTGAAAGGAATAAATAAGTAAGCCGATTTTTTTGAAAATGTTTGTAAGAAGAACTGGAAAGTAAGGAAATTGGCAGCTGACCAAGCTTTTTTACATATTTATACAGACGATTTGCTGGAGGAAAGCAATCAAATCCTAGTGACCTTACTCCTTTATTTATGGTTGTAATCCCGATAATTCCCTTTATTTTTGCCTCAGCAGGGTGACCTTTTAAATAGCTTGCCAGCACGGGCATGGAATGGAGCACTAACCTATACATCAACCTTGTTCTAATTAAATCATTTTTAATTTTTATATATTCATTCAATAACCTAACATTGTGTAAGTGAATTTTTAATAAAAGATCATTTCGGTTAATCATCGTACCATCAGAAAGTATGAAATTTTCCCCTTTATATTTCGTAATTCGAACCCGGAAAACGGATTGGTTGTTTTTATCATCGTTAATGTAGTGCAAACGAGAACATAAATAAAATAAGGGGTCAATAAGTTTCCATATCCATAAAATTGTTAGGCGTAAACTCAATTCCTAAAACTCCCTTCACAGCCTTCACCCATAGGATGATTTACAATGTCCATTTTAAATATGGTAATGTTAGGATATGAAAGGATTCAAAAAAAAAGCCGGATTTTAGCCCAGCTTTTTAAAAATTAAGTTTACATAATAAAATTATTATCGCCTAACTTACCACTAGTACAGATAGAAAGAAAGAACCCCTCTCCACTATTTATCATACTATGCAAAAACGATAATGAGGTGGTGTCTATGGGGGGCTTAACTTATTTTGATTTCTTGGCGAAGTTTGGCGTTGGCGGGGCCCATCCGGGTGGAATCCAATTAACGCAAAACATTCTTTCAAGTGTAAATATTACTGAAAACTCATACGTTTTAGATGCAGGCTGTGGAACTGGACAGACTGCGGCATATTTGTCCCAGCAATATAAGGCAAAAGTATTTGGATTGGAAATCAATCCGATTATGCTGGAAAAGGCATATAGCCGCTTTCAGTCACTGCAGCTTCCCATTCAATTAATCCATGGGTCAATTGAAGAAATACCATTCGAAGAACATACCTTTGATTATGTATTATCAGAGTCTGTTTTGGCTTTTGTTGATAAAGCTAAGGCGCTAAAGGAATGTTATCGAGTGTTAAAAAAAGGCGGCACATTAATCGCCAATGAAATGACAATAAACAAGAGGCTTAGTCAAAAAGAAGAAACTGAAATAAAGAATTTTTACGCAGTTGATTCCTTATTATTAGAGGGAGACTGGTATCAGTTATTACAAGAGGCTGGTTTTAGAAATATTGAATTAAAAGCGCAAATACATGCCCTTAGCCATGGTAATCATGCACCGGAGTTTAATTTTTCCAAAAATTTCGAACCTGAGCTTTTTCAAATTTTGAATGAGCATGGAAACATTGTCATAAAGTATCATGATATTTTAAGCTATCGGATTTTTACTGTTACAAAATGAAGGCCCGACCCCTTTTTCTAAAAATGGGGCTTTTTTATCGTAGAAAAGGATCCTCCCCGAAAATTGAGTAAGTACATGTATACTTGCTCAATTTTCATTTCGAGGTTATTTACATAAAACTGAAACCGCAAAAAATTTAAATTTTCTAATGTGTATATTTATAACATAGGGTCAAAAAATAATGGTGTGAAAGGATGATGGAAACATGGATAAGACATTGGGATATTTAAGAGAAACATTATCAAACTATACGGATGAACATTCAGAGGGAAGGCATCTTTACAAGAAGTTATTAGAAGGAGCTTATACATCAGAAGGCTCCTTTGTTCGAGATTTAAACCAAAAGGAAATAAATTTTTTAAATCACATGCTGCCAAAGGAAATAAACTATGCGAAAGAGGAACAAGATGAAAAAAGAGCATTTGAACTAAATGAAGTTTATGAGCTATTATTTTAATAGCTAAAAAGATGACAGAATTATCTGTCATCTTTTTTGGAAATTTCTAATTTTTTGTAAAAATATTTCCTAGGTAAGCGCAAAGTACGACAAAACAAGGTTCAAGTAAATGTTGTCTTTCCCTATTAACCGACATAAAGCGTGTAAAATCTACACTACTTTTTGCAAAATTCTTCACAAATCTGCCCCATACCGACAGATCGGTAATTTTCGTCTTTATTTTAATATTCCTAATGAATATCTCTTTTCTTAAATCGTCCACCACGAACTTCAGCTATGTCTGCAACTGCTAAAAAGGCACTGTCGTCATTCTCGGTAACGATTTCCTTCAATTTCGCTTCTTCAAGACGATTGACGACACAAAAAATAACTTTTTTATCATCACCTGAATAGGCTCCCTCTCCATTGATATAAGTAACCCCACGACCTAATCGATTTATTATGGCATCGCCAATTTGTTTAGCATTGTCACTAATAATCCATACAGATTTGGATTCATCAAGTCCAGTTATGGTGATATCAATCGTTTTGTAAGCAACAAAATAAGCAATCAACGAATACATCGCCCGATCCCATGAAAACACAAAACCGGCACTGCCAAGGATGAAGAGATTAAAGAACATAATAATTTCCCCTACAGAAAAAGGAAGTTTATTATTAAAGAGAATAGCCAGAATTTCGGTCCCATCTAGTGAACCCCCGTACCGTATTACCAAACCAACACCAATCCCAAGTACAATTCCACCAAAAACGGTCGCAAGAAGAATATCTTGAGTAAATGCTGGAACCGGATGAAGTAAAGTCGTCCCAATCGAAAGTATGATGATGCCATAAAGAGTGGAGAATGCGAAGGTTTTACCGATTTGTTTGTAGCCAAGGAAGAAAAAAGGAATATTTAAAATAAAAAGGAAAATTCCAAGTTTCCATCCTGTCAAATAGGATAGCATGATGGAAATGCCTGTAATCCCGCCGTCAATAACATTATTGGGAACAAGAAAGATTTCAAGTCCCACAGACATTAAGATTGCACCAATTGTGATTAACAATATTCTTTGTAAGATTTTTCTTTTAGTCAATTTTCGGTGCTGAATTTTTGCCATAATTGCTTCTTGCTGTTCGATTAAACTAATTTCCTGAATTCCTGTCATTATCTTGCCCCTTTCAAAAATAACATTCTATATTTATTATAACGAAATTTAACTGCTATTTATATTTTAATGCTTCTTTTTTTCTAGTGCTTCTTTAAAAAAGGCTGTGTCAAACTTGCCTGTTGATTTGCGCTCCAGGCGCTTCGCTTTCCGCGGGCGGTCCTGGGAGCCTCCTCGGCGCTTATGCGCCTGCGGGGTCTCCCCTGCCCCGTACTCGAGGGCACTGAAAAACTTATGTTTTTTTCGTTTTTGGGGTGGACCAAAATAAAGAAAAGCAACTTTCCTTCCCAAAGGCGGTGGAAAGTCACTTGATTTCTTGCTTATTCCTTACTTCTTTTCAT
>Ga0213820_1000988_pt1 | contig 14899 bp, 9 predicted proteins | sample MC6MC0910MG_FD_179889 | JGI IMG/M metagenome (GOLD analysis project Ga0213820, IMG submission 179889) | Enriched soil aggregate microbial communities from Iowa State University, Ames, United States - MC6-MC0910-MG | ecosystem: Environmental > Terrestrial > Soil > Unclassified | place: USA: Iowa... | reverse complement strand
TTCGAAAAAATCAAACATTCCCAGTTTGCTAGATACGACACTTGGTTCTATAGTCCATTATGTTTATTCTTTGGCTTTATCTATATCATGTTGTTGTTTTAATAAGTATAATGAATTTCCTATAAAATAAATTTTATACAGGAAGAAAACACCTCTTATTGAACAAGTAGTAATAAAAAGAAGTTTGAGCATAGCAATAGAGCAATACGGGTTCTGTTGACAGTGAAGTCCTCTATGATTAGTCATTTGTGGTTAAAAAGAGGATAGATAGGGCGAATTTATTCAAGCCCTTCTATCCTTTTAATTTTTATACATATAATGTATGATATTAGATAAGAATTCACTATTAATAATAGGTTCAGCTTATATCTTGACTTTTAATAAAATTTTAAAGTGTTGGTTTTTTATTGTGTGAATAAGAGGTTAGTTGTTGTTTTGGAGTTTAAATCATTGACTTAAACTTAGTAATTGTATCATGTAATCTTTCTAATCCAATCAACATATCTTTTTCATTTAACATTGAATAGCTAATTCGTAAGTGATTATATTGAGTTTCATGGTTTAATAGACAAGCTGTGCCGGGTAAAAAAGAAACATCTACTTCATTCGCTTTTTGTAATAATGTAAAAGGATCGATTGACTGAGGGAGTGTAACCCATAAGTTAAACCCTCCATTAGGTATTATAAATTCTAATTCTTTTAATGGAGATAATATATCAATTGTTAAATCACGTCTAATTTGTAAAGCAGTACGTAATTTTTCTAAATGATTTTTCATTCGTTCCGCTCGTAAAAAAGGAAGTAGTGCTTTTTGTGTTAATAAGGGACTACCTATATCCATCGAAGCTTTCACGGCATATAACCATTCAAAAATAGGACCTTCAGCTGCAAGCGCCGCGATGCGAAGACCTGGTGCTAACGTTTTACTAAATCCTTTTAAATATATAACGTGACCATTTGTATCAAAGCTTTTTATTGGAGGAGGAATTTTAAAATCCTCAAAATATATCTCTCCGAAAGAATCATCCTCTAAAATGAAAAATTGATAAAGCTCTGCTAGTTCTACAAGTTCCATTCTTCTTTCTTTACTCATTACTGTGCCCGTTGGATTCTGAAAAGTAGGATTCACATATAACAAAACAGGATTCTTTCTTTGACAAATATCATCGATTAAATCTGAGCGAATGCCGTTGTTATCAAGACTAACGGGGATAATTTGAACTCCTTTATTAACAAATACATCAAGCGCCGCTCCATAACACGGACTTTCTACTAACACTATGTCTCCAGGCTTTAATAATGTTTGGGCGATTAAATCGATTCCTTGCTGGGCACCACTTGTAATTAATAATTGAGATGAATCTGTAACTACTTGTTGGTGTTCTTTTAAGTAGTTTGTTATTTCCACTCTAAGTTCTTTATCACCTTGAACAGGTCCGTATGTTGCAAGTATCATTTGATCCTTATTAAGTAATTTGTGCATTTCATCTGAAAGAAACGGATTTGGTAATAAACGTGGATAAAGGACCGCCTGTGAAAAATCGAAATATTTACGGTGTTGGTTCATTACATATTGAGAACGCATAACATTAATGGATTTCGTTTTTTGCCATTGATACGGAATTGGTTTGAAATCTTTATTCACACGTTTATGTATATAAGCACCTTTTCCTTGCTCAATGCGTATATATTCTTTCGTTTCTAACTGCTTATACGCTTTACGAACAGTTAATAAACTAATTTGTAAATCATCGGCCATAGAACGTAAAGAAGGGAGGTAATCGCCATGTGAAAGCATCCCGTTTTGAATTCTCTCAACAATTTGCATATATATTTGTTGGTAATATGGTATGTTGGATTCTTTACGCAGTAATATCTTCATAGAATCACCTGTTTTTCTTTTTAATTTAATTAAAGCGAAAAATATTCTGGCAATCAACTATATTTTTATTCAACTGTTATATGCGTTGATACACTGTTATACACCATATCCTCTATACTCGTTTCAAGAGTGAAAAGGAGGAATCAAAATGGTCATTTTAAATTATATTTTAGTATGTGTTATTTTTGGAACGACATTTTTAACGATAAAAATTGGAATAGAAGCGGGGGCACCACCATTATTTTCAGCTGGAATTCGTTTCTTTTTGGCGGGCCTTATTCTCATTATTATTTTTAAATTAAAGCGAAAGGATATTATGCCTTACTTATTATCGAAACGTATTATATATGCTGGTTTTTGTTTAACATTTATGACATTCGCGACCCTTTACTGGGCTGAACAATATATTTCTTCTGGATTAGCTGCAATTCTATCTGCTACGGGTCCAATGATGATCTTGCTATTGCAATCAAAGAGAAATAAAACAAAATTGCAAAAAGAACAACTTGTTGCTTTAGTTATAGCACTTATAGGTGTTTTTTGCATTTCTTTACCTGGAATGCATCAAGAACTTACATTCATATGGAGTATCGCTTGCCTTGTTATATTAGTAGGGGAGTTGTTTTATGGAATAGGTTCTATTCGTTCAAAAGAAATACTTTCAGATTTACCTAACGTATCACCATTTCTCATTAACGGCATTCAAATGTTCTATGGAGGAGTTTTGTTGTTAATTGTATCTATCGTAATGGAACAGCCTAATCTAACAATCTTAACATCTTGGAATGTACAATGGCCAATTTTATATCTCATATTTGTAGGGTCTATCGGTGGACACGGTTTATATTACTGGCTTTTATCAAAAACAAATCCTGTATTTCCATCAACGTGGTTATATGTATCTCCGTTAATCGCTGTTATTGTAGGTTATTTTGTATTAGGAGAACCATTAAATCCTACAATGGGAATTGGTGCTTGTTTAATCTTGATTGGTGTATTTTTAGCAAATCGTTCTACACTTGGAGTTTATTTTAAGCAAGGAAGGTTGTTAAAAAAAGAGATGTAGTTAAAGTTTAATGATGTGGAAAACAGCGGAAAACGTATTCGAAATTTAGAAGGAAAAATATTTAATTTGAAGAAAATAATTAACACATTAGAATACAGATTAGAGATAGTAAAATCAAAAACACAGTTGGAGAAATAACCAACTGTGTTTTTATATAGGGTGTATTTAATTTTACACTTAACTAAATCAATCGCATATTGTTTGGTGGATAAGTGTTATTTTTTTATTACGGTATTACCCATCGCAATAGAAATTCGATTCCAACTATTTATTTGATTAATGATTAACACAAGATCAACATATTGTTTTTCGTCGAAGTATTCACGTACTCGGTTGTATAGATTTTCAGGAACTCTTTTAGTAGGAATGAGAGTGATATGCTCCGATAGTTCCAAAGCTACTTTTTCTTCAGGAGTATAAAAATCACAATCATCCCAAGCATTTAAGCAATAAATTCTTTGCTCGGTTTCACCCAATTTTCGGGCGTCAGAAGTATGCATATCGATACAATAAGCACAGCCATTAATTTGAGAGACTCTAATTTTTATAAGCTCTCTAACAGCACGATTAATTGAGGATTTCTTCGTATATTTCTCCATATCCATCATAATTTTCATACCATCAGGCGAAATATCATAATAAGACATTCTTTGACTCATAAGACAAAACCTCCGTTATTATAAGTTTTTATAATAAAAACACACTAGGTCGCTATTGTGACTTCTAGTGTGTTTTTGTAATTAATTCACTTTTTTTATAAATCCTTTATAATGACGCTTCACAAGTTGACTTTCTAACGTCTTCATCGTTTCTAATGCAACACCTACGATGATTAGTAAACTTGTACCACCGATTTGAGCAGATGGTGGTAATGTAGCGATTTTTGTAAATACAAGTGGCAATATTGAAATTGCTCCTAAGAAAATCGCACCGATAAATGTTAAACGATATAAAATTTTTGTTACATATTGTTCAGTTGATTTACCTGGGCGAATACCAGGTACGTATCCGTTTTGCTTCTTTAAGTTATCGGCCATTTGCTCAGGATTTACTTGAACGAATGCGTAGAAATATGTGAAGGCAACGATAAGACCCACATATAGTGTCATTCCAAATGGATGTGCAAAATCAAGATTCGCAATTATCCATTTAGATACGCTTGAATCAGGGAAGAGCTGCGCAATTGTACGCGGCGTCATTAAAAAGGCTGAAGCAAAGATAACAGGAATTACACCTGCACTATTTACTTTAAGAGGTAAATGAGTATTTTTTGCTCCTTGATATTGATTGTTTCCAGAAACAGCTTTTGCATATTGAATCGGTATTTTTCGAACTGCTTGTTGAATGTAAATAACACCAACAACTATCGCTAAAATTACGAGTCCAATTAAAACCATTTTTATTATGTGCATGAATAACTGATCGCCTGCGTTTTGGAATTGTTGCAAATAAATTTGATTAGCGACATTCGGAATCGCCGCGACAAGTCCTGCGAAGATAATCATCGAAATACCATTACCAACTCCGTTAGCGGTAATTTGTTCACCTAACCAAAGTAAAAATGCAGTACCTGCAGTTAAAACTGTCGCAATAAATAAGTATGTAGTCCAGCTTTGATCTGTAATTAATTGTCCACCTGCTATATTATTAAAACCATAAGACATCCCGATGGATTGTATGAATGCGAGAATGATTGTAAAGTATCGAGTAAATTGAGCTGATTTTTTACGGCCCATTTCTCCTTGCTTTGCCCATTCTGTAAATTTAGGTACAACGTCCATTTGTAGTAATTGTACAATGATAGAAGCTGTAATATATGGTGTGATACCTACAGCAAAGATTGAGAAGTGTTGCAGTGCTCCTCCGCCAAATACGTTCAGCATGCCTAAAACGTTGGCTTGATCTTGTACTTTTAATACCTCTGCGTTAGTATGAGGAACTGGAATAAACGTGCCAATTCGAAAAACAATTAGCATCGCTAGTGTAAAAAGAATTTTGTTTCTTATCTCAGCTACTCTCATGAAATTTGAAATCGTACGAAACATTATGTCGCCTCCTATATTTTTATCAGTTCAAAACTGATTATTATATCCCGATGAAGTAACCACAAACCTCCTTCCGCATTAAATTCATTTGACAAATGGAATTTTATACATTTTGTAGTTTTCACGGATATAAAAATATAAGGTGTTATACAAGCGATTTATTAACTTTTCGTAATCATTCAATACCCATAATATAACTAATAAATTAACAAATGTACATACATAAGCATTAAAAATGAATGAATAGGTTGATTTTTTACATATATTTAATGCTAGATTGATAATTAGGAACGTTTTATGTAGTTATATTGAAAGGATTCCGTTGAAAGTATTATGATGTAGCTGTAGCGCATAATAACCTCAAGGAAATCTTCAAGGATGTTGAGAGAACTCATACATTTCAGCATGAATTAGAGAACCTACTAAAGAAAGAAAAGATTGGATTGGAATAATAGTGAAGGGAAATCTTTTTTCCATAGAGAATATTTCTAGCGTAGGAATTTAAGTATGTAGGTTCTAGCGAAAGGAGAATTCACATGAATACATTTGTAAATGACAAGTTTTATGAAACTAGAAATCAATTATTTGAGGAAATTACTTTGTTAAGTGATGCTCAATTTAATAGGAAACCAGATAAGGATAAATGGAGTATAGCACAAGTTTGTCATCACTTAGTTTTATTAGATGAGAGAGTTATAACAGTTATTTCATCGGGATTAAAAAAGATGGATAGTATCTTAAATGAGCGTAAAGAAATTCACACTATTTTATTAGATAGATCGATAAAATTTATAGCCCCAGAAATGATTGAACCAAGTATAGAACCATTTGAAGTGCAGCAAATGGTTGATTTGTTAAACGACTCTAGAAAAGAATTGATGCGTTTCCTGAGTACAATAGAAGATGAATCTATATTAGCGAAAAAATCAGTGACGCATCCAGCTCTTGGAGAATTACTTCTTAATCAGTGGATAGAACTGATCTATTTGCATGAACAGCGTCATATAGAACAAATTAAAGAGATAAAATTGCTTTGTGGAGTTGAAAAGTAAAAATCATTATCTATTTATTGAGCGATTTGGGATAGCATCAAGGGTTCGAGTGATAAAATACAAGTCCTGATTAAAATTATGATGAATTTAGTTGAAAGCAACCAATAAGCAGAAAAAAATACGAAACTAGCAGATTTTATTCCTGAAGAGGAAACGAACATTTGAAAAAAATCTGAATCCGATTTGCTGTATAAGTGTAACCCCGTCTTAAATGAAGAGCGGGGTTATTATTTTTGGAAGTGATCTCAGTATTTTCATATAGAAGGAAAAAATTAGAAATAAAATCCGAAAATGAGTTGCATGTCCAAAATTTTGAAAGTACATATACATCTACCGTTGGTTTAGCGCCCTTCACACGTTGGAGGAAGAAGTATTTTATTAGAAAATGATAAAATACTATTCTGTTAGGGGATATATGCATTTTATTCTCTATATTTTCACAGCAAAACCAACTACAAAATTATCTTTTGTAGTTGAATTTATCTGAATAATAAGTTACATTTTTAAAGTTCAAGCAACTTTATGACAGTACAAAAAGGGGAGAAATATTGTTATTATGCAAAAAATGAAATGGAAGAACTATGTATGCAATTTTATTATTCTTATGCTTCTTGTAACAGCAGTAACAGTCAAACCAGCTATTTCTAAGGCTGAGGAATCTAATGTTAATATTACATTGTTAGGTACTGCAGATATTCATGGTAGATTTATGCCTTGGGATTATGCGCTTGATGGAGCAAATATGAGTGGAAGTTTGACGCAGCTTTATACGGTTATAAAGAAGGTACGTCAAGAAAATCCAAATACCATATTAGTAGATGCCGGGGATACAATTCAAGGAAACTCAGTAGAATTATTCAACGATAAGCCACAATCGCCAATGATGGTAGCAATGAATACAATGGGATATGACGCCTGGGCATTTGGAAATCATGAATTCAACTTTGGATTAGATACATTGAAAAAAGTTAGTGAGCAATACAAGGGAAAGACGTTAGCAGGAAATATTTATAAGGAAAATGGAGAGCGTTTTCTTCCTGCATATACGATTGTTGAAAAAGGTGGAATTAAAGTCGGGATTATTGGTATGAATACACCAATGATTAGTGATTTTGAAAAAGGGACAGATCATTTGGATGGTTTAGTAGTGAAAAATCCAGTAGAAGAGACAAAAAAGGCTATTAAAGAATTAGAAGATAAAGTAGATGTAATGGTAGGGGTTATGCATATGGGACTAGAAAATGAGAATGGAATCCCAGGTACTGGTGTTCAAGATATTGCGAATGCTTGTCCGGAACTAAGCGCTATTTTTGCGGCTCATATGCATAAACTTGTAAAAAAAGAAGTTGTAAATGGCGTAATTATTACAGAACCAGATAAATACGGAACGCATATTTCACGTATTGACCTTACTTTTACAAAGCAAGATGGGAAGCTTGTTTTAAAAGATAAAACAGCTACCGCTATACCTGTAAAAAATGCTGATGGAACTACAGTATTATCTGATTCTACACTTGAAGAAACACTAACACCTTTTCATGAGTATGCGAGAGGAGATGCAAATGTTGCAGTCGCCCAATTAAAGGGTAGAAACCTTGTTCCTGAAAATGAAATAAAGGGTATTCCAAGTGTGCAGATTCAAGAGACACCTTTATCAGATTTCTTTCATGAAGTCATGCTCCATTACAGTAAGGCGGATGTAGTAGCCCATCAAATTGATAATGATTATGCCCGTTTGGATATAGGTCCTATAAAGAAGAAAGATATTGCTTATAATTATCAATATGCTTTGGGAGAAATTACAGTATATAAGATAACCGGAAAAGATTTAAAAGACTATATGGAATGGGCAGCAGGATATTTTAACTCATCTCGTGCCGGAGATGTAACAGTTAGCTTTGATAAAAATCGTCGTGCGTCTAAATACAGTACGAACGATTTCTTTGGAGGCGTAAAATACGAAATTGACTTAACAAAACCATATGGTAGTAGAATTACAAATTTACGCTCTATTCGTACAAATAAACCAATCAAAATGAGCGATGTTATGACGCTAGGAATGAATGCGTATAGAATGGAGGCTCTTCAGGCAAAAGGGGGAGCTTTAGAGGGACGTAAATTTGAACAAACTTGGTCATCTAAACAAGAGAATGCATTCGGAGAAACAGGTGGAACCATTCGTAACCTTGCTATTACATATTTAAAAGAGGTAAAGAACGGTGTATACACGCCAAAAGTTATGCATAATTGGAAAATTACTGGTGTAGATACACATTCTTCAGAGCATAAGGCTGTAGTTGATCTTGTAAATAAAGGGATTTTAGAAATCCCAAAAACAGAAGATGGAAAATATACAAATATAGCATCTATAAATACTAAAGATTCAATTACAAAAGAAGAGATTGTAGCACTCTCACAAAAAGCTAATATTAATCCAAATCAGTTTAATCATGTAAAAAGAAAAGGTGAATTTTACAAAAAACTTAGTAGGATAATTAAATAAATATAAAAAAGATGGCTCTCGTGCAAAAAACTATTAAACTTGGACATACCATTATCCTAAAAAAGTTTGTGATCGGTATGGAAATATAGAGAATCATCGGTAAAAAATCCCCTGAATCGCTTTAAAAATTTAGGGGATTTTTCATTTGAATAATTATTGTTTCATTTCTCACTATGTATATTTATAATATGCTTTAAAAGAACATACCTTAAGTTAATAACATGCAATAGATATGTCCTTTTCTATATTTAAATGGGGAGACAAAAATATCTTTGAAAGATATTTTTGACAAGATAAAAAAGCCTGAAACTCATATAAGACTTCAGCAGTCTCAAAACGTTACAATCCATGCAGCTATAGACATAAATAACAAAATTATATTGAAAAATCTAACTTGTATATGCGTTGCCTCACTAAAGTATTTATCTACTATTCTTAAAATAGTAAAGAGTGGTTTTTTATGTTGTTAATAAGATATAAGTGTACTTTGATTAGAATGAATATAGATAATTAACGACTAACCAATTGGATGAGCACCTAAAAGGGCTCATTTTTTATTTTATCGACCACATATATGTAATTTTGCATAATTTTACATAAATTTTGTATTTTTCCTTTTTTTCGACAAGATTAGAAAGTATACTTTGTACAAGCTTTCTATTTCAAAAATTATACGAGGTGAAAAAATGAAAAACACAAAGACATTAACTAAAGTAGCATTAACAACAGGATTAGCTTTAACAGCTGTGGCACCATACGGAATAGGTCATGCAGAGGAAACAGATCAACTACAAGTTCAAATTCAGGAGGAATCGTTCCGTTCGGGTGAACTTACACAACCGTCACAAAAGGCACCAGAGAATGTAGTAAAAGATGCTCTTAAGGAGAAAACAGAACAAGCTCTTTCTCCAAAGCAAGTCAATGGAGAAACAGGAGTAGATTATAAAGTTCTTCAAAAACGTAGTTCTTATGATGGAACAACACTTGTGCGTATGCAGCAAACATACGAAGGAAAAGAAGTATATGGCCATCAATTAACTGCACACGTAGATAATAAGGGTGTTATTAAAAGTGTTTCAGGCGATAGCGCGCAAAATTTAAAACAAGAAGAATTGAAAAAGCCTATTAATCTATCAAAAGATGGAGCGAAACAATATATTTATACGAAGTACGGGAACGATATCAAGTTTATTTCTGAGCCAGAAGTTAAGGAAGTTATTTTTGTTGATGAAAATAATGGACAAGCTTCAAATGCATACCAAGTTACATTTGAAGCTGCAACACCAAACTATGTTTCTGGAACTTATTTAGTAAATGCACAAAATGGTGATATGTTAAAAAATATGGTACAAGAATCTAACTTAAAAGCAAGTGAAAAACTAGTTGGAGCTTTAAAGGAAAGTAAAAAAAGTAGTCTTACATCATTAAATGGAACAGGAAAAGATGATTTAGGTATATCTCGTTCATTTGGTATTTCTAAACAAAGTAATGGCAAATATGCACTTGCTGATTATACAAGAGGGCAAGGAATTGAAACATATGATGTGAATTACAGAGATATTACTAAAGAAGAAAGCTATTATCCTGGTACACTAGCAACCAGCACTTCAACAACATTTAACGATCCAAAAGCAGTAAGTGCTCATTACTTAGCAACAAAGGTATTTGATTTTTATAAAGATAAATATAAGCGTAATAGTTTTGATAATAAGGGACAAAAGGTAGTTTCAGTTGTACATGCTTGGGATTCTGAAGATACGAACGATCCGAAAAATTGGCAAAATGCATTAAGTGCTAATAATGGAAGTATGCTTGTATATGGCGATCCTATTGTCAAGGCATATGACGTAGCTGGACATGAATTTACACATGCTGTTACTTCTAGCGAATCTAATCTTGAATATTACGGTGAATCTGGTGCGATTAATGAAGCGCTATCTGATATTATGGGAACATCTATTGAGAAATACGTAAATAATGGAAGCTTTAACTGGACAATGGGAGAACAAACTGGATCTGTTTTCCGTGATATGGAAAACCCAGCTTCTGTTCCATCTTCACTTGGAGTACCTTATCCAGATGATTACAGTGAATTTAACGATTTTAATGGATGGGATCAAGGCGGCGTTCATTTTAATTCAAGTATTATTAATAAAGTTGCGTATCTCATTGCAAAAGGCGGAACTCATAACGGAGTAACTGTTAAAGGAATTGGTGAAGATAAAATGTTTGATATTTTCTATTATGCAAATACAGATGAATTAAACATGACATCTAATTTCAAAGAATTGAAATCAGCATGTATTCGAGTGGCAACTAATAAATATGGTGCGAATACTGCTGAAGTTCAAGCAGTTCAAAAGGCATTTGATGCAGCAAAAATTAAGTAAGTTAGAAATATAATTTTCATTCATATATTATTACATTATGAAAAACAGCTAATGTCATTTTAAAGATATTAGCTGTTTTTTTACGCAGCAATATATTAGTGAAAATAAACTTACTAAGCAATAATTAGGCGCTCTATCTTTATGAAGTTGCGATAAATATATAAGGTTTAAAGTATATAAAAACAGAAAATTAATAATATATTGACCTCTTGATAGAAAGTGCTATAGAATGAAAGCGATAACAAACGATTGCTTTAAAATGATTTCCCTGATCTTTTAGTATTTACAAATATATTAAGACATAAACAAATCTATTTTTTTAAGCATTAATGCAAACGTTTTCGTATTAAAAGATCATTGAAATACATATGTGAAAATAGCCAATATGGGGGTGAAGTAAAAGAGATTTCTACATTAATTTAAGCAGTGTAATTTAGTACGAGCATAATAAATCGCTCGTACTATTTAAAGAAAGGGTGTATATGGTGCAAATGACAAAAAGATTAATTAACAAATCATTTTTATTACTTGCCATAATCGTTATGTTATCATCTGTTTTTTCTTTTCAGAATGTGAAGGCAATTTCAAATTCGAAAACAACTGAAGTTATCATTCATTACAAAGAGAAAACTGGAAATACAAAAGACTGGAATCTTTGGGTATGGGGAGAAAATGCAAACGGTAAATCTTATGAATTTACTGGTGAAGATGAATTTGGAAAATACGCTAAGATAAAAATAGATGGTGACTATAGTCGTGTAGGATTTAAAGTTCGTACCAATGAATGGGAAAAAGATGGAGGTGATCACTGGGTTGAAAATATAAGGGATGGTCGTGCTGAAGTATGGATCCTTTCGGGTGATGAAAAAGTATATAACTCTAAGCCTTCGTCGGATCTCTCAATTCAAAAGGCCACTATTGATAGTTTCAATGAAATTACTGTAACGACTAATGTCCCGTTTAATATTAAGGAACAGAAAATTGAAATTGAAGGCATTAAAATTAAGAATATTAGTCCGGATGATATAAACAGTGGAGATATTACTAATAAGGTTAAAATAATTACGGAACAGAAAATGGATTTAAAACAGACATACAAAGTTAAAATCGAAAACTTAGCTGATACGAATACTGAAATCGGTAAAGTCATTCGTAGTGAGGAATTTGATAATTTATTTTATTATGGTGGTAACGATTTAGGGAATGTATATACGCCACAACATACTAAGTTCCGTGTATGGGCTCCTACTGTGAGTGAAGCGAAGTTAGTTACATATAAGAAATGGAACGATAAAATAGGTACTGAAATAAACATGCAACAAAGTGAAAAAGGCACTTGGAAAGCAGAACTTAAAGGGAACCAAAAAGATCTCTTTTATACGTATAAGGTGAAAATTGGTGATAAGTGGACTGAAGTAGTTGATCCGTATGCACGTGCTGCTTCTGTAAATGGAGATAAAGGTGCAGTTGTTGATTTAGAAGAAACAAATCCGAAAAAATGGAAAGCAAACAAAAAGCCAAAATTTAAAAATCCGGAAGATGCTATTATTTATGAATTGCATGTACGTGATCTTTCCATTCAACCTGAAAGTGGTATTAAGCAAAAAGGAAAATATTTAGGTGTAACAGAAAAAGGAACAAAAGGGCCTGAAGGTGTAAAAACAGGACTTGATCATATGAAAGATCTTGGTGTTACTCACGTTCAGCTTTTACCGATATTTGATTATGCATCAGTAAATGAAGAGAATTTAAACGAACCACAATATAACTGGGGATATGACCCGAAAAATTTCAACGTTCCAGAGGGATCCTATTCTACAAATCCATATGAGCCAACTGTTCGAATAACTGAATTAAAGCAAATGATTCAAACACTGCATGATAATAATCTTCGTGTTGTGATGGACGTAGTGTATAACCATATGTATAACGCCGCTGAATCTAATTTTCATAAGTTAGTTCCAGGTTACTATTATCGTTACAATGAAGACGGAACATTAGCAAATGGAACTGGAGTAGGGAATGATACCGCTTCAGAAAGAAAGATGATGAGAAAATTTATGGTAGATTCCGTCACATACTGGGCAAAAGAATACAATTTAGATGGGTTCCGTTTTGATTTAATGGGTATTCATGATTATGAAACGATGAATGAAATACGTAAAGCTGTAAATCAAATTGACCCTTCTATTATTCTACATGGGGAAGGCTGGGATTTAAATACACCTCTTGCAGCTGAGTTGAAAGCAAATCAAAAAAATGCGGAGAAAATGAAAGGGATTGCTCATTTTAACGATAATATACGTGATGGATTGAAAGGTAGTGTATTTGAGGAGAAAGAAAATGGTTTTGTAACTGGAAAGCAAAACATGGAAGACCGTATTAAAAAAGGCATTACGGCCGGTATTGACTATGATATAAATTCGTCTACTTATCAAGATCCGGATCAGGTGCTAACTTATGTGGAAGCACATGATAATCATACATTATGGGACAAACTTGAGTTGACTAATCCAGGTGACAGTGAAGAAGTGCGAAAACAAATGCATAAATTATCTTCTTCTATTTTATTAACGTCACAAGGTATTCCATTCTTACATGCAGGACAAGAGTTTATGCGCACAAAATATGGTGATCATAATAGTTACAAATCTCCTGATTCAATTAATCAGATGGACTGGTTACGACGTGTAGCATTTAATAATGAAGTAGAGTACATGAAGGGCTTAATAGATTTACGTAAAAAATACTCAGCTTTTCGTATGACATCTGCGGAGCAAATTAAAAAGTATATAGCTTTTATCGATGTTCCAAAAAATGTTGTGGCTTATTCAATAAATAGAAAGAACAATGGGAATAAAAACGAATACTTTATGGTGGCTCACAATGCAAATAGAGAAGCCGTTGACATAACGCTTCCATCGAAAGGTCCTTGGAAAGTACTAGTAGATGGTAAGCAGGCAGGTAGTGAAACACTTTATGTTGTCCATAATAATAAAATTAAAGTTCCTGCGTTAAGTTCATTAGTTTTAAAAACAGAGAAACCGATTAAATAAATGCAAAAAGCGGAGTAAATGTTGTTTTCACTTCGCTTTTAAAGTTCAAGTAATATAATTTCACATACTGTAATTTTATTACAATTTAATGAAAAACATAAACAAAAGGAGAAGAACTCACCAATGTTCTTCTCCTTCTGTTTATGTGTACTAAGAGTATCCATAGTTGCAAGTATGGGTAGTGTACATTTAACTTTTTAGCGGATAGGTGTCTACAAATAAATCATATCAATCAGGGGTACCGTCAGGAAAATGCGGATTTACAACGCTAATCCTATTTCCCTGACGATTCTCCGGTTTTTAACAACGTTAAGAAAGTTTCAGTGGTCTTAAAGAATCTAATGAGATCACTTTCTCCGAATTAAAATGGTATGCCCCTAGCAAATTAATATGTTCCCAGCCTAAAGGTGACATATGGTGCAATAATTCTTCATTAAAACTACCTGTCGGCTTTTGAAACCGGGATATCGAAGAACGGCTAATTGAACGGCGAACCCTAAACGTTTTTTCTTCTCTACTTCGTTTATTTATAATTTCTAAATCTCGTTTGGAAAAAGTGTAGTAGGTTCCTAGCACCCACTCTTCTTCAGGAATTTGCATAAGGGCCTGCCTCTGTTCTGGTGTAAGCAAGTCTCTACTTCTAGCAATTTTCATACAGTATCATCTCATTTATGTGATCATTCAGTTAATTAGTTCGATTGCATATCAATAGAGTGTAATCTATTGATGCAAGTATAGGAGACTGATAAAATCATAGTTAAGAGCGTCTCATACTCGTAGTACACAAGATTTATTTGAATTAATCGATAACATACGGAGTAAAAAGGCAAATTTAAAATCCTTAAAAGATACATGGCTAGATTTATCAGAAGATAATCCCTACAGCCAATTCTTGATTACGGTTA
>Ga0213820_1000985_pt1 | contig 14926 bp, 15 predicted proteins | sample MC6MC0910MG_FD_179889 | JGI IMG/M metagenome (GOLD analysis project Ga0213820, IMG submission 179889) | Enriched soil aggregate microbial communities from Iowa State University, Ames, United States - MC6-MC0910-MG | ecosystem: Environmental > Terrestrial > Soil > Unclassified | place: USA: Iowa... | reverse complement strand
GATCAGCACTTTACCGTAACCAGCCAACCGCACTTCTACATGGGGCATTGGTCGGGGGGCACAAGCCGGGGCGATTGAGGCACACTACCAATGCGCATACAGAAAAAACGTACCTTCAAAAACCGACAAGCCAACCTGATACGCACGGTGCAGTAAGTCTTCAGACTCCTGAAACAAATCATGCCATCGCGTCCTGATCGCTTACTGGTGCCTACAGGTTGTATCCTCAGATTTGACTTAATCTTACGTTGATGCTGCTGTCCGTGCCACTATTTAAAGAAGAGGTGAAAGAGATGAAAGGCGCGACCATGTGGAACATACACAACCTCCATGAGCGTCTTGACGAGCTTGGGGAAGCCCCGCGGAAGGACTACGGCAAAATAAAACAAACGATCACTGCTGATATGCGTCGAATGATTGAACTCAAAAATAGGAGGTTTCATGGATGACTACCACATCACAAAGTCTGGCAACCATTGGATTATCAAGAAGCAAGGTGTTGAACGGGCGTCGAAGACTGCTGATAAAAAGGCAGAAATCATCAAGCTAGCGATCGATTCTTTAGAAGGCAAAACCGCCTCCCTGAAAACAATAAGGAAGATGGGACCATTCAGGAAGAAAGCACGTACCCACGTAGCGCTAACCCGTTCAAATCTAAAGATTAAGAGATTCTAAATGAGAAAGCCTAATACTAGGCTTTCCTAAAAACAAAAAAGAGCCTAAAAGTTCTCTTGTGACAAATAATTTTAATCATGATATTTTAAGTTCCGCTCTTGCGACAGGCTTTTCTACCTTTTTTAGTTCTGCCTCATTTTTAATCCTATCTAACGCATCAGTGACATATTCAGATTTAGCTTTTAAAGCTGGCTCCAATGTTGATCTATCCCGCCCCCTCAAGATGGTAAATAACAGTTTAATTCTTTAGTACCATTGTTACAGGTAACCTCACGAAAAGCCAACGCTTTAGTGACACCAGAATAATTTAATATTTCATCGTTAAATCACAACAATGTTACTGGCGTAGAAAGGCCGATAATAAAATGGCCTTTTTTAACTGCTTTTGCAAATCACTTAAATCATGATTAGTAAGAAAAGCACCAATTACATCATTACCAATTAAAATAATTCCAATGTTATCCTCTGGCGTTACTCCTGACAATTCAACACCAAAAGCTTTAATTATTTTTTCTTTAGAATTAGAATATCGTGCGTAAAACCTCTGATCTGGCTCGTTGCGACTACAGCGAGTTACTTTCACTATTAAATAAATCAAAAAACGCCTAAAGTGCGATGAAAGCAGAATAGCGTAAAATATATTTTTGAAACCATATATATTTTAGCATTTATGTACTCATAGTACTAATATCAATGCAAAAATGCATTTAGATAAATTTATCGAAAACTATTACCCAAAAATCATGAGCTATAAACTTATCGAAAAGGCAAGGCAGGCCATGCAGAAAAGTAAGGTAAAAACCGTGTAGGTCGATCATGTGTTGGTCATGTCAATATCTTTCGTCAAAATACCTAGTGAGGTCAGTGTGGTGAATCAATGTTCTTTATGCATAACATTGGCTCACGGCAAAACCACTACTATTAACATTCCTGCGGCAACAATCTTAAAAAACTCGAAAAAGCAATAACAGAATCCGTTATTACTTTACGGCAATAATCTTACTTTATATTATTAAGCACATTAAAACTGTATATACATCGCACAGCACCGATCCTAATCAAAAAATATTTATAAAATATGAGCACGCCCTTGTGGATAACATTGGTCAGTTTATAGAAAGAGTCTTTAGGAAAAACGAAATACCTGAAGCATTAATAATTCAGGAAACAGAAAAACCGCAAAATAATTAAGAGGAAATTTGGCACTCGGCGAGCGCTTTGCAAAAAACATGATGGGCAATAATGAAACCAAGGAAAATCACAAACAAAAATTACAGTTAGAAAATTATCACATAAAAGAAAGATTAGAGAACCTAGAGAGCATGCGGACTGCCGGGCCCTTGCAAACGTTGTGATAGCGAAGTTTGCTGTTCATATTCCGCTTTACCTTCAAGGAATCGATTTCCGGTCGTGCGGATTTGGTGGTTCCGCATTCGAAACTGGCCCAGTGGGTTGGCATGACAGGCGTGCAGTTGCAGCCCTTAGTACATGCCCTGCGTAGCGTTGTGACCGGGCAATAGGTCGTGCACGCGGAAGAAAGACCGGTACAAAAGCTCGCTGCGGACTTGAAGAAAACCAACCGCTCTTATGTTTGGGCGTACGCCACCAACCAGTTCTGCGAAACAGCTGCTATTGTATACGCTTTCGGCAACAGGAGGGCATGTAAGCATGCTTGTAACTTCCTGAATGGTTGGAAAGGCAAGCTGGTCTGCAACGATTTTGGTATTTACAAAGCCAGCTTCAAGCTCGGCGGGACGGAAATCGGCTGCATTGCTCAGGACCGGAGCAAGTTCTTCGTACTGCCTGCCACCAACAAAAGCAAGCTCGTCGAACAAGCTCTTCGCTATATCCAATTGCTTTACGAAATAAAGAGTAAAGTCCGCGACCTGGAGCCATATTCACTGCACCGAATACAGCAACAAAAAGCCGCACCGTTTATGGCAAGGCTGCATGCTTGGATGATCGGCCATCCCGATCTCGTGCCTGAAGGTTCGGCCATCAGCATAGCCCCGTATTACAGCTTGAAACGATCGGAAGCGCAATCGAGCGACCTTGATGACGGGGCCGTACCCGTCGACGACAATTGGGTCGAGAATCATATCCGACAGTGATCTCTTGGACGCAAGAACTAGCTATTTGCAGGATCGCTACGCAGCGGCAAACAGGCGGCAGCGATCATGAGTTTAACCCACTCCGCACAGACGAACAGGCACCATCCATATGTCAATCTGAAAGACTTTTTGACTCGCCTGCCGACTCAGCAAGCGAGTAAGATTTGTAGTGGACAACTAATCCCGGACACGACGTTAAGTTCTTCTTCGGCCCGGGCTGGTGCCAACCCATCGTTGAATTGATGAGGCCGAATCCAGTTGTACCGATGCATCAAAAAATGGCTGATATCGCGCTTTGTTCCTGCGCAGTTCGATAGCCCACGGTCGGTATCCATTCCGTTTTCAAGCTGCGAAATAAGCGCTCCATCGGTGCGTTATCCCAGCAGTTTCCTCGTCGACTCATGCTGTGGCGCATGCGGTATCGCCACAACCGCTGGCGAAAGAGTCGGCTTGCATATTGCGATCCCTGGTCCGAGTGGAATAGCAGATCCGAAGGCCTGCCACGCTGCTCCTAAGCCATATCCAGCGCTTTGATCACCAGCTCAGCGTCTGGTTTTTCCGACAGTGCCCAGCCCACGATCCGACGCGTACACAGATCCAGAACGACAGCCAGGTAATGCCACTTTCCTTGAGCCCAAATATAGGTGATATCGCCGCACCAGACTTGATTCGGGCCTGGCACATCAAACTCACGGTTCAAGGTATTCGGAATATCGAGTCTTTCTACTGTCGCTCGTTTGTAGGCATGTGAGCCGGGTTGTTTACTGACTAAATCAAGCTCGCGCATCAAGCTGCGTACTTTGAATCGACCGAGCTGCTCACCGTCTTCACGCATCAGCGAAAAGATGCTGCGGCTCCCGGCAGCGCTACGACTTTGCGTGAACAACTCGCTCACCGGGCTGCGCAACCTAAGCCGTTCAACATCGGGCGTGCGGCGCCTAAGGCGCTGGGCGTAGTAGCACGAACGAGTCACTTCAAACAACTTGCACAGCCAATCAACTGGCTCATGGACGCTAAACTGATTGATCAGCGCGTACGCTCGTGATCTTCCGACATCAAGAGCGCGGTAGCCTTTTTTAATATCGATTTTTCCCGTTCAAGCCCGGCGATCCGTGCTTCCAGCTCCTGAATTTTCTGCTGTTCTGGGGTCAACGCCTTGCTCTGCGGAGTGATGCCTTGGCGCTCTTTCTGAACCTGGTCAACCAAGCGGCGCAACGCTGACTCGCCAATACCGAGTGAACGGCTGGCTTCGATGTAGCTGTAGTTTTGCTTGAGCACGAGGTCGGCAGCCTCGCGTTTGAATTCTGGAGTAAAGGAGCGGCGTTGTTTGGTCATCTGACACCTCGATCTGGCGAGCATTCTCGCCTAAATGGGTGTCCGGTTTCATTAGACCACTACAATTACGGCGTTGCTACCGCATAAGCGGGCGTCCGCTAAGCTATGCAAGGCCCACTTCTCAGAGGCTTACCAACAAAAAGCAGGGATGGTTAGCCAGACGATCAAAAACATCTAAAGAAATCCAAGTACAGGCCGATAAAGCCAATACTCTAATGTGACAGGATTTTCGCATGCTTATCAATGCTAGCAATTCTTCCTCCATACCAAGCAGCCCAAGCAGCCCAAGCAGCCCAAGCAGTGCGACCCCGGCGGAGGCTAACACGACCAATAGCACCAGTGGTAAGACTGTCAGCTCGCCCGCCGAAGCTAAAGGTGCCGGCACTGCAGGTGACGGTCAAGCCACATCAGTTAAGCAGCAATCCGATATTGTAAAAGAGTTGAAGAAACAGATCGAGCAATTGCAAAAGCTACTCCAAGAGCAGCAGCAAGCTTTGCAGAAAGCACAGGCTAGCAGCCAAAGTGCAGAGGCTAAGGCAGTGGCTGTGGCGGCTGCTCAAACGCAGATTGCAGCTACGTCTGCCGAATTGCAGACCATGACTTCGGCACTATTGATTGCACTCAATGCCGAAGATAAAGCATCTACCGGTTCAATAGTCAGCACAACGGCTTGAGGCTTCGTCAATGACATTCTTACAGGGCGTGAAGCGGTGTGCGCTGACTTAAGTATACGCTATGTCTGGCTTTACGAGTTGGGTAGGTGACTTGGCCGGACGGTTACGATCGAACGCACACTGTTTATGCTTGGCTGGCGACACAGTTCCGAGCTAAGCAGCTGCATGCATGTGGGCCTGAACAAAAGTGAAGCCCACACACCCAACGCCTCGGCATTCAGTTATTCTTAATGCGCATGAATGAAATCAGGGATTACATTTTCGAACAACGTAACCGTCCGGCCAACTCACCTTCCTGACCCCGACGCTAAAGGCGATGGTGCGCAACTAGTTTAGGCACGCACCATTTCAAGCCTTTTAAGCGGTTTTTTCAATGCAGCCATAACCCCGATCCTATTTTAAATACCTCAAGGCCCAGCTATTCCAAGAGTGCGCTCAGAGCGGCGCTTCAATTGCCAGCGTCGCGCAGCACCAAAGCATCAACTCGAACCTCGTCCATAAATGGACTAGGGTACAAACGAACGAAGTCACGGAGCTGCAACCTGCTTTCACTCCGCTACCTTTGCAGTTCGCCGGAGGCCATTCCCAGGCTGCTTCATCGAGCATCTGCGTTGGAATCTAGCACTCGCGTGGCACAGTCTGAGTGAACTGGCCGACCAAAAAAAGCTGCTGCCTGTGCCTCCTTTTTGCAAAACCAGTTGCAGCGATTCGAATCGATGCGCTCTCACTCTCCACCGAACCGGTGGACATGCGCGCCGGCACCGAAACGGCGTTAGCCGCGGGTCATTGCCGTGTTCGGTGCGGCGAAGCCGCATTGCGCTTATCTGTTCGCCAATCGCCGCGCCAATCGAATTAAAGTTCTGGTATATGACGGCGTGGGTATCCGGTTGGCGGCGCGACGATTGAATCACGGCAGGTTTCATTGGCCCGGCATTCGGCAAGGTTCGGAGTTCGAACTCGATAACGAGCAACTTCAGGCTTTGGTACTGGGCTTGCCATGGCAAAGGGTCGGTGCTGTGGACTTGATCACATTGTTGTAACGCCTGCCATTAGCACATCGGTTTATCGTTGCTGACTCTAGGCTCTGGCACAATCAACGACATGACTTCCTCGCCAAAGCTCGATCAAATGACACCAGAACAGCTACGTGCCTTGGTCGAAAAAGCCTTGCAGTTGCTGCACCAGGTCGACTTGATGGGCCAGAAAATCCACCGCCTTCAAATGGTCAACGAGCAACTCGCTCTTGAGATCGCCATCCTCAAGCAACACAAAGTCGCCAAGCGCAGCGAACAGCTTAGCCCTGACTAAGGTAGCTTGCTCGACTACCTGCTCGGCACTGATATCGCGGCCATCGAGGCCGAGTTGAAGGCGGTCAATCCGTCACTTACCCCGGATGAGCTAGGTCAGAAACCCAAGCGTGCACCGCTGCCACCGCAGTTACCACGTACAGTGATCCGTACGAGCTAGAAAGCACCCAGTGCGTCTGCGGTTGCCAACCTCAGTGCATTGGCGAAGACGTCAGCGAGAAGCTCGATTACACACCCGGAGTGTTCACCGTCGAACAGCATGTGTGTGGAAAATGGGCCTGCGGCCAGTGCGAAACACTAATCCAGGCGCCTGTACCGGCCCAAGTGATCGACAAGGTCATCCCGACCGCAGGTCTGTTGGCCCATTTGATGGTGGCGTAGTTTGCCGACCATTTACCGCTGTATCGGCGAGAGAAGATTTTTGGTCGGGCCGGGCAGGCGATTGCCCTCTCATCGCTGGCGCAATAGGTCGGACAGAACGGTGTGCAACTTCAGCCTCCTCTATCAGCTCGCGTACGGCACCCAAGTCGGTTGACTCATCTGGTTCCACACTGCCCTTGATCAGTTATAGCCCTGCAAATGGTTGCTCAAATGCCAGTTCTCCAGCTTTTCACGGAATCGCAGAACTACATGACAAGATTTATCTACTCTAATGCCGTCACACCTCTTCCTGTTTCAACTAATCCTTAGGTAAGTCGAGAAGCATAGAGCACCAAGCTATCATCGAAACCGAATGACGCAAAGGCCTATTTAAGTTGTGTTGCCTAAACGCTTACGATGACGCGTCGACATTTGCTCTTCAGCACAGGAGAACTGCCCCTTAACGTGGAAAATGGCTGCTACGAGGCGCTCGGAGCAGCCCAAAGGCATGGAGCACGAAAAACTTTGATCGATTTTACAAGGCTGTCATTTTTTGAAAGCGTGATGAGTAATTATCCGAAAAAATCGCGTTCTACTTCAGGCGATGCCCAGCTCGCGTCGATCCAGATAAACTGTATGAGCTTTCATTCAGACCCTCTTAAGAATCAGGAAGTATTAACAGGAGTCATGATTATCAATTTGGAATGTCGTTTCATGAGATTGAATTTTTAGCAGCGATACCATCGGAAACTGCTTTTAGTTGAGGTGGCAAGTCCATCATGCCGAGATGCACCTCGATGAACTGCATGACCGTTGGTTTTTCGGCATGGCGAAGTGCAGCATCCAGTTCTTTGCTATTGCGCACGCTATAGGTTATGGGTTTGTTTATCATACCAAAAGCGTGAGGAATGAGTGACCAGTCGACAGGTGGAATATCGTTGTAGTATTGATGCTCCCCATGGATAGCCCGTTCAACGGTATACCCGTTGTTATTGATTAGAAAGATTATAGGTGCATGGCCGTCACGTAAAAGACTACTCAGTTCTTGCACGGTCAGTAATGCAGAGCCGTCACCAATGAATAATAGTGTCCGTCGGGCGGGATGTGCGGTCATTGCACCGAAAGTCGCAGGCAAGGTGTAACCAATAGAGCCCCATAGAGGCTGACCGATAAAGGACGATCTAGGGCCAATTTGTAGAGTAACGGAACCAAAGAAAGAGGTTCCTTGCTCGGCGATGATAAGATCTCCATCCTCGATGAATGACTGAATTTTCTGCCAGAAAGTGTGCTGGGTTATAGGTACCTCGGTGTGTTTATTTATGGCTTTTACCGCGGAGGAATTTGTCGCTGGAATTTTGAACGATCCTGGTTTACATCGAGCAATGAGTTCAGTCAGTATTTTAAGGGACTCCTTTAAAGGTATGTTCTTGTACTCTACACCGTGCACGAACACGGAGTATGGCTGGAAATCGACTAAATGTTTGGGATCGGGTAAGTGACTAAAGCTTGCGGTAATATTGTCGGTATACCTGACACCCAAGGACAGGACAATATCTGCATTGTCTAACGCCTGTAATAATAAAGGGTCGCTCGCTCCACCTGAATAGTTTCCTATATAACTTTTTTGTTTTTCATCCAATACGCCCTTACCCATAAAGAGTGAAGCGTTGGGTAATTTGTGTTCTTCTAAAAGTGCGCGAACCTCCGGAATTAGGCCGAACCGCTCCATCAGGAAACCGGCTAAAAGTACTGGCCGCTTGACTGAAGTCAGTAATCTGTCCAAATGCTCAGTAAGGGCCTTGAGTTGCGAGGTATCGGCGATAGGCTCTTTCAGTTTATACGGTTTTATCTCTCCGACTATCTGCTTATTGACGACACTTAAAGGTAACTCTATGTAACCAGGCCTTTTCTCAGTTAATAGAGCGTCCAAAACCCTATCGATTTCATGCAGTGCATTTTCAGCTGTCAATTTTGTCTGGGCGACAGTCACCTGTTCAGCGCAAGTAGAAAAGTGATTGAATACGCCATCCCCCAAAGTGTGGTGAGCCAATTCCCTGTTCTCTATAGTTTTTTCAAGGGGGCTGCCGACGATCTGGAGCACGGGCACGTATTCTGCGTACGAACCGGCTATGCCATTGATCGCACTTAATTCACCTACACCATAGGTTGTAACTAAGGCTGCGACGCCAGATTGGCGTGCGTAACCATCGGCCGCGTAAGCCGCATTGAGTTCATTCGTATTACCCACCCAGATGACATCAGGATGTGAAACGATATGGTCAAGAAGTTCAAGATTATAATCACCCGGCACACCAAAAACGTGCCTTATACCGATTTCAGATAGGCGGTTGATCAAGTGGTTTGCGACAGTCAGTTTTGATGACATCGTAAATCCCTATTATGAGGTTGGTATTCGTGCTTCGTGAAGTTTGAGGGTATTAAAACTATCTCGCCTGTGCTATTTTTATGCACCTGTAGAAGGGAAAGGAAGTGAAATTATCTTATAGGTGAATAACCATTGGTTATAGGCGAGAAAAATATGAATATAAGGGCTCTTGAATTTTTCGTTGAAGTTGTGCGTCGAAATAGCTTTATTCGAGCTTCGGAGGTGCTGCACGTTACCCAGCCTGCGATTAGTAAATCAATTAGAGCCTTGGAGGGCGAACTTGGGACCGAGCTTCTTAAGAGAACATCAAGAGGGGTTGAGGCGACGGCTGCCGGCCGCGAACTGTATGCGCACTCAATCAACATCTTAAACGAAATGAAAACCATAAAGTTCAAATTCAATACGCTTGCCCATCATTTTCAGGGTATATTGCGCTTAGGGCTGCCATCTACCACAAGCTCGTCATTTTTTGTTGATATCATCAATGACTTCAAGGTGGCTCATCCACTTGTTGAAATCAAAATATTTGAAAGTGGCTCGTGCTTGTTGGAACGAGCAGTTGCTGATATGGACATAGATATTGCAGCCGTGATGTTACCAGTCGATGAGGATGTATTCGATATCCTACCTTTTTTCAAGGACAGACTGAACTTGGTCGTTTCTGCGGATCATCAATTATCAGGACACGAATGGGTATCGATTGCTGAATTGGAAAATTATAACTTCATTTCTTTTTCGGAAGATTATAAAATATACGAATATATAAAAGGTTTATGTGCTGAAGAAGGTTTCACACCTAACGTGACATTGAAAAGCAATCACGTTGATCTTATCTTTTCCGTAGTCTCTTCCGGGGAGTGTGTGGCACTTATGCCTGAGTCAGCGTGTCATGAGTTAGGTCAGAATGCGGTGAAATTTATAAAACTGCATGGGGCCATTCCATTTTATTCCTTAGCGCTTATCAGACGAAAAGACAAAGCCCTATCAAAGGAGGGCGCGGCTTTTATGGGTTTTGCTAAAAAGCTCTTTAATATTGAAAGTCAAGCAGGGGTAGACTCTGTACTGGTCAGCTGATTCAGGATAGGGCTTTAAGTTTGGCCGTGGCCAGCCAAGCGTTACATTGGTAGAGACATGGGCTTTATTGAGCCTACTGTCCGTTACGTTGAGCTCTTCATCCTTTGCAGAAATGTTCTGCTCAAGAAGCGCACAGGTACCCAATACGAATGCTGACATTCTTGATCAACTGATCGCTTCCAATTATAAGGATTGCTTGGGGTCAATGTGTTGCCGGGCTTAACAGAAGGCAGATTTCCAATATCATCTTCTAATTATTGGGTGATCAAGGCCGACTTTGTGAAAAACACTCGGTCTGTGGCTTCATAGATAGCTAAGTACGCATCCGAGGAAGAATCCACAGGCGAAGGCTGTGCATGGTACACGCAGCATGCGATACACGCGAATATTTAGTATCGTGCAAAATCTTCATATCTCCACCCCCGAACAATTCAGCGAAAGATCAGCGACTGATGTGCCGCAACTCGCGTGAGCGCGCCGTCCCCTACTGCGGTCGCTACATTGCCTGCGCCTAACGCTGCATCACCGCATGCAAATACTCCACGCACGCTGGCTTCGCGCATCCCATCGACCTTGATGAAATCACCTGTAGGCCCAACTTCAAATTCGCAGCCCAATTGGGCTCCCAATGGGCTACTCATGTGGGTCCTAGGCTGTGTGAATAATCCGGCTAATTTAATCACTTTAGCGCTGCTGAGTGTCACTTCGGCGTGTTCTCCGCCGAGCGACAACACGGGCTCGACGATTACCGTTACCCCACGCCTCGCAAGGCGCCCCATCTGATCGGCATCCGGCTCGAAAAGCCCGTTTAGTAAAAAGATGGTTGGTCCCCAGTCGGGCAGCATCAGCGCATGGTGGATAGCCAGTGGCGATGTTGCCAATACTCCAATTGGCCCGCCATCTAGCTCATATCCGTGGCAATACGGACAATGAAATACTCGTCGCCCCCATCGCTCCGACAGACCCGGATTCTCTGGTAGCTCATCCACAACTCCTGTTGCGAGCACCAAACGCCGAGCTGTGAATTGTTCACCGTTCTCGACGGTAACCATTAAGCCCGCATCGCTCGTACTGGCACGAGTGGCCGGCTGGGAATCCCAATGGGCAGTTGGATAAGCGAGCAGTTGGGCTTGTGCATCGCTGCCTATCATGCCGGGATCTTGGCCGTCCCGTCCTAGAAATCCACGTGAGTGGCTGGCGAATCGGTTGCGTCGCCGGCCAGCATCAATGATCAAAACTTGGCGGCGCGCCCGTGCTAGCTGCAAGCCTGCTGAAATTCCGGAGTAGCTCCCGCCTACGATGATCACGTCATAAATCATGAATCAATCCCTCCAAATGTTTAAGCGGTCTAAAAAACTAGACACAACGTAAGTTACGAGAAATTTAGATATCAACAATCTCGTAGCTATTGCTATTTGACTATATATATCTGGTTAAGTCGTTTAGCGCTTGTCCATAAGGTTCTTAATTGCACAGGGGATTGCTTAGTAGGAGGGGGCAAATGTAGCTGAGAAAAAATTGGAGGCAGTGCTAGATCGCATTTAAAAGGATCTGCGAGATACTACGCACCCCGCTGCTCATCTGACCGACAGCTGAAAAAGGTAGGAGTAACCGCTCAGCTGTACACTAGGCCTAGGTCCTCAAAAAGCCAGTGAGGAAGATATTATATATTTTTTCCCGAAGTTCTAGAAGGAGTCCGAATGGTACGAACCGCCCCAAAACAGAATAACGGGTTCAAGAGCATAGTCTTGAAAGAGCTTCTTTAGGCGGCAAAACCGGCCAATTGGCGTAGCCAGATATGCGAGATAAATGCGCTTCCATCAGAGCTTAAAATCGCAGAACGGAGTAACTGTCAGGCGAGATACATAGCCGGGCCTGCGTTTTTAGCTCAGCCCAGCATCAGTTGAAATCAAGGCAGCCTAAAATACAACTTACCGTCACGATTGCAGAAATTATTAATAGCGTCATGCGAGGTCACTTTCGTCTCAAATGATCCGTTGGCAGCGCCGTGGTGTATTTAACCTGACTCAATGCAAAGCTAGACCTGATGCTCGCGACACTGGCGATCTGAGTAAGGCACTCAAGCAGCAGCGTTTGGTACTTCAGCAGATCCTCTATCACGACCCGAAGCATGAAATCAGCTTCTCCACTCATAAGGTAGCATTCCATGACCTCCGGGCGCTTCTGAATAGCATTGGTGAAAACCTCCAATGACTCCTTGTCTTGTTGCTTCAGCGTTACGTGCACAAAGACGTTGACCGCTAATCCAAGCTTCAAGGGATCCACAAGAGCAACCGCGCCTCTCAACACACCCTGTTGCTTTAGGTCAGAGACGCGTCGCCAGCACGGGGACGTTGAGATACCGACCAATTCAGCCAAATCCGCGTTACTCAACTCCGCATTGGCTTGAAGAGCATCTAGGATGGCAAGGCTTGAAGCGTCTAAGCTAAGCTTCTTCACAGGTATTTTTATCCCTAAATTAAAATAAATTAGAAAATAATATCCTGAAAATATCATATTAGAAATAAAATCAGGAGAGATATTTTGTGAAAACAAGGACAAACTAACCACATTCTTAGCACTAATTTCTACCGCCGAAGGATGTGATCATGCAAGCCCAAAACGAACCTTCTTCTACAGCCTACCGTTCACGTATTCACACAGGAGCGGCCACAATTGTCTGGCTGTGCGTCATGGTGCTTCTGTGGGGAATCAGTTGGCCTGTTACGAAATTGGCTCTAACTGAGGTTGCGCCGATATGGCTTTCGGCATTTCGGTTCGGAAGTGCATCCGTTTGTCTGTTCGTATTCGTTGCCTTACGAGGGAAACTGAAGTTCCCACCCAGAGCTGATTGGCCGATAGTCATTAGCATCGGCTTGTTGCAGATGACCGTCTTTACGGGGTTAGGAATGGTGGCCATGACGCATGTGGATACAAGTCGCGCAACGCTCTTAGCCTACACGACACCTCTGTGGGGCTTAATTTCAGGATGGGTGCTTCAAAAAATTCAGCCAACCCGTATTCAGCTCATTGCCCTTGCACTCGGAATGATTGGCATCGGCGTCATTTGCTCCCCGATGGAGATGAACTGGTCGACCCCAGGCGCAGTGATGGGAGCATGCTTCCTCATTACCGGTGCAATTGCCTGGTCGGTGGCAATCCTTCACATTAAGAGTCATAAGTGGCAGGCATCCCCGCTGCAGCTCGCGCCCTGGCAGATGGCGTTAGCCACCATACCGCTCACAATTGCCGCCTACACAATCGAGGGTGTTCCAAACAACGTTGAGGTTAACAGCCGCCTCCTTGAGTTGCTTTTTTTCATTGGGCCAATTGCCACATCCGCCTGCTTCGTAATATCAGCTGAACATGGACGCAGGATCAGTACGTTTGCGATGTCAAACTTCACGCTGGGCGTACCACTGATAGGTATAACCGCTTCAGTCATTTTCTTGAGCGAAAGGTTGAGCCCGTGGTTCAGTATCGGGCTTTCATTCATTCTTGCAGGCATGCTGATGACAATATTGGCTGCATCTCGGCAGGGCCGAACTACGATGAAAACGAAGACTTAATCGCGTAGGATGTTGTACGAATCGGACTCGTTGCTAATCAAGCAATATTTTGTGCGTACAAATTCTGTCCCAACAGCGGCTACACATGAACTACTGAAAGCTCATTTCGGTAATCACGGAGGTTGCGCCACATATATCATAATGCTACGAAGATATTGGAGAGGGTGTGGGCGCATTAGCCAGCTCGCCCCTCACAAAAAATACATGTCTATTCCGACAGCAATCAAAATCGCTTTCTAATCTTGAGCCAATTCTTTCATACTAAATGACTTTGCCGTGCCAGCAAAGCTGGTGCGCGTCAAACGAATCACTAACTAACACACACCAATATAATCTGCGATTAAAAAGGTATAATGCTATGTGCTCACCAATGACTTGCCGCGTCTATTTGTTTCCCGATAGTTTGAATTGATCGAATCATCTTATTTCGCCAAGTAATACTTGACAATTTAACTGATAACATAGTACGCGCTCACTGAAATACTCTAACACACACACTAGAACAAATATAAAAATATCAAAAATCAGGATCTACACATGTAAAGCACAAAAAAAGACAACCAAGAAATAGCCAGCATAAATGTAACTACAAGCCAACGCCGCCCCATAATAAAAACCTACTCATAATAATTAATACCTTGGCCAAAACAGCAAATCAAAAAAACCAACTTACGGCTTATGGTACCCGATCAACTTAAATCCTCCACCTAAAATCCATACAGCAATCAAAATCATAATCTCACAATAAAACGCCTTTCGCATGGCACTGTGTATACTGCCAACATCATTACCAAGCCATCCTTTATTTCGGCAAGCTGAAAAAACCAAACCAAGTCCGCGATTAAAACTTAAAACATACTTAAAAACCAAAATATAAACGACAACAAATGAGGCCTGAAAAGTTCATCTTTAAAGAAACATCACGATAAAAACCGCCATAAAATCGTTTACAAGAATCAAAAAAACACCCATGAAAATGAATATAAAACTTTTTTCAAAAAACCATAAGCCATAAAGAGCTAATATAAAAATTGCGAAAGAAAAATCTCAACCAATCGCGTGCGACATTTTATCAACTCATTCGCTTAACACTCGCAAAATATTAAACCAATGATAAGTTACCTTTCAACCTTTATTTCATCAGCTGAACTACTAATTAACTCACCCGCTCGACGAACAAGCATTCTCCATTCCTCTCCACTGATAACTCCAGAACTCTCCATATCATCAGCCATCCTCAGCAACCTAAAGTACTGACTCTCAATATCTTGCTCACTTACTACCTCAGTATAAAGCTTTAGCCAGCATTTCACAGCGGCCTTTTTCTTCCGTTGCATTTTAGCACCCATAATCTTCATTTTTAATACTTCGCACTGGCCAGGCTCTAAATATCAGGCACTTGATTTTTTTTGCAAATACTTATTTATTTTTTAGC
>Ga0213820_1000972_pt1 | contig 15026 bp, 7 predicted proteins | sample MC6MC0910MG_FD_179889 | JGI IMG/M metagenome (GOLD analysis project Ga0213820, IMG submission 179889) | Enriched soil aggregate microbial communities from Iowa State University, Ames, United States - MC6-MC0910-MG | ecosystem: Environmental > Terrestrial > Soil > Unclassified | place: USA: Iowa... | reverse complement strand
TAATATTATTACGTTAACAATGCCGGGGTAGCTCAATTGGTAGAGCAACTGACTTGTAATCAGTAGGTTGGGGGTTCAAGTCCTCTCGCCGGCACCTTTTTCTTCATAGTACGAGCCATTAGCTCAGTTGGTAGAGCACGATCGAATAAGCTTCCTTGAAACTGCATCAGGGTACACACCGAGTTGCTACTTGAATAAGCTTACTGAGGTGTGGGCATCCGGCGAAATAAAAGATTAGTGAATCATTAAAGTACGAGCCATTAGCTCAGTTGGTAGAGCACGATCGAATAAGCTTCCTTGAAACTGCATCAGGGCACACACCGAATTGCTGCTTGAATAAGCTTACTGAGGTGTGGGCATCCGGCGAAATAAAAGATTAGTGAATCATTAAAGTACGAGCCATTAGCTCAGTTGGTAGAGCATCTGACTTTTAATCAGAGGGTCGAAGGTTCGAGTCCTTCATGGCTCACCATTTAAATATGCGGGTGTGGCGGAATTGGCAGACGCACCAGACTTAGGATCTGGCGCCGCAAGGCGTGGGGGTTCGACTCCCTTCACCCGCACCATTTAATTTTTATATGCGGAAGTAGTTCAGTGGTAGAACACCACCTTGCCAAGGTGGGGGTCGCGGGTTCGAATCCCGTCTTCCGCTCTCTTTTAAGCCGGGGTGGCGGAACTGGCAGACGCACAGGACTTAAAATCCTGCGGTAGGTGACTACCGTACCGGTTCGATTCCGGTCCTCGGCACCATTTATTGAATCATGCGCCCGTAGCTCAATTGGATAGAGCGTCTGACTACGGATCAGAAGGTTATGGGTTCGACTCCTTTCGGGCGCGCCATTAATTTACGGGAAGTAGCTCAGCTTGGTAGAGCACTTGGTTTGGGACCAAGGGGTCGCAGGTTCGAATCCTGTCTTCCCGACCATTCATCTTATATTTTTATGGGGCCTTAGCTCAGCTGGGAGAGCGCCTGCTTTGCACGCAGGAGGTCAGCGGTTCGATCCCGCTAGGCTCCACCAATTAAATCTCAATTTATGTTATGGCGGTGTAGCTCAGCTGGCTAGAGCGTACGGTTCATACCCGTAAGGTCGGGGGTTCGATCCCCTCCGCCGCTACCAATATTTTAAAACGTTTAACTTGGACCTTTAGCTCAGCTGGTTAGAGCAGACGGCTCATAACCGTCCGGTCGTAGGTTCGAGTCCTACAAGGTCCACCAAAAAGATTTTATAATATGGAGGAATACCCAAGTCCGGCTGAAGGGATCGGTCTTGAAAACCGACAGGCGGGTTAAACCGCGCGGGGGTTCGAATCCCTCTTCCTCCGCCATATTATTCTTAAAAATTTATATTTATTATTATCGCGGGGTGGAGCAACGAGCGTTGCTTCGATGAATAATCTGCGAGTTGTATCAATCGAGATGCTGCTTGAATAAACTTTCTGAGATTGATACAGTCCATGGATACTTTGAGCATGGGAAAAATTTATATTTTCTATTATCGCGGGGTGGAGCAGTCTGGTAGCTCGTCGGGCTCATAACCCGAAGGTCGTAGGTTCAAATCCTGCCCCCGCAATATGGTCCGGTAGTTCAGTTGGTTAGAATGCCTGCCTGTCACGCAGGAGGTCGCGGGTTCGAGTCCCGTCCGGACCGCCATTTAGAGTGGCTCAGTAGCTCAGTCGGTAGAGCAAAGGACTGAAAATCCTTGTGTCGGCGGTTCGATTCCGTCCTGAGCCACCATTTTTGTTTGAAAAATATATTTTATGATGGCGGTTGTGGCGAAGTGGTTAACGCATCGGATTGTGGTTCCGACATTCGTGGGTTCGATTCCCATCAGCCGCCCCATAATAATTTACAATGCGGGTGTAGTTTAGTGGTAAAACCTCAGCCTTCCAAGCTGATGTTGTGAGTTCGATTCTCATCACCCGCTCCAAAATGTGGGCCTATAGCTCAGCTGGTTAGAGCGCACGCCTGATAAGCGTGAGGTCGATGGTTCGAGTCCATTTAGGCCCACCATATATTATTCCGCAGTAGCTCAGTGGTAGAGCTATCGGCTGTTAACCGATCGGTCGTAGGTTCGAGTCCTACCTGCGGAGCCAATTATGGGGAAGTACTCAAGAGGCTGAAGAGGCGCCCCTGCTAAGGGTGTAGGTCGGGTAACCGGCGCGAGGGTTCAAATCCCTCCTTCTCCGCCATAAAAATTAACGGCCCCTTGGTCAAGCGGTTAAGACACCGCCCTTTCACGGCGGTAACACGGGTTCGAATCCCGTAGGGGTCATACAAAAAAACTGATAACAATATGTTATCAGTTTTTTTGTATTTTCCACACGATTTATATTTTCCAAAAGGTGATAGTGCCTACAGTTTGAGAAAAAGCCGCTGCCGGTCACTAATGCTAAATATAGTAAGGAGAGACTCTTCTTACTCACTTACCATTTAGTTCTTTTCCAAAGAATCGTTATTTGTATAAATACATTATATTAATATAATATTTATTTGTTAGGCCCCATTTCTCAAAGTATTGATACCGCTTACATTATCCCTTGTCCACTCAAAATTAATCCCACTTTTTTATTAGTATAAAAATAATTTTTTTCTTAGAAACTTTTCAAAAAACTTAATAGATTTTTGTCGTTTTCTGATAGATATTTCGTCGTTTTGTGTCAAATGTCGTTGTTTAAAGATTCTTTGTAGCAACTAACATCATATGTTGTCAGAAAAGATAAAAAAGTATTTCGAGGAATATGGTTCATTTGCACTTATAATTGGTCATTGAAATACATATTTTCATTGAGGATGAGGAGAGCCATGACAGTGAATACGTTATTTCCAACTGATTATCAGCTGCATTTATTTCATGAAGGCAGCTTATGCAAAAGTCATCAGCTTTTTGGCGCTCATATCTTTAAGAATTCCGATCGAGTATATACACGATTTTGCGTATGGGCCCCTAATGCCTATCAAGTGAGGCTCATAGGCGATTTTAATAACTGGAATGGTGAAGGATATGAATTACAGAAGGTTAATGATGAGGGAGTATGGATTATTGTTGTAAATCAAGATCTGGAAGGAAGCATTTATAAGTATGAAATTATCTCACAAACAGGAGAAAAGCTACTGAAGGCAGATCCGTTTGCCTTTTATTCGGAAGTAAGACCCCATACAGCTTCCGTTGTTTATTCCTTAAACAATTATAAGTGGCAAGACGGTCAATGGTTGAATCGAAGGGGAAAAAAGAACCTTTTATCAGAGCCAGCCATTATTTATGAGTTACACCTGGGTTCATGGAGAAAGAATGCCAATGGAGACTACATAACTTATAGGGATTTGGTCTCAGAGCTTATTCCTTATGTAATGGAACATGGTTTTACTCATATAGAACTATTACCGCTTGTCGAGCACCCGCTCGACGACTCATGGGGATACCAAGGAACTGGTTACTTTGCAGTAACATCTAGGTATGGAACACCAGATGACTTTAGATATTTTGTTGACCAGTGTCATCAGCATGGTATAGGTGTCATTCTCGATTGGGTTCCGGGTCATTTTTGCAAGGACGCACATGGACTATATCGCTTTGATGGGACACACATTTATTCTTATAGCCATGTTCATGACAGAGAAAATGTTGTATGGGGCACCGCCAATTTTGATTTAGGAAAAGGTGAGGTGCAAAGCTTCCTTATTTCTAACGCTCTATATTGGATCGACTATTTTCATATTGATGGCTTTCGGATGGATGCTGTTGCTAACATCATCTATTGGCCTAATGCTTCTCACGGGAAGCGTGAAAATCCGTTTGGTATTCGTTTTTTAAAAAAGTTAAACAAAGAAGTTCATGAATATGATCCACACTTTTTAATGATTGGTGAGGATTCTACTGAGTTCCCACATGTGACATTACCTGTCCGCTACGGAGGCCTTGGTTTCGACTATAAATGGAATATGGGCTGGATGAATGACATGCTTGAATATATGGAAACACCTCCATATTCACGTTCACAAGCCCATTCTAAAGTAACTTTTTCACTTTTATATGCCTTTTTAGAAAACTTTATGCTGCCGTTTTCGCACGATGAAGTGGTCCATGGGAAAAAGTCACTCCTGGATAAAATGCCGGGGGATTATTGGGAAAAATTTGCCCAGCTGAGACTTTTATTAGGCTATATGTTTGCCCACCCTGGAAAGAAACTACTCTTTATGGGCTTTGAATTTGGCCAGTTTGCTGAATGGAAAGACAAAGAAGAGCTAGATTGGCACTTAATGGAATATGACATGCACCGCAATTTAAACTCTTATGTAAAAGTATTAACAAAACTTTATAAACGGTCGAAGCCGCTGTATGAATTGGATCATTTGCAGGATGGATTTGAATGGATTGATGCCAATAACAGCCAGCAATCGATTTTCTCTTTCATTCGAAAAGGGAAAAAAGTTGAGGATTATTTAATCATTATCTGTAACTTTACGGGTGTGAGCTACCCAGTATATAAAATCGGTGTCCCTAAAGCAGGTGAGTACCGAGAGATTTTTAATAGCGATCAACAAGAATACGGCGGGGCGGGATTGACGAATAAAAAAACCATTTGGTCGTTAGAAGATCCCTTCCATGGGCAGCCATTTTCAATAGAAATAACGATTCCACCGTTTGGTTTTCAAATCCTAAGACAGGTTAAAAAACGAAAGGAGAGAAAAGGAAATGGCAAAGAAAAAGTGCGTAGCCATGCTGTTAGCAGGAGGGAAAGGAAGCAGACTTAATTCGCTGACGAAAGATTTGGCGAAACCGGCTGTACCTTTTGGCGGGAAATACCGAATCATTGATTTTACGTTAAGCAATTGTACAAATTCTGGGATTGATACTGTCGGAGTTTTAACGCAGTATCAGCCACTGTTATTAAATTCCTATATTGGGATTGGCAGTGCGTGGGATCTTGACCGCAAGGATGGCGGGGTAACTGTCTTACCACCATATAGTGAGTCTTCAGAAGTAAAGTGGTATACCGGAACAGCAAGCGCGATTTACCAAAACTTAAATTATCTTAAACAATATCAACCGGATTATGTATTAATCCTATCTGGTGACCATATTTACAAAATGAATTATGAGAGTATGCTCGAATATCATATTGAGAAAAGAGCAGATGTGACGATTTCCTTGATAGAGGTTCCTTGGGTTGAAGCGAGCCGGTTTGGGATTATGAATACAAACGATGATATGAGAATAGTAGAGTTTGAAGAAAAACCTAGCAATCCGAAAAATAACCTTGCGTCTATGGGCATTTATATTTTTAGCTGGAATATACTAAAGGAATATCTAGAAATGGATGATCGGAATCCAGATTCAAGCCATGACTTTGGGAAAGATGTGATCCCCCTGCTATTAGAGGAAAATAAGAAATTGTTTGCCTATCCTTTTAAGGGGTATTGGAAGGATGTTGGTACGGTCCAGAGCCTATGGGAAGCAAACATGGATTTATTAGGTGAAGACTGTGAGTTAGATTTATTTGACCAAGACTGGAGAATTTATTCGGTCAATCCGAATCAGCCGCCGCAATATATTTCTTCGGATGCGATAGTAAAAGAGTCAATGATAAATGAGGGTTGTACCATCGAAGGGGAAATCGATAAATCTGTTCTGTTTCAAGGCGTTACGGTCGGAAAAGGCAGCATGATCAAAGAGTCGGTCATAATGCCTGATGCCACTATCGGAAATAACTGCTTAATTGAAAAAGCAATTGTACCGTATGATGCAAAGATTCCAGACGGGACAGTGATTCGTTCGTTTGATGATGAAATAATTCTTGTTACCGAAGAAATGTTAAGCGGGCTTTATCCTACTTATTAAATAGCTGGCACAATTGCCTTAGGAGAAAAACAGGAGGGAATTTTGAGTGAAGAGAAAACTGTTAGGCGTTATTGATGCCACTACTTATCATGATGATTTAGAAGATCTTTTAACACATCGCTCACTAGCCGCACTACCTTTTGGGGGGCGTTACCGCATTATTGATTTTGTTCTATCAAACATGGTGAATTCGGGGATTCGCAGTGTGGCAATTTTTCCAAAAATGCAGTATCGCTCGTTAATGGATCATCTGGGATCAGGGAAAAACTGGGATTTAAATCGCAAGCAGGATGGTCTTTTCTTTTTCCCATCACCGATTGTGGATAGCGATGGTAATAAAATTGGATCGTTTGAACATTTTGCTGCCAATATGGACTACTTTTATCGTAGTACACAAGAGTATGCGATTATCGCCAACTGTTATACGATTTTTAATATGAACTTTAGACCAATACTAGATTGGCATAAACATGCTAAATGCGATATAACCGAAATCCATCACCAGGATGGAACCTCAATGGAAATGTATTTAATCAAAACCTCCTTACTTATTAAACTGATTGAAACAAGACATGAAACAGGATATACATGTATGAAGGATGTCGTCACTGCTATTCATAACGATTATTCGATTTGTCATTATGAATATGATGGATATTCCGTAATGATAGATTCGATTGAAAGCTATTTTTCTACTAGTATGAAGCTGCTTGAGTCAGATGTTTGGAAGCAATTATTCTTAAAAGACCAGCCGATCTTGACGAAAGTAAAGGATGAGCCGCCAACCAAATATGTAAAAGGGTCATGGGTGAAAAATGCAATGATTGCGAACGGCTGCTTTATTAGTGGAGCAGTGGAAAACAGTATTGTCTCTCGTGGAGTGAAAATTGGTAAAGGGGCAGTCATTAAAAACTGTATCATCATGCAAAAGTGTCATATAGAAGAGAATTGTTATTTAGATTCAGTTATTTTAGATAAGGATGTAAAAGTGGAAGCTGGAACCCATTTAACCGGAACAGATCGTTCCCCATATGTTATTCGAAAAGGGTCGAAACAAGGAGCGTTGATGAACTCATGAAAGTATTATTTGCCGTTTCGGAATGTGGTCCATTTGCTAAATCAGGGGGACTTGCCGATGTTGCGGGTTCTCTTCCAAAAGAACTAAAAAGTTTAGGAACAGATGTTAGGGTAATTCTTCCTAAATATGGATCTATCCCTGAAGAATACAAGGATGAAATGAAAAAAATCAATGAATTTACTGTACCTGTCGGTTGGCGAAATCAGTATTGCGGAATTGAGGAGATCACACATCAGGGGGTTACCTATTATTTCGTAGACAATGAATACTATTTTAAACGTGGAAATCTTTATGGCTATTTTGATGACGGGGAAAGATTTGCCTATTTTAATCGGGCAGTTCTCGAGACATTAGTTCAGCTTAATTTTTTTCCAGATGTATTGCATTGTCATGATTGGCATACAGCGATGATTCCATTTCTCTTAAGAACAGAATATTACAAGCGAAATGGTTACGGGAAAATCCGAACAGTGTTTACAATTCATAATTTGCAATTTCAAGGAATTTTTCCAAAAGAGGTACTTGGGGAATTGCTGGGAATGGATTATAAATCCTTTCACACTGGCCATTTAGAGTTTTTTGGGAATATTAATTTTATGAAGGGTGCGCTTGTTGCTGCTGACAAAATAACAACTGTGAGCCCGACATATAAAGAAGAAATTCAGACGGCTGCATTTGGTGAAAAGCTGGATGGTCTTTTGCAGGAAAGAAGTGAGGATCTTATAGGGATTTTAAATGGGATTGATGAAGACTTTTATAATCCAGCTATTGACCCATTCATTTATCAAACCTATAAAGTAGATACCTATCAAAAAAAGACAGTCAACAAACGAGAGATACAAAAAAGGTTTGGATTACCACAAAGTGGGGGTACACCATTACTTGTCATGATTTCAAGGCTCACCAGGCAAAAGGGACTTGATCTAGTGAAGTGCGTCCTTCGTGAAATATTGCATGAGGATGTACAGGTCATTATTCTTGGAACAGGTGATTTTGAAAACGAGGAACATCTAAGGCAGTCTGCTCGGATCTATCCTGAAAAATTAAAGGTTCATACTGGATTTAATGAGGAACTGGCCCATAAACTTTACGCGGCCGCAGATTTGTTTTTAATGCCTTCTCAATTTGAGCCATGCGGCCTGGGACAGCTGATTGCGATGAAATATGGTGCTATTCCGATTGTCCGTGAAACTGGGGGGCTAAGCGATACCGTAAAGGCATGGAACGAATTCAACGGTGAGGGAAATGGTTTCTCCTTCCGAAACTTTAATGCACATGACATGCTCTATACGATCCAAAGAGCGCTAAACTTTTATCATGATAAAGAGACGTGGGAATCGATTGTCAAGCAGGCAATGGAAATGGATTATAGCTGGGCCCAATCAGCATTTAGTTATAACCAGCTATATGCTGAGCTCATCTCAAGGAGTGAAACGCATGTTTTCTAGTACGGAAGAGTTTAAGAAAACCTTTCTTAAAAGGCTTGAGATGTTAGTTGGGAAGAGAATCTCTGAAAGTTCATCAAGGGATCATTATCAAACCCTGGGTAGTATGATTCGTGAGTTTGTAAGTAATGATTGGATTGCCACAAATGAACGATATCTTGCTGCGAAGGGAAAGCAAGTTTATTACCTTTCAATAGAATATTTATTAGGAAAACTGTTAAGGCAAAATTTAATTAACCTAGGGATAGAGGAAACGGTACAGGCGGGACTTCAGGAACTAGGAATTGACTTGGGGGAACTGGAGGAATTAGAAGCAGATGCAGGTTTAGGAAATGGCGGCTTAGGAAGGCTAGCCGCCTGCTTTCTAGATTCGCTTGCCTCACTGAATCTACCCGGTCATGGCCACGGCATACGGTACAAGCATGGCTTGTTTGAACAGAAAATTGTCGACGGCTACCAAGTGGAATTGCCGGAGCAATGGCTGAAGAACGGAAATGTTTGGGAAATTCGTAAGGCAGATAGCGCTGTAAAAATCCCATTTTGGGGCAAGGTCGAAGCAAAGCTGGAAAATGGGCGCCTCGTTTTTCATCATTTGAATACCGAAACCGTTACGGCCGTCCCTCATGATATGCCTGTGATCGGGTATAAATCCAAAAATGTTAATACACTAAGGCTTTGGAATGCGGAGCCTTCCCAATTTCCTTTTCATAAGGATATTTTAAAATATAAACGGGAGACCGAATCGATTTCCGAGTTTTTATACCCTGATGATACCCATGATGAGGGGAAGATTTTACGACTAAAGCAGCAGTACTTTTTAGTGTCGGCTAGCATTCAATCCATTTTAAGAACCTATCGGAAACAACATGCTAACTTGAGCCAACTTCATGAGCATGTTTGTATTCACATTAATGATACACATCCTGTACTGGCCATTCCGGAGCTAATGAGGATCCTGGTTGACGAGGAAGGATTTGATTGGGAACAGGCATGGCAAATAACGAAACATACCATTTCATATACCAATCATACGACATTATCAGAAGCGTTGGAGAAATGGCCGATACATATTTTTCGTACGTTACTGCCAAGGATTTATATGATTGTGGAAGAAATTAATGAGCGGTTTTGCCAAGAACTATGGGAACAAACGCCTGGTGATTGGCAGAGAATTGGAGGACTCGCCATCATAGCGGATGAGTATGTGAAAATGGCACATTTAGCGATTGTCGGCAGCTTTAGTGTCAATGGTGTGGCCAAGTTGCATACGGAAATATTAAAGAAACGAGAGATGAATCAATTTTATCAACTGTTTCCAGATAAATTTAACAATAAGACAAACGGAATCTCTTACCGCCGCTGGCTGTTAAAAGCGAATCCGAAATTATCTTCCCTTATTACAGACTCGATAGGCCCTTCCTGGACATATTCAGCTGAAGAGCTTACCCATTTACTTAACTATCAAAACGATTTCGCCTTTTTAGAACAGTTGTTAAAAATAAAAAATGAAAATAAACAGAGGCTTGCTAAGATTATCTTGGATAAAACGGGAGTGGCTGTCGATACTGGGGCGATATTTGATGTCCAGGTCAAACGGCTTCATGCTTATAAGCGGCAGCTTTTAAATGTTTTACACATCATGCATCTTTATAATCAAATTAAAGAAGATTCAAGCTTTTCAATCGTTCCAAGGGTGTTTATTTTTGGAGCAAAAGCATCACCGGGTTATTACTATGCAAAAAAAATTATTAAATTAATCAACACGATTGCAGAAAAAATAAACAATGACCCGAAAATTGGCGATAAAATTAAGGTAATCTTCCTGGATAATTACCGTGTTTCCTTAGCCGAAAAAATCTTCCCTGCCTCAGATGTGAGTGAACAAATATCTACTGCTAGTAAAGAAGCCTCTGGTACCGGAAATATGAAATTTATGATTAACGGTGCCTTAACAGTAGGAACCTTAGACGGAGCTAATATTGAGATTCAGGAATTGGTAGGAAATGAAAATATTTTTACCTTTGGATTAACGGCAGAGGAAGTTCTTCAATATTATCAGCACGGCGGCTATCAATCGTTAGTGTATTATCATCATGATTATCGAATTAGACAGGCTGTCGATCAGCTTGTAAACGGATTTTTCCCAGGTGTTCATAACGAATTTGAGCCAATATTTGACTCGTTATTAGCGGAAAATGATCAATATTTTGTCTTAAAGGATTTTGCCTCGTATGCCGATATTCAACGGTCGATTGGAGAAACATTTATAAATAAGGAAAAATGGCAAAAAATGAGCTTAACAAATATTGCTCATGCAGGTTATTTTTCCAGTGACCGGACGATCAGTGAATATGCAAATGAAATATGGGGAATTAAATCTCTTCAATAAGAAAAGCAAAAAAGCTGGACAATTCTCAAAGTCGGAATATCTTATCTCTTAAAAAGGGTTTCTGCCAATTTGGCAGAAACCCTTTTACTTAAGATAATATGTGTCCAATAAAAATTCCGACTGAGAGTAAAAATCCAAAAATCGTATTTGTCTGAGCTGTCGCAATCATCGCAGGTGCCATTTTAATCGGAATATTATTTTCGATGAACCCTTTTGTCGCTTTAATCGCCTTTGGAGCACTTAGAATGACGATAGCAGTCCAATATGGTGCAATACCGCTAATGATAAGTCCCAAAACCCATAGATACGAAAAAGTAAACATAGCGGCTAATAAATAAATGGCGTTCTTTTTTCCTAAGAGAATAGCTACTGTTTTTCGGCCATTTTCTTTATCTCCATCAAGATCGCGTATGTTATTGGATAACATAATCATACCAACCAATACCATACTTGGAACAGAGACAAGAATGCTTGTGCTATTAACTGTTCCTGTTTGAATAAAGAAAGAGATTAAAATAATCAGCATTCCCATAAAGAAACCGGAAAAAATTTCGCCCAGTGGTGTATAAGCAATCGGGAACGGACCGCCGGTATAAAAATAGCCAACAGCCATACAAACAAGCCCAACCACTGCTAACCACCAGCTGCTATTCGCACAAATATATACTCCTAATAATAAGGCAATCCCGTAAAATCCAAAAGCAAGATTAATGACGGTTTTTGGTTTGATTCCATCACGGACAATCGTTCCACCAATCCCAACAGAATGTACAGTGTCAAGTCCACGTTTATAATCGAAGTATTCATTAAACATATTGGTTGCGGCTTGAATTAACATACTGGCAACAAGCATCGCAGCAAAGAGGCCGAAATGAAATTTCTCGTTTCTAAGAGCAAGAGCCGAACCAAGTAAGACGGGTACAAACGATGCTGTTAGCGTATGAGGACGGGTCATTTGCCACCAAACTTGAAAACCACGGTTTGATTCAACTGCAGGTTTCGGATGATGCTGTAAATTTGGCTGCATTCTGTTCTCTCCCTTTTAAAAATTTTTCTCTTTTATTTATATGTTAACCATTTTCTTATTTATTGTGGGCTTCTTGCCCAACCATAAGTGTATGTAATTCCCGTATTAGTGTCAATTGATTTTTGCTTTCATATCTAGAAGATAATCCCTCTTTGATTATAATTGAATGGATAGTGAGAAAATAAGAAAAGCGCAAAGAATAATAGCCGCTGGGCGCTCCTCGAAAAAGCAACGCTTTTTCTTAGTGCGAGGTACCGCTTCCGAAGCGTATTCTTACAGAGCTGGACAATTCTCAAAGCCAAAATTTTATCATTCTTATCTTATAAAAAGAAGAAGAAGCTGTTTTCAGCCTAATTGTAACAATTTTGATATATAATAAGGAATGAAACGGGATTGGTAGTGACAAGTATTATTGACTTCTTTACAATGGGAGTAGTAACTTAAAAATTGTATTAAAATGAATGGATAACAGTCATTTCGGCTGTTTTGGAGGGATTTGTTTGGTTACCATTCAAGAAAGTGAAAAAAAGGAAAGGGGCCTTCTAGCTGTTAATCGAGCGAAAGAACTGGGCCGGCCTATTTTAATAAGTGAAGTCCATAAAATGGATATGATTAACCCTTTAACCTTTTTTAATGTTGGAAAAGACCGCTATAGTGGAGAACGTTTTTTTTGGAAAGACCCTGCAGACGAGATTGTGCTTATTGGGCTTGGAATTTCAAAACAAATTCAGTCGGATCAGGCTACTGACCGCTTTTTTCATGTTGAAAGAGAGTGGAAAAACTTCTTAGAGGAGAGCTTAATTTTTAATCCATATACAAAAATAGGCGTTGGGCCTCTTATGTTCGGAGGATTTTCCTTTGATCCATATAAAGAAAAAACGGATCTTTGGTCTAAATATGCTGATTCTTTATTCCATATACCAAAATATTTATTGAGTATCATAGACGGTGAGACATATTTAACAACGAATATCGTCTTTACACCCAATGATGATTTGTCTCTATTCAGTAAGATTGTGGAAGAAAGAAATCAGCTGCTTCTATCACTAAAACGAAATGATCCAGGAAAATGCGCTGCATTATTGGAGACAAATGAAATTTCGCCTGAAAAGTGGAAACAGGCTGTCGATGGTGTTGTGAAGGAGTTAACAAACGGTCCATTAAAGAAAGTCGTCCTTGCCCGTGAACTTAGGATGGTTTTTAACGATCAAGTAGTATCAGACACTGTACTTGATCATTTGTACACACAGCAGCCTGCAAGCTTTATTTTTGCCTTTGAATCGAATGGCGATTGTTTTATTGGTGCATCGCCGGAAAGACTAGTAAAAAAGCATGGATCTGAAGTCTATTCTACATGCCTTGCAGGCTCTATTTCACGCGGAAGCACGGAAGAGGAAGACCGGATTCTAGGTCAAACCTTATTAAATGATCAGAAAAACCTGATTGAGCACGGCTTTGTGGTTGAAATGATTAAGGAAGCTTTAGAAGAATCATGCGAAGAGATAATCCTGCCAGACAAACCGCAGCTAATGAAAAATAGGGATATTCAGCATCTTTATACACCTGTAATTGGAAAATGCAATAAGGATGCTTCATTACTCTTACTGGTTGAAAGACTTCATCCGACACCTGCACTTGGAGGGCTGCCTAAAAAAGCGGCAGTTGAAAAAATTAGACAGGTTGAAGAGCTTGACCGCGGCTTCTATGGCGCGCCACTTGGATGGGTCGATTATAAACAGAATGGTGAATTTGCAGTCTCTATTCGCTGTGGACTATTGCAGGGCAATGAGGCATCGTTGTTTGCCGGATGTGGTGTTGTAGCAGATTCGAATTCAGAAAGTGAATATTTGGAAACAAGTTTGAAGTTTACACCAATGCTTCGAGCTCTTGGGGGAAAATAACATGAATCATCAGGAATCATTAACCGCTTATATTGCCGCCTTTGTTTCAGAACTAGTTTCAACAGGAGTAACCGAAGTTGTCGTTAGCCCTGGTTCAAGATCTACACCGATGGCGATGGTGATGGCAGAACATCCTGAGTTAAACGTTCATGTTCATGTAGATGAACGTTCTGCTGCTTTTTTTGCATTAGGAATCGCCAAGGCTATCAACAAACCCGTTGCCATTTTATGTACATCCGGTACTGCCGCAGCCAACTACTTTCCAGCGATAGTTGAGGCGAAATATTCACGAGTACCCTTAATTGTCCTTACGGCAGACAGGCCGCACGAGCTACGAGAAGTGGGAGCCCCTCAGGCAATTGATCAAATACATTTATACGGCCATCATGTAAAATGGTTTGCCGAAATGGCTTTGCCGGAGAAAAACGATGAAATGATCCGCTACGCTCGGACAGTTTGTGCCCGTGCAGCAGCAATTGCTGCTGCGGCTCCGGCAGGTCCAGTTCATTTGAACTTTCCGTTCCGTGAACCGCTCATTCCAAAATTGGATGATGCGCTATTTCGTCAATCAGAACGACCAAATGGATATGTAAGGGTTCAGAATGGAGACTTAACGATTGATCATGAGCAAGTTAAAGTGATTGCTGAAAAAATAATCGGGAAAGAAAAAGGGATTATTGTGTGCGGGAACATTGCTGACGAACAATTTGCTGTAGCTGTGACACACCTTTCAAAGGCATTAAACTATCCTGTATTAGCTGACCCTTTATCACAATTAAGAAGCGGTAATCACAACCTTGATAATATGATTGAATCATATGATACTTTTTTAAGAAATAAAGACGCCAAAACCTTCCTTAAACCAGATGTTGTGTTACGATTTGGGGCAATGCCTATTTCTAAAGCGATAACAATATTTTTAAAAGAAAATCACGCTGCAGATCAATTTGTCATCGATGGCGCCGGAGGCTGGCGCGATCCGTCAGCATTATCAACGAACATGGTTTTTTGCAATGAAACAATTTTTTGCCAGAAGCTGTTACCCTATTTGGACAGCAAATCTTCATCTGGATATTTAGAGAGCTGGAAAAAAGTTAATGCTCTTACAAAAGAAAATATGGCGGCAATTCGTGATTTAACAGAATTAAGCGAAGGCAGGCTGTTTTATCAATTAGCTGAGATGCTCCCTGAAGGAGCTACTCTTTTTGTTGGAAATAGCATGCCAATTCGTGACTTAGATAGCTTTTTCTTAAACAATAATAAATCCATTAAAGTAATGGCGAATAGAGGAGCTAATGGCATTGATGGCACTGTTTCGACTGCATTGGGTGCAGCCGTTTTCTCTA
>Ga0213820_1000964_pt1 | contig 15141 bp, 14 predicted proteins | sample MC6MC0910MG_FD_179889 | JGI IMG/M metagenome (GOLD analysis project Ga0213820, IMG submission 179889) | Enriched soil aggregate microbial communities from Iowa State University, Ames, United States - MC6-MC0910-MG | ecosystem: Environmental > Terrestrial > Soil > Unclassified | place: USA: Iowa... | reverse complement strand
GAGCATATGCGTCACCGCGTGTGCCTGCCCTTTCACGCGGCGGCGGATGAACGCCTCGGCGTTGCGGATTTTGTCACGATCAAGCCGCAGCCATGGATCCTCGGTTACGCCGACCTTATAGCGCCGCACCGCATCCGCGATATTTTCGATGGGCACCTCTTCGACGCGTGCCAACGTGGCGATGGCGTTCATATCGGCCAGCAGCAGACCTTCGGAGCCGTCTACAAAAGCGGATTCGGCCTCGGCCAATCCTTCGGGCGACGCGTCCTTGGCGCCGGGAACGCCACGCAGCAAGGCGCCCGCCAAGGCACGGCGCGCGGCGCTGTCCGGCTTGGACACCGGAACGTGCCGGATGCGTGGATTTTCGATCAACAGCCAATCGGGCAGGTCGCCTTCCTTATCGACGATCCAGATCACAGTATTGAAGAACGGCTTGCGCGAATCTCCTGCGGGACGCGCTGCCGCGCCGTGCGCCAGCACCAAGGCTCGAGTGAACAAGGCATGTTCCGCCGCGCTCAGGGTTTCGCTGCGAATCGCCAGGCGCGATGCAAAATCAACGATCAGCGCAACCGGCCTGCCAGGCAGGGCGACCAACCGCTCCAGGCAGGCAGTAAGCGCGTCGATTCCGCCTGGCGCCGCCCCGTCGACCGGCGTCAGACCCAACCGGCGCAAGGTCTCGTCAGCAGGTTCAGCCGGCGCCTGAGCGCTATCGGGCACCGTAAACCCTGCCACGGGATTCCAAACGATTGCTTGGGCGTAACCGGCGTCGCGCAAATTGTCGGCGAGTGTGCTCACGAGCGGTTGCGCGGTCACCAATCCCGGCGCCACCTCGCAGGCTTGCAAATCGCGCACATTCCCGGACAGAACGAACTGGCTTTTAAGCGGAAGAAACCTTAGCGTGTCCCGTAACCATCTGGGTTTGACGTAGGCGGACATATTTGGGCAAGGGCTGCAGAAAATAGACGTAAAACGTTACCATAGGCCGCTACCGTGCATCGGCGCGGCACAGAGAAGGCGCAGCATCTTCTGGCGGCACGAAGACCAGCGAAACCGTCTTGTCCGATTCGTCGCGGGAGCCCTTCGCGTGCATTTTTTTAAAAAGCCGTTATACTCTCGCCTCTTGCAAAAAAACGGCAAGAAAATGCGGGAGTAGCTCAGTTGGTAGAGCGCAACCTTGCCAAGGTTGAGGTCGCGAGTTCGAGACTCGTCTCCCGCTCCAAATTATTCTCTACAGACTCCTACGGATGTCTGTAAGACGTTGAAAAAAAGGGGCTTTCGCCCCTTTTTTCATTTCCGCGGCATAAGCGCTGCGGCAGCACGAGCACTGCGGTTAAGGATCCAGGCGGCCAGCCTCCGGCCGGGAATCGACCAGATTCCATCGCTCGAAACTCCCCCGTCCAAAATACTCGCGCCGATGCTGATACAAGCTGCGGCCATCCCGTCCAAACAGCCAGACCGAGTCATCGAAAAGCCCCCCTGACGAGCCGTCGGCCGCTTTAAGGTAAATCCAGGCATTGCGCGTGCGGTCGTGGAGAAGGAGCTTGTTTTTCAGCAGCACCAGGACGTAGCGGTCGTTCCAGGCCTTGACGGTCGCGCCATGCTTGGTGAAGTCAGACAGGGGAAGCTGCCGGCCAAGGGCCAGCAGGTCGCCGCCGACACGCTCATGGTCGGCAAGGGTCGGGCCGATCTCCACGGCTTTGACCACCGCCCCGGAAGGTTCTCCCGACGCGAAGGCCGTATAGCGGAGTGTCGGGATCAGCCGAATGGCCGTGAATTCGGCGTCGAGCTTGCCGCCCTGGTCGACGAAGGCTTGCGCCGAGACCCGTTGCCCTTGCAGCCACGCCAGCCCGAACTGCTCGGGCGGGACATCACAGTCTTGGACATTCTCATACCAATACCAACCCAACCGCCCCACGTGTTCCGTCATGCACAGATGGATAAGGGTGTGGCCTGATCTCACGCCCGCCAGGCCCTTGACGACGGCGATGCTCTGCGGCTCGTCCCGATGGGGTACGAGGTAGGACGTGATGGTGTAGCGGCTACCCCGCGCGCCTCTATGCTCTGTCGAGTAGTAATCCAGCAGCAGACTGCGTTGCATCGTCGCATTGCGGCTTGTGCTATTTATCCACTCTGCAATGGAAACGCTCATCACGCCCGTCAGCACTGACGTCGTGATGCCCAGGAGCCAGATCACGCCGGAGACGTTGAAGCGCGTGCCATCCTTGACGGCCAGGCCGCGATAGTCCCTAGCCAACATCCAGGTGCCAATAGCCGCGTAAAGCAGCGCTCCCAGCCAGCCAATGAAGTTGATTCTGGCGGCATTGTGGACGATGGTCGGGGGACTGGCATAGGCGACAAAAAGAAGTGGAGCGACTGCCCAGGCCAACAGCAGCGGCAGCCATCCCAGGCGCATTGCGGAAAATGTGGCGGGCCGAGTCATTTGCAAGCGTCCGGCGTCACTTGCACGCCTGACTGGGCCGCACGCTCAGCGCGCACTGAATGTTGATATGGGCGGGGAGTCGGCATTGGACCGTTCCTTGGGTCGTTTAGGAACAGGCCTAATCGCAAACACTGTGCCAGTTCTAGCGCGAGCGATCGTATTGATTTTTAAATTAAGTGCTTATGTTGCTCATTCTGTGATGATCAACGTGCTCAGCCTGTACTGAACCGCTAAAAGTGATTTTCCTGACGGAATTTCGGGCCATTGTTGGCCCGATTTTTTTTAAGCGGTTGAAAGGCAAAAGATAAAAATCGAGCCAGGTTTTGCCCGGTCGGGCCAAACCTGGCCAAGCCGCTTTTCTGATTAATCTGATTTCGCCATCAGACACCCCATGAAATGATTCTCGCGTCGCCCGATGGTCGGAAGCTCATTCGGCGTCAGTCATCGGGGTATCTCGATCCGTCGATCGAATCTCACCTCCAATCCATCCAGCTCGTCGATAACCGATACCCGTTCCTCGATGCAGACCACCTTTTACAGGTCCTGCTCATAAACCGGGCAATCGCCGTTCGGCTCGCTGATGTCAGGCTCCGATGCAAATAAACCAATAGCTAACAACAGGGATGCATTCGAAATTGGTCCGCCTTCTCCAACGCCTTCTCCAGCGCCTGCACCATGCCCGCAGTGGCCAAGCCCTCCATGCGGCATCAACCACAAAGCGAGAGCAAGACGTTGGTTTTCGCTTCGTCATATCGTTCTTGTTGGCCCTTCTTCTGTGTACTGCTGCCCCGACCTACGCGGCGCCCGCGGCCGAGCCTACTCGGGCAAAGCCGGCCGAGCCTGCCCGAGCGAAGCCGGCCAAGCCGCTGACCTTCAAAGAGGCGCTCAGCGCCGAACTGGAAATTCTGCGCAATCCCATGGTCATGAAGATCCTTGATCGCGGTGGGAACATTGGCGATGGGAAGCTGCTGGAAGTGATCGATCGGGCCGAGCAGGCAGGCAAGGCGGGAGTCTTGCCCGAGGTTGTTGTCGCTCGGCTTGAGGTCTGGCGGAAAGAGCGCGCGATAGAGAAGGCTTATCGTGAAGCGCCATGGGTTCATGGGCCGGCCCGCGTTGCCCTCAAGGGGCCAGTCTTCTTACAGGTTCCGAAAGGATTCAAATACCTGGCGCCGGAGGCAGTTGAAATGCTGCCGCACGACTTCAAGTCGCCCTCATTTCGTGCGTTGCTGAGCAACGATGACGACACCTTTGCCGCATTCATCCATGTATCCGACACCGGACACTTCGCGCCAGAGCAACTGACGCTGAATGCCGACAGTATCCTGCGCAGAATTCAAGACAAGTTCACCGACCCCCTGAGAAACGCCAAAGGGTTCATGGACATCCAGTACGGCATCGTCGCCAAACCGGAATGGATAGATCCGCCTCATTACGACAAGGAACATCACGTGGTGTCGTGGGCGCATACCGAGCCCCGCCCAACGTCACCACGCATGTACGCGGTTCGTCTTGGCAAGACGTGGGCGGCAGAATTCCAAGTGATCTCGCCGGGTGATTCAGATACGGAGACACCGATCAAACGCGCACAAAAAGTTGCGGCGGCAATCGAGTTTTCGCCCGGCGAGGATTACGATGACGCTGACACCCGCACAACGAAGGCTGCGTTTTCAATGATCGATTTGATCGGCGGGCCGGCATTCAAATACATGCCCCTCCTGGCGCAGCAACCAAGTACCTGGGAGTCCATCAAGCCCCACTTGTACCGGTTTTCACCGTTATTGCTTCTCCTCCTCGCCGCGGTCCTGAGGGCCACGCGGGCTCAGAAAGAGCAGTGACAGTGTGGATGGCGTTCTTTCACCTCAAGACTTCCACCCACGTTGCAAAGGCCCTAAAAAGCATGTACACTCGCTGTCTTTGGTGAACGGCACCTTCCGGTGATGATCACCAAAAACAGCAGTACCCAAGCGGGAGTAGCTCAGTTGGTAGAGCGCAACCTTGCCAAGGTTGAGGTCGCGAGTTCGAGACTCGTCTCCCGCTCCAAATACAAAGAGGAAGCATCGGCCCACACCGCGCTTCCTTTTTTCTTGCAAGTGCTGGCGCAATGGCAGAGTGGTTATGCAGCGGATTGCAAATCCGTGTACGTCGGTTCGATTCCGGCTTGCGCCTCCAGCATCTTTTCCCCCTCCCCCCTCGCATCTCGTTACCCATCCCTACGCCCGGTCAGCCGGATGATTGCTATGGTGACCCCGTTTTCATTTGAACGATGAGTCCATGCACAACATCCCGGTTTCGCAGCCGCGCCGTCTTGCCGACCCTGTCCGCCGCCGCGCCACTTTCCTGACCTTTTCCGCCGCCGCGTTGATTTCGCTCGCGCCGCTTGCTGCGGAGGCGCACGACAAGCACCATCATCACCGCCACAAGGGCGGCGAGCACAAGGAAAAGTATTGGGATGGCGCCTGCAAGGTCGAGCGCAAATGGAAGCGCAACGGCGACTACACCGAAAAGCGCAAATGCCGTGACGACTATGCCTATGGCTACGCGCCGCAACCCGTGGCGGTGCCCGTGATGCCGGTGCAGCCTGGCATCGTCATTTCGCCCACGATCGTCATCCGCCCCTGAGACTATGGATCAATCGGTAAAGGACGCCCTCGCCCGCTGGCCGAATGTGCCGGCCGTCTACGGATGGCTGTCGCTGGATGCGCGCGGCCGCTGGCGTTTGCATCCGCAAGGCCAGGCCAATGACGGCGGGCCGGGCGAACCGATCACCAATACGCAGATCCTGGAATTCATCAGCCGCAACTACGAGCACGATGATGACGGCCGCTGGTTTTTCCAGAACGGGCCGCAGCGTGTGTTCGTGCGTCTGGACGCGGCGCCCTTTGTGTTGCGGCTTGCCGATGACAATCGCAGCCTCGTCACGCACACCGACGCGCGCGTCGAGGCGGTCAGCGCTTGGTGGCTGGATGATGAAGGCCAACTCTACGCATCGACGCCGATGGGCGCCGGCATCGTGCTCGATCGCGATCTGCAGTCGCTGCTGGAGATGATGCGCACGCAAGCCGGCGCAACGCTGCTGGATGCGCTGGCGGACCTGGCGCCAAGCCGTTCCATGACAGCCGTCTGGCCTGGCGTGTACACGGCTGCGCCGCTGCAAGCGATCGCGCAGGCGGACATCGCCGCGCGCCTGGCATTCGACCCAGCCCCGCAGGCCGCCGCGGCCTGACGGATCAGCGCAAACTCAGAACATCCAGTTGCCGTAAAAAAGGGCGAGGCCATTCCATGGCCCCACCCTCGCACGGGCCACGTCCGGCCCGGTGAACAGACTGATGCGCGTAACGTTCAGCAGACTGATGCGCGTAGCGCTCAGACGGTTGACGCCGACAGCGCTCAGCGGCGGCCGCTCTTGACCAGCGCGAACTTGCCGTCACCCAGTAGCGCCAGCACGGCAGCCGCCACGGTCAGGAAGATCGGATACTCCCAGCCGCCGCCCGGATTGCCGAAGCCCCAGCCATTGCCGAAGTGGACGGTCGACGCCACAAAAAGCTGCACCACGGCGATTGCAGCCACCCAGCGCGGCACCACGCCCAGGATCAGCAGGATGCCGCCGGCCACTTCGAAGAACGTGACGGGATAGGCCAGCCAGCTCGCAAAACCGATCTTGGCGAAGAACTGCGCGGTGCCGGGCAGCGTGAACACCAGCAGCTTGGTCAGGCCATGGGCCAGGAACATCACGCCCAGCGCCACGCGCAGGAGCAACGCGGCATACGGCGCGGTACGGGAATCAATCATTGCAATCATCCTTGTGCAGAAAAGCGAATCGACCAGAACAGCAGATCCTTCATGGGCCGTATTCTTGCGATTCCAAAAACAAAGATAAACATGCAGAATTGCAAATTATTGTTCCCCGATAGGAAACAATCTTGGACACCCATACCGCCATGCAGACCTATGCCAAGGTCGTGGAACTGGGCTCATTCGCGGCGGCTGCCGATAAGATGGGTCAGGCGCGATCCGTGGTCACGCGGCAGATCGCCTATCTGGAGCAGAAGTACGGCGTACGGCTGCTGAATCGCACCACGCGCAAGCTCAGCATGACCGACGCCGGGCGCGCCTTCTACGAACGGGTCCGGCCCATTCTGGCGGAAGTCGCTGATCTGGAGCTGTCCCTGCAGGCGGAAGGCCAGCGGCCCAGCGGACGGTTGCGGGTCAGCGCGCCCGTGTCCTTCGGCATCCTGCATCTGGGCCCGGCCATCGCCGAATATCTGCAGCGTTATCCGGACGTAGTGATCGACCTGGACCTGAACGACCGTGTCGTGGATCTGGTCGAGGACGGCTACGACGTCGCGGTCCGCATCGGCCCGCTGGTGGATTCGTCGCTGGTGGCCAGGCCCCTGGCGCTGCAGCAACTGCTGGTCTGCGCGGCGCCCTCTTACCTGCAACGGCATGGCGCGCCGACCGTGCCTGAAGATCTGAAGCAGCACCGCTGCCTGCACTACGCCTATGCCAGCACGGGCAACGAATGGCATTTCGAGAAAGACGGCGTGACGCATCTGGTCCGCGTGAATGCGGCGCTGCGGGCCAACAACGGCGACGTGCTGCGCACCGCCGCGCTGGCCGGGCACGGCATCATCCTGCAGCCGGAATTCCTGGTGGGGGAAGACATACGCGCCGGACGTCTGACCGCGCTCTTGACCGGCTATGCCCACACGCCGATTTCCATGGTCGCCGTCTACCCGCACCGGCGCTTCCTGTCGCCCAAGGTGCGGTCATTCGTCGAACACCTGGAAGCGCGGTTCGGCAGCCCCGCACCCACGCCGCCGGGCCGGCGCGCCACGACCCGCCGCAGCCGTTAGAATCGTACCCATGACCGCCAAATCGCCCCTCGAATACTTCCCCGCCCCGCGCCGTTCCCACTTTTGCAGCCAGTGCGGCTCTCCGGTCAACCGCCGCGTGCCGGAAGGCGACAACCGCGAGCGTGACATCTGCGATCACTGCGGGGCGATCCATTACCAGAACCCGCGGCTGGTGGTCGGCACCGTGCCCGTCTGGGAAAACCGCATTCTGCTTTGCCGCCGCGCCATCGAGCCCCGCTACAACACGTGGACCTTGCCCGCCGGCTTCATGGAACTCGGCGAGAGCACGGCGCAAGGCGCGGCGCGGGAGACCCTGGAGGAATCCGGCGCCAAGATCCAGTTGGGCGACATCTACACCATCATCGACGTGCCGCAGATCGAGCAGGTGCACGTGTTCTACCTGGCGCAAGCGGTGGGTCCCGAACTGGACCCCGGCCCGGAAAGCCTGGAAGCGCGCTGGTACGATGAAGCCGAAATTCCGTGGGACGACCTGGCCTTCCGCACGGTCGCCAGCACCCTACGCCTGTTCTTCGAGGACCGCAAACTCGGCACCTTCGGCCCGCATCACTACACCCTAGAATCACACCGTTGAAACTGCCCTGGCTTGCCGCCGACACCCCGTTTCCTCCTGCCGAATTCGCGCTGACGGATCCGGACGGCCTGCTGGCCGCGGGCGCGGACCTGTCGCCGGAACGCCTGACCCAGGCCTACTCCAACGGCATTTTTCCGTGGTACTCGGAAGGCGAGCCCGTGCTCTGGTGGAGCCCCGATCCGCGCATGGTGCTGCCCGTGAAGGATTTCGCGCCGTCGCACTCGCTGCGCAAGCTGCTCCGCCAGATCGCCGCCCGGGAATACGAGGCCACGCCCAGCGTGCAGGTACGGGTCGACACCGTGTTTCCGCAGGTCATGGCAGCCTGCGCCGCGCCGCGCGACGGCCAGCCCGGCACATGGATCACCGCTGCCATGCAGGAAGCCTACCGGCAATGGCATGAAGCCGGCGTCGTGCACAGCATCGAAACCTGGATCGACGGCGAATTGGCGGGCGGGTTGTACGGCATCAGCCTGGGCCGCATGTTCTTTGGCGAGTCCATGTTCACCCGCGTCCCAAACGCATCGAAGATCGCACTGGCGCATCTGGTTCGCTACCTGGATGCGCAGGGCGTGGAATGGATCGACTGCCAGCAGCAGACGCGGCATCTGGCCAGCATGGGCGCGGCTCCCGTGCCTCGGGAACGCTTTCTGCGGCATGTCCGGCAAGCCACTCAGCAACCCGGCATTCCGTGGTCGCGGGGCCGGCTGGACACGCGCGGGATGCTGCATCCGGATACACCCGAGGGGACGGATTGCAGCCCGAGTTAAGCGTTAATATGGAGCGTCTCCCGTCCCGGGTTTGCCGCCTTGACGCGGGATATCCGATACGCCAGCTCCCATGAGCCAGCTCCAATGAGCCAGCTGAAAGAACTTCCCTTCTCCACGCTGCAGTTCTACGCAACCGCTCCCTACCCTTGCAGCTATCTGCCGGGTCGCCAGGCCCGGTCGCAGGTCGCCGCGCCCGGGCATCTGATCAATGCGGGCACGTATTCCCAACTGGTGGAACAAGGCTTTCGCCGCAGCGGTCTCTTCACGTACCGTCCCCATTGCGACAGCTGCCAGGCCTGCATCCCCGTGCGCGTGGATGCGGCGGGCTTCGCCCCCAACCGCAGCCAGCGCCGCGCGTGGCGCGACCACCAGCATCTGCAGTCGTTCGTGGCGGAGCTGGCGTGGTCGCCCGAACACTACCGCCTCTATACCCGCTACCAGCAGGGCCGGCATCCGGGCGGCGGGATGGACGAAGACAGCCGCACGCAATACGCGCAATTCCTGCTGACCAGCCGCGTCAACACCCGGCTGGTCGAGTTCCGCAACGCCGAGGGCGTGCTGGTGATGGTTTCCATCATCGACGTGCTGGACGACGGCCTGTCCTCGGTCTACACGTTCTATGACCCGGACATCGCCGATGGCCTGGGTACGTACAGCATTCTCTGGCAGGTCGAACAGTGCCGCGCGCTGAACCTGCCTTGGCTTTATCTCGGTTACTGGATCGCGGATAGCCGCAAGATGTCCTACAAGTCCGCCTTCCGTCCGGCGCAGTTCCTGGTCGACGGGGAATGGCGCGACAGTCCCGAGCGCCCGCCCGTCTGAATCCGCGGCGGCGTCGTTTGCAATCGGCGGGGACGGATCAAATCGCTCTACAATCCCGGCCCATGTCTATCCTCTTCCACGCCTATCCCCTGGCCCGCCCGGCGCTGTTCGCCATGGACGCGGAAACCGCCCACGAAGTCACCTTGTCGGGCCTTCAACGCGCCTATGAATGCGGCGCAACGCGCAAGCTCATGCACGCGCAGCCCAAGGCGCCCTGCACGCTGATGGGGATGCAGATGGCCAACCCGATCGGGCTGGCCGCCGGCCTGGACAAGAATGGCGCCTATATCGACGCGCTGGGCAACCTGGGTTTTGGCTTCATCGAGGTCGGCACGGTCACGCCGCGCGCGCAGCCCGGCAATCCCAAGCCCCGCATGTTCCGCCTGCCGCGCGCCAATGCGCTGATCAACCGCCTGGGCTTCAACAACCAGGGACTGGACGCGTTTCTGGCCAACGTGCAGCGCAGCACGTGGCGCAAGCAGGGCGGGATCCTGGGGCTGAACATCGGCAAGAACGCGGACACGCCCATCGAACGGGCCGCCGACGACTACCTGATCGGCCTGGATGGCGTGTACCCGCATGCCGACTACGTCACGGTGAACATTTCGTCGCCCAACACCAAGAACCTGCGCGCGCTGCAAAGCGGCGACGAGCTCTCTGCCCTGCTGGCGCAGCTGGCCGATAAGCGCCGCGCCCTGGAAGACCAGCATCAGCGCCGGGTCCCGATGGCGGTGAAGATCGCGCCGGACCTGACGCAGGAAGAGATCGACGCCATCGCCGAGATCCTGCCGCGGCATGGCATCGATGGCGTCATCGCCACCAACACCACGCTCTCGCGCGATGCGGTGAAGGGCCAAGCCCACTCGGAAGAGGCGGGCGGCCTGTCCGGCGCGCCTGTGCACCAACTGTCGCTGGCGGTGATCCGCCGCCTGAAGGAACGGCTGGGCAATAGCCTCGCCATCATCGGCGTGGGCGGCGTGCTGTCAGGCCGGGAAGCCCGCGAAAAGATGGAAGCCGGCGCCGACGCGGTGCAGCTCTACACGGGCCTCATCTACCGCGGCCCCGGACTGGTCGGCGAATGCGTGCGCGCCGTGGCGCCTCGCTGACCGGCACAAAAAGACAAAAAAACGCAGGCAAAAAAAGGGGCCACCCTGTGGGTGGCCCTAATTCCAGCTCTGCTCTGTCACTCAACAGTACTACATTACTGCGCTTTGCGCAGCACCGAGCGTCAAATACTTAGGCGCTGCGGCGGCTGCGGCCGGCCACCTTGGTGGCGGCGTCGGCGGCGTCCGTGGCGGCCTTGAAGGTCGCGTTGGCGGCAGCGTTCAGGTTCGACTCGGCGACTTCAGCGGCCTGCTTGGCGGCCTTGGTCATCGAATCGTAGGCGCTGGTCGCGGTGGCCAACGACGACTTGATCAGGGCGACGGCGCTTTCGGAACCGGTCGGGGCGTTCTTGGAGAACTGGTCGACGGCTTCGCTCAGCTGTTGCTGGCTTTCGGCGATCTGTTCTTCGGTCAGCTTGACCAGGCTGCCTTGCACGCCGGCAACGATGTCATACACATGCTTGGTGTAGGCCAGGGCCTTTTCGGCGCCCGGTTGCAGCAGACCCGTGGCGAAAGCGGCGGCTTCCTGCGGATCCTTGACTTCAGCGGCTTGCTGCGACTTCTGGGCGACTTCGTCCAGGGTGGCCTTCACGACCTTCAGGTTCAGCTCGACCAGCTTTTCGAAGCCGGCGAAGACGGCCGTCTGGGCAGCCACGATGGTGTTGATGCTGGCCTTTTGACGGTCCAGCACTTGTTGCGGAATGGCGCTCATAGAATGCTCCTCTCAGGGTAGCCGGAGGCTGTCCGGCAGTAAGGATGGTTGTCTGCGACGAAATAAAAGAAACGTGCGCGGAAACTGGTACTACAAGCTACCGCCGGCCCGTTTGATGCACTGCACAATTGCCATTCTAGGCTCGGTAAAAAACTTGTCAAGCGGTTTTTGTGCGGCGCAACAAGTGTTTGCACTTTAACGGTGCGCGCCCGTCTGCCGGGGCTTGATCCTGCGCAACAGATTCCCGGAACTCGGGAAATACCGGACATGACGCGGTATCAATTCTTTTCTACACTGTTTTCACGCTGATGACAGACAAATACCAATGACATGTCAGCGATTGATAACTAATCGCAGCAAGCAAAACCCTGCAATCGGAGACTTCATGACCTTCATCCCCCGCACGCTTTCGGCCCTGCTCGCGGCCGGTGCCCTGTTTGCGGCCGGCGCCGCACACGCGGAATATCCGGAACGCCCCATCAACATGGTGGTGCCGTTCGCGGCAGGCGGCCCGACGGACAACGTCGCCCGCTCCCTCGCGGAAGCCATGCGCCCCAGCCTGGGCCAGACGGTCGTGGTTGAAAACAAGGGCGGCGCCGGCGGCACCATCGGCACCACCCAGGTCGCCCGCGCCCAGCCGGACGGCTATTCGATCCTGCTGATGCACGCCGGCTTCTCGACCGCTCCCTCGCTATACAAGAATCCGGGGTATGACCCCTTCACGAGTTTCGAGCCGGTTGGCCTGGTGGTGGACGTGCCGATGACCATCGTCGCCCGCTCGGACTTCCCGCCCAACACCATCGCCGAGCTGGCGGACTACGTCAAAAAGAACAAGGACAAGGTCTCGCTCGCCAACGCCGGCATCGGCGCCGCCAGCCACCTGTGCGGCACGATGCTGGTCGAAGCCCTGGGTGTGCAACTGCTGACCATCCCGTACAAGGGCACCGCGCCCGCCATGAACGACCTGCTGGGCAAGCAGGTCGACCTGATGTGCGACCAGACCACCAACACCACGCAGCAGATCGAAGGCGGCAAGGTGAAGGCCTACGCCGTGACCAGCCTGAAGCGCGTCCCCACGCTGCCCAAGCTGCCGACCATGGACGAGTCCGGCTACAAGGGCTTTGAAGTCGGTATCTGGCATGGCATGTGGGTGCCGAAGGGCACGCCCAAGCCGGTCGTAGACAAGCTGGTCAAGAGCCTGCAGGCCGGCCTGGCCGATCCCAAGTTCCAGGAGCGCATGAAGCAACTCGGCGCAACCGTGCTGACCTCGGAAGCCAACCCCGACGCGCTGACCGCCAAGGTCAAGCAGCAGGTCCCGCAGTGGGCCGAGCTGTTCAAGAAGGCCGGCATCGAAAAGCAATAAGTCCGTTTCAAGAGGCCGCCCGCTCCGGCGGCGCCTTTTGGGGCAACGGCCCAAAAAAGAAGCCCCCTCACGGGGGCTTTCTGTTGTGGCGAGGACCGCGACTACGGCCGCATGGCTTCGGCCGCCAGGCCCAGGCCGTTGAAGCCCGAGGACACGGAGGGTTCGTAGCCCAGCGCTTCCGAAATGCTGGCGGCGGTTTCGACCAGCGCCTTGATCCAGTCGTCCTGCAGCCGCTCGGCCGGCGCCGAGATCGACAGCCCCGCCACCAGCTTGCCGGTGTCGTCGAAGATGCCGGCGGCGATGCAGCGTACGCCCAGCTCCAGCTCTTCGTTATCACGGGCGTAGCCGTGGCGGCGCACCAGGGCCAGTTCGCGTTCCAGTTTGTCCAGATCGGTCAGGCTGTTGCGCGTATGGCCGGCCAGACCCGTGCGCAGCGCGTAGGCGCGCACCTGGCGCGTGTCGCCCGTGGACAGAAACAGCTTGCCGGTGGACGTCAGGTGCAGCGGCGCGCGGCCGCCGATGGCCCGCACCACCTGCATGCCGGAGCGTTCGCTCCAGGCGCGGTCGATGTAGACGATCTCGTCGCCCTGCTGGACGGAAAGATTGATGGTCTGCCCCGTCAGCTTGTGCAGCGACCGCATGGCGGGAATGGCGGCCTCGCGCACGTTCAGGCGCCCCTTGACCAGCGATCCCAACTCCAGCAGGCGCATCCCGAGCTGATACAGCCCGTTGTCGACCCGCTCGACATAGCGGCCGACGACCAGATCGTTCAGGATGCGGTGGGCGGTGGAAGCGTGCAAACCGGTGGTGGCCGAAAGCTCTTTGAGCGTCACGGGATCCGGTTGCGCGGCCAGGGCGTCGAGCAGGCGCATCGCGCGTTCGATGACCTGAATGGCGATCGGATGGGCGGAAGCGCCTTCGGTTTCGGCGTCCAGCGGATTGCGAGGGGTGGGAAGACGGGCCATGGAATTTTGGGCTGGTGCCACCACGCAAGACACGCGTTGCGGCAATGCAGCAAACAGTTCTTATCCCGTATTGTGAAATTTACGAGCCGGTTTGGCAATCAGAATTTGCGCGGCAAGCGGAACCGGGGGCGGTCCGCCACGCACGAATCAAGCTGCCGCCGGCGGCGCCAGCTTGCCGCCAAGGCGCAGGACTTCAGCCCGCAGAAACTCCAGCGCCGCTGCGGCTGCCTCGGGTTCGCCCTTCACGCCGAGCTCGATATGGGGTGTGCCGCCCGCCTCGCCCACGCTGGGCAGACTGAACGCGCGCACGTCGGGCCAACGGCTTTCCACGGTGACCATTGACGGCGTGATGCGCGATTCCGGCATGCTGAAAACCAGGAAGGAATGCTCGACATGGGCGCGCACATGCTGCAGCGCACGATAGCGGGTATCGAGTGTCCATTCCAGCATGGGCCACGCCATGACGGGAAAGCCCGGCACGAAGGTGTGGTCTTTGATGAAGAAGCCGGGAATGCGGTTGTACGGATTGGGGACGATCTCGCAGCCTTCGGGGAACATGCCCATCTGCAGCCGCTGCTGGTTTTCCGGCGCGCTCATGTCGGCGGTGCCTTGCCCCTTTTCCGCCATTTCGCGCGTGCGCAGCGCAATGGCCTCCTCGGCTTCGGGATGCAGCGCCAGCGGAAGGCCCAGCGCGGCGGCCGCGGCCTGACGGGTATGGTCGTCGGGGGTGCCGCCGATGCCGCCGCAAGAGAACACCACGTCGCCCGTCGCGAAGCTGCGCTTGTAGGCGTCCACCAGGCGGTCGCGTTCATCAGGCAGGAATTCGGCCCAGCTCAGGTGCATGCCGCGTGCGCCCAGCATCTCGACGATCTTGGAAAAATGCTTGTCCTGGCGCCGGCCCGAAAGGATTTCATCGCCGACGATGATGAGGCCGATACGGCGGGCGGTGGATTCTGCAGCCATGTCCAATTCCATTGATATGAGAAGACGCCGGTCAGACGTCGATGACGCGGTCCTGCCGCAGGCGCTTGAGGGCTTCCAGGCCGTAGTGCGCGTAGACCAGCGCGGAAAACACCGGCAGGATAATCCACGCGGGCGGCAACAGGTTCAACAACGAGCAAATCAGACCGATGGTCCAGAAGCCGCCATTGTTCCGTTCGAGGATCAGCTTGCGTTCGTCGGGGCTGGCGTGTTCGACGATGGCGTCGACGCGCATCATTCGCGAAAACGCGAAGGCCCACCAGAAGATCGACAACACGACGGCCATGGGCGGCACGAGCCACAGGGGCAGCGTCAGCAGCCAGCCCGCGGCAAACGCGGCGGACACCCACACCGCGTTCCAGACGCTGACCGCGGTGGAGAACTTGCCGCGCCGGCCCACGGTGGCGTATTCGCGCTGGCCGACGTGGCGCAGCACCAGCGGCATGACGAAGACGGCGGCGATCGCCAGTCCCAGGATGCCGGACACCGGCAGCAGGATGGCCGCGGCAATGATCGGAATCAGCCAGATCTTGAGCGAAAAAA
>Ga0213820_1000960_pt1 | contig 15158 bp, 7 predicted proteins | sample MC6MC0910MG_FD_179889 | JGI IMG/M metagenome (GOLD analysis project Ga0213820, IMG submission 179889) | Enriched soil aggregate microbial communities from Iowa State University, Ames, United States - MC6-MC0910-MG | ecosystem: Environmental > Terrestrial > Soil > Unclassified | place: USA: Iowa... | reverse complement strand
GCCATGGATCCGCGACTACCTCGACGGCAACGGCATTCCGCTCAAGGGCAAGGTCTACGCGATCGGGCTGATGTGGGCGAGCATTCTGTTCTCGTGCTACCTGGTGCCGCTGGTGTGGGCGCGCGGGTTCATGTTGACCAGTGCGGTGCTGGTGACGGTCTACATTCTGCGACAGAAAACCCTGCACAAACGCTGAGCGCTCAGCAACCGTTCGTCGAAAAAACCTGCTCACCTGTCAGATCTGACAGTACCCCTCCCTCCTCCCCTCAGGTTCAATAAAAAACCGTCTGCGATCCCACTGCGTGCTCGTTCAGGAGTTTCGTCATGCCCACCAAGAGCCTGCTTCTGTTTCCCGATCTCGATCAGCCCGTCACGCAGGCGTCGCTGCGTCCCTTGCGGATCAGCGGGGCAGTCACGCCAGTCGTGGATGCCGATGGCGGGATAAATATCGCGGTGGTTGAGGAAAGCGCCAGCGGGGTGCTGTGCGTAATCACGGCGTACCTCGACATGCTGGAGGGTGATAAAAATGTTGTTTACTGGGACGACATTCCGGAGTTCACCCGAATGGTTGAACCGGGAGAAAAAGACAAGCACCTGTTCTTTTACCTGCCCAATAAGCTGTTCACTCCCGGTCTGCATCAATGCTTTTATGAGTTGACCCGGTTCGGCGAAACCGCGCCGGACGATCCCTCTGTGGTGTCGCTGTTTTTCGTCAAACTCACCAGACCCGGTGGCCGAGACAGGGAACCTCATCTACCCGAAGGGCACTCCGAACTGCACATCCCGCAACTGCCGCGGGAAATCATCGATCAGGGAAATATCGACGCGGAGTGGGCAAAAAAAGGTGTTCCCCTGACGGTTCCTGTTTATCCGGAAATCGAGGTGCAAGACACCATTCTGATGCGCTGGGGCAGCCACACCCTGGCGCCGCACATCGTCACACAAGATCAGGCGGAAGACAGGGACCTCATCGTGATCGTCGCCAGACAGGAAGACATTCTGGCCGGTGGCGACAGCGCGGCACTGGAAATCAAGTACGACCTACACGATAAAGTATGGAACTGGTCTTCCCGGCACTCCAAACGCACACGAATCGCCGTCGACGCAGGCGCCTGGAGTCTGGCTGCCCCGATTATCAAGAATTCGGTCAATGGGATCATCACGATCATCAACTTGAACAAGGAGGACGTCACGGTCCAGGTCAACATCCAGGACTCGGATTTCGCGCAGAAAGATTTAGTGACAATGACCTGGATCGGCACCCCTCCCAGCGGAAAACCATTGATCCACTCGGAAACCAAACCAGTGGAGAACATCCCGAGTGTCATGGAATTCAAGGTGCCGTACGCGCAAGTACGCGCCATCGCCATGGGCCAGGCCGATGCCTCGTACGTGCTGACGAGAGCAGACGGAAGTGCGCCGTTATCCTCCAAACGTGAGTTCGCCGACGTGGTGGGTGACGTTTCGATGCCGGACGCACCGACAATTGTCGAGTTGCTGGGCGACATACTCGAGTCGGACAGGCCCTTTGCCACAGTACTGATCGAGTACCTGAACATAGCAAATGGCGATCATGTCGCCGGTCACTGGATAGGTGAAACGTCCACCGGTCTGCCCTATGTCCACGAGTTCACTCATACCGTCAGTGACAATGAGGCAAAAGCAGGCTTTTTCACTGTTTACGTCGAAGGAGAGCACATTGGCGTACTCGACAAGGGCAAACTCGATCTTTCGTACACCGTGTCCAATGACAAGCCGGAGCTCTACGGCGTCAGTAATTCAGAGCATCTGCGGGTCAAGGTGCAAGCCGTCACCGCGACACTAGCCAGGCCCGAGGTGGAGGAAGCCGACGAGGATGTGCTCGACCCTTCCAAAGTCTTCGATGTCGTCCACATATCCATCGAAAATCCGCCGACGCAAAAAAACGACATCGTGACCTGGAACTGGCAAGCGACCCATCCGTTAGGCAGCATCAGCGACTGGGTGCCCATCACCACGCTGAGCGCCGGTAAACCGCTGCGTTTTCGAGTGCCCGCGAACTTCGTCACGATCAGTATCGGGCAGTACGTCAAAGTGCGTTACTCGCTCAAGCACGCGACCACAGGTTTATACAGTCACTCCGCCGCACTCAATCTGCTGATCGGGTCGCTGGTAGCGCCGACCATCACCAACGCCCAGGACTCCAAAGGCACCGTGATTCCAGATGGCGACACCACCGTCGACACACCGTGAAACTGCCTTTGCATCAGGTTCAGATCTACGATGGAGGCACGCCAAAACACACTGCGACTGCTCTGAACATCGGTGTATGGACCACTACGCTCGCAGTTGGACTGGGTGGACATACCATCACCGCACGGGCTGTAACGACCGGACAAACGTCAAACGCACGAAGCTTCACCGTCAACTCGCCGATTCCACCACTGAACTTCAACACCAGCCCGGTGACATTGAGCGGCAAGATCTACCTGATTCCCGGCAATCCCGAAATCCTCCCGGCTTTCGGCGCGGGAACGTCAGTGCATCACCAAGCATCCGGGGGGCAGCGCGATTATATCTATACCTCCAGCGTCACGAGCGTGGCTTTCGTTGATCGCTCATCTGGACTGGTCACGGTCAGAGGTCGCGGTTCTGCAACCATTACCGTCACAGATGCAGCCAACCAGTCAAAGAGCTATACCGTGACCGTGACAGGTGTCATCCATTGTATCGGGCTGGGTAGTAATTGGTGGTCGAACATTATGGACGCTGCTCGTAACCAGGGAGCAAGGGTGCCTTCGTTGGCCGAGTTACGGGAAATACACAGCGCTTATGGAGGCCGCTGGCCAATGGGCAACAGAATGTATTGGTCGTGGGAGGAAAGGCCTGTGCCTATCAACCCCAACCCGTTTTATCACTGTAAAAATCTGGTAACCGGAGAGGAAAATCACCACATGGCTATCACATCCCAACTTGGAGTTGGCATTAAACCTTAAGCATCGTTCCTGGACACTCTTGCGCAAAGAGTGTCCAACGACATCAGGCAAAACCAATTAACAGAAATGACAAGGCCGCTGCTCACCGACAGAGCAGCGGCCGTTAAGGTATCTCGCTGGTTACGAAACACCTTCCCTTTACCAAACAGGAGTTAAAAGCTGTACCGCCCCCCGAGACTCACCCCAAACGGCTGCTCAATATGCTCCCCATTGGAATAGTCCAGATCGACATGCACCTGCCACTTCTTCGACAGGGCCACCGCCACCCCCGCACCAATTTCCGCCCGGGGGCCTGACAAGTCATTGTTGAACACGTTGCTTTCGTTGACCTTGACCTTGTTGTTATTGACAAACTCATTGGCGATCGCAGCACGCACATAAGGCTGTGCAACAGCACCGTTGCCTATGTCGAAGTTACGCCCGAACGTGGTACCGACCTTGCCCAGCAGCGAACGGGCATGATCGCCATCGGCCTGCATGTCGTTGTCCAGGCTGAAGCGTTTGCCCTGGATCTGCGCTGCCGAAAACTGAACGAACGGTTCAATGAAGTAATCGTTGCTCAACTTGATGTGACGACCGGCTTCAACCGATGCGCTGACACCCCAATTATCGTAATCGCCCTTGGCACGCGTGCCGTCGCTCAAACCGACCTTGGCCTCGTTCTGGAACCGGTTGAATTTCAGCAAACCGTCAACGTAGTAACCGGTGTAGCGGTCCATCCACGTCACGTAGGGCCCGAAGTAGTAACTCTTGACCGTGCCCGAGGTGCCATGGTCAAGATTCAGATCCGATTGACTGAAGCCACCCATCACACCGACCAGCACATCGCTGTCATTGAGTCGGGCGTCGGCCCCGAGGGAAAGCCCTCGCTGGTTCTGCTTGTACGCCACACCGGATCTTCCGGACACGTTGTACTGGCTGCTATAGGTGCGTGCCCAGGCGCCCGACTGGCCACCGTTGAACCGCAACTCGCCCATGCGGCTGCGCAGTGAACTGGCTTCGCCGTACAACAGGGTAATCGGAGAGTTGAACAAGGCCAGTACCGCACTGGCGCCGGGGCTGATCACCTGGGTGGCCGGATCGAGGAACCACTCGGTGCCGCCCGTTTCTCCCGGTCGCTGGGCCAGGTCATAGGACCAGGTACCGAGATCCACTCGCCCGCCCCTCAAAGCAAATTGCGCATCGCCAGCGGCCGTGTGCACCAGGGTCAGTTGCTGTGGATTCAGCGCATCCAGGCCCGACGCCGCCACCAGCAAACCAAACTGACCGGTCGCCACACCAGTGACATTGAGGAAGTCATGCTGGCCCGTAGCGAAGTTGCCCTTCATGGCGAAGGTGCTGGAACCATCCGGCGAGCCGGCGAGCGTACCGACATTCAACTGGTAGAAGGTATTCGGCACATCCTGCGCACCAAAGCGAACCGTCCCACCATTCATGGCGAGTGTTCCTACGGTGTCGTTGCCAGTCAGGGTCCAGATCGAACCACTGTTGACGGTCATGCCATTGACCTTGTCGAGACGGCCGGTGAACTGCGAACTGTTCTGCAGAGTGACGTTGGCGGTCGAACCGTTTTCGACCAGCACATCGCCGGTCATGCGGCCTTGATCGAAGGTCAGGTTGCCGGTGCTGTTGCCGGCGATGTTGATGTCGCCTTGCAACTCGCTGTTGCCGACGGTCATGGCGGCGGTAGAGGCTCCCTGGACGTCGAGCAGGAGATTGTTGCCGGCGAGCAGGCTGGCGCCGTTAGACAGATTGACAGTGGCATTGGTACCCCGATCAACCAGAACTGACGAGCCATTGACCCCTTGTACAGTGGCGTTATCCAGCGAGAGCGAACGGGCGCCGACATTGTCCGTGTCGTTGACCATGCGCACGCCTGTCGCCTGACCGGTAATGACAGTCCCGGCGGAGGCGTTCAGCGCGCCGCCAAGAAGATCCGCACCAATGCCATTGCTGCCAATACCGGTCACTTGCGTATTGGCCAGCGACAAAGTGCTGAGCCCCGTGACTTGCGCACCGAAAACATCACCACGGATCTGACTGTTGGAAACATCCACGGTCGAGCCGCCAGCGGCAATTGAAGAACGGTTGACGGCCAGACCGATGTCGTCGCTGGTCACAGTAGCCTGGTTGATGGTGCCCCGGCTGCTGGTAACCGTTATACCTTCGCCGCCGGGATTGCCGACGACCGTAGCGCCGTTGATGTTCAGCGTCGACCCCGAGCGAATGGTGATCGATCGGGTGGTGGCGCCATTGACGTTCAACACACCCTTGTTGCGCACGAGATAGTCGATCGGTGCTGTCGTTGCGTCGATATCCCGAGAAGTGTTGTCGACGATAACAGCCGCCTGCACACCATCACCGAAAAAAGAGAATGCAGGTACGAACATAAGCGCACCCATCGTACTTTTTACAACGGGACCATTGAACCGGCCACTCAACTTTTTCATGATTTGCCCACCTCCAAAACCATTACAAAAAAATGCGAGAAGCATCTGCGTGAAAAATCGAGCGCGAACAGTAGTCAGATTCCCCACAAAAAACTGTAGGAGAAGTCCGAAAATCAAAGCGGAAATAACCTGAGCACTACCCAAAAAAAACGGGAGGTATTGAACCTCCCGTCTTCCTCACTTAAATATTGCAAGTATCACCACTGCCTGATTCCATATGCACCCTGACAAAGTGACTGGATTCCACCGGTCTTCCATCAATATCAGCCACAAATCTGATCTCCCCCCACGCACTGCCTGTTGCGATCAGTTCCTGATAACGGACTTTCAAAATGAACCCGGCATCCACCTCTTGATCGGTAGGTGCGTAAGTGAAATCATATTTTGTATTCGGCTTTACCGTATTGCCCCCCGGATCCATATAACCTTGATAAGAGCAAGCCAATGTCTGACCCTTCAATTGATTTTCCCCACCTGCAACCAGCGCATGAGCACACTTGGTAAGTACGGCATCTGCTTGTAATGACGGGCAGTTGAGCAGAGGCGGAGTATAATCATGATCCATATTTTGAAAAGTTACGTCTGGGGCTACGCTTGGACGAATGAGCACATCAACTTCCCGAGGCAATGAAAACTCTTCGTTATCGTTAATATCTGGATTGGTCAGCTTATAACTTACCGGTAGTTTCTTGCCATTCCCTCCATCCTCGACAACCTCCCATGCAACAACCCACTCCAGATCACCGGTCTCCGTTCCATCCAAATCGATAACACCGCCGTCCGCTTTAGAAACTTCTACGTTCTTCCAGATAAGTGTCGCAACATCCCCATCCTTTACATCGCCAAAAACTGCCACCTTCACCGATACCGTCTGGTCCTTGTCAGCTTCAGTCAGCACGTTTGCGGGATTGCCTCCTTGCCCTTCAACTGTCACCAGAGCGAGATCCGGGTTAGGGTTCTCTCCCCCTTGCCCAGGGCCAGCCCTGCGAAGATCGACATCAATATCTTTTGTGAGAGGTCCTGTTAATGGATGTCGAGCATTCCCGCGCTTTATCTGATAGCTGGTTGTAATCTTCTTTGGGCCAAGATTGCCATTGAACAGTGCAGCGTAAGGAATATCCCTGTAGAAAGGAAAACCTGTAATTATCACGGGCGGCAATTTGGTGCCATCAACGGTAACTTCCAACTCATCCATGTCTGCAATGAAGTTGGTGTACTCGGCTTTTATACCGATCCCCAATGGCGTTCGGGCGTCCGCCAGATCTACCAGTTTGGAGGGAGTATCGCCATCAAACAGCGGGACATCAGGCGGAAGCAAGTCCGTTGGAGAATCTGTCAGCGATACGTTGACCTTCTTGAATAGAGAGGTTCCACTCACGTTACCTTTGCGGTCTTCCAATTTAATCCAAAGTTCTTTTTCGCCCTCCTCCGTTCCGATGTGGGCCCTGGTCAGATCGAAAGTTACCGGCGTAGTAGTATCTAGACGCTCAAACTCTCCAACCAAGATTGCACTTGGTATACTGGTTCCGTAGTAACAGCGAACGATATCCTTGATTTTTCTTGTAGGGTACTCAGTAATACCAACCTCAATAATACCCTGATGATCATCCAGATATTTTTTGGTAATACCAAACTGCTCCACTTCGTCCGGAAGTGTCACCAGACCAATTGGAACAGGAGCCTGGGTATCAATATTGATCGTCAGAGGTGTAACGTCATCCTCGTTGCCACCATGTTTTGCTATATAACTTAGTTCATGCGAGCCTGACTCGGTCGTCAAACCAGCAGGGAGCACCCGTTCAAATTCAGTTATTGTCGAATCAACCGGTGTTATGTAGGAAAGTCGATCTCCTACAGGCGTACCTTTCCAGGTCAACTGTAAATAACCCGGTACTGAATTGGGATCATCTGCCTTGGGAAATCGAGGAATCAAAACCTTGAGTGCAGCGCCCTGAAGACTGCTATGCAATTGATTTGGCAAGTCATCTGCTTCATCCGCAAGCAGAGGGTTATCCGCATGCAATTCGGGTGGGGCCAGATCAACTACAGCCATTCCTTGGCGAACCTTAAGATAGCGTGCACGATTTTCTGCGGGACTTAACGGTTTAAAAATGGTCATGTCATTTATCCTTTCCAAATTTTAAATAGCTGGCCAAGGAGTCATGCAAACCTGCACCAGCGCTCATTGAAAACTGACAACTTTCAGGGAACTGCAAAAGCCTCAACAGCAGTCAGCACAACTTATGTCGGCGTCCGGCAACTTAAACAATCCGGCGCCACAGGCATTACTTCGAACAAAGATCGTTATCCGGCCCACAGGTTTCCCCGCTGGGCATGGTTCTATTGATAACCACGAAATCCGGCCTCGACACTCCCCGCCCGCCATTGCTCTTTCTCAAAAAGTAACGACAGAGCGCCGACCCGTTATTCACCATGGGCGCAATCAACTTTTGATAGTCCGTCACCCACACGTCAAAACCATCGCGTGCCTGATCAAGAGTCAGCTGCGTTTCGAAAGAGTCCTCGACGCCGGGAATAGGAGAAGAACCGTTGGGGCCCTGACACCCTTGCCAAAACAGCTCGACAACATCGTCCTTGTCGAATGCGTCATTCCCGTTGATGTGGACTTTCACATGCACCCACAACCGTGGGTTGGCACAGCAATCGAGTACCCCATCCCGCCCGCCATCGGGGAAGGTCGGCTCGGGCAGATTCCTGATGATGATGATTGCCACTTCCACCAGGGTTGTCGGGGCCAACTGCTGGTTCACACCGTTATCGGTGAAGTACCGCACAGGCAGCGCCGGATTTTCCTTGTCCTGGTCGATAAACTCCCAAGGGATACTGAAGAGAACTATTTTCCCGGCCGTATCACCGGGCTGAACCTCATACTCCGCGACGGGTGTGCTGATGGCTCCCCAATACAGAAATACTTTTTCCCCCTGTACGGGATTGTCATGGAGCACCAGTTGCCCTTCGGCGGGCAATTCGTAGTCATCCGGAAGCAGCTTGTTCAGCTGTTTTGAAACGGCGCCGTAAATCTCGATTTTCGCCAGTCTGGTGTTCAACAGTGCGGGCGCGTCGGGGTGGTCTAGACCTGCGACTTTAAAGTTGTAGGGCACGCGTGTTTCGGGTGACGGCGGCGTCGGTGTCCCGCCGCGACTGACGCGGTAGTCGATACGCGCGTCCATGGGACCGAGCCCGTCGGCCGTCAGTGTCGGCCAGGGCACGGTCGCGGTCTGTACCGGCTTCGAAGGATCGACATCGAGCGGTGCGAGATCATGACCATTCCACTGGATCAAAAGCTTGTCGGAAGCATCCGGATTGTCATAGTTATCGATTTCGACCGTAACAGCCTTCTGATTCGTAGCCCCTTCGCGGGCATGCTCGCGGTCGATCAATCCCCTGGCCGACAAAGGCACACGTGGCGGCTTGAGTTTGCCGGGCCCGGGTTTCAGATCGACGAACACCGGCAAAAGAGTAGAGCGCGGTCCGATGTTGCCGGCCCAGTCCCGCAACTTGTAATAAAAGTAACGCGGGCCGTGTCCCTTGGCCCGAATGTCCGCTTCATAAATCGTGATGATCAGTTGCTTTTGATCAATGTCCTGCTGGCTGAATGCTTGCTCCCTAATTTCCTGCTCGGAGTCCGGCGGATTGTCCTTGTCGGTCAGGAAATAGATCGCACGATCCCTTGCCCTGGCATCCGGATAGAACCAGACTTGAAACCTGACCTCGCCAAAACGAATGAGATAGTCATCGGTGATATCGCCGGGAACGTTCAGCATGATCAGGGCTTTCGGGCTCTGATTATCATTTGGGGGGGTTCGATCAACCGTCACGCGTTTACGAAAGGAATACTGCTTGTTCCCGCCGTAGTTCAGCATGTAGGACAAGTCATAAGTGCCAGGTTCCAGCTTGTCCCGCGGGACTTTCAATACCTTTTCCCCCGGTTCATCAAATGGCTCGCTGTAAACCGGAGTGAACGGGCCGCCCTCAAACACCCAACTGATGGAAATGATGTAGGGGATCGGATCATCGAAGGTAGTCGCTCTCCAATTGGGAACAATCACTTTCAGATCATCGCTCGAAGCATCGCGTGGCAGCAGCCCATCGGGGCTCTCAATACCATTTTCATCCTTGAGAATGGCGGGAACCTCGGGTTTCTTCAGGACTGGATCCTCAGGATCGGCCAGCTTTTGAGTCATCGGCATTGCAGACGCCCTCTCACGTAATCGCCCACGCTTCCAGATCATCTGTCCGTTATCGGCAGGTTGAGGATTCGTTGCGCTGAAGTGATTTAACGGCGTTGCACATTCACTGGCTACTGTCAGAAATTACAGGTTTGGCGACCGTTCGTCGGAGATTGGCTGCCACTGGCAACTCGGCAGAACGACATAAACAGTGCCGTTTAACAAACCGGATCACTGACTGACTCAGGCTACGCATCCTTGCGCCGATGCCTACGCATCAGCCAGAATCCGCCGGCTTGTGCGCCTTGGGGGCGGGTTCTATTGTTTGGCGGTCGCTGAAAAACAGCGATCGGGTTTAGCAGCCCGGTTAACTTCAAGGCACGTTGGTGTCGCCAATGTTTTGTAATGGCGGCTGACGTGGGGCACTTCGGTGCGCCGGGATCCTTGAGCCTGGTCTGCTAACCCGCATTCAGCCGCCACCTAATTCGTTTAGCAGCGGGTTAGTCGTCTCAGCACTCAAGACAACCGTTCGTCTTGAACCTGCGCGCACCTGTAATTTCTGACAGTAGCCAACTCCGCCACAGCGCCGTTCAATGCCTCCATCGCCCCGCCATTCGATAGGAGTTCGCGCCATGACTGTCAACAACACCACTGGTTCATCTTCGCGGGTGCTCAAGGAGCTCGATGTTCCCGGCCGCACCGGCCCCGTTTCGCAAAACCCTCATGTGTGGGGGCTCAACATTGCGGCCGTGGAGGACAACTTTCCCGAAAAGGGCTTGCTGTGCCGGGCCGGGCCGTGGGATGTCATGAACGAGGGCGACAAGCTGGTAATTTCCCTGGGCGGAGAGCCGGTACTCAACAAAACTGTCTTCGCTCATGAAAAGAACACCATGCTGTCGATGTTTGTGCCGTCCGCCCATTTCAGTAACCGCTCGACCACCCTGTCCTACACCGTCACCCGACTGCTCGGAACGCCCGAACCGTCCGAAGTGATGCAGGTACAGGTCAAGCTCACCCGCCCCGGTGGTCATGACAGCGACGAAGGCCCGGGCCACCCGAAACTTAAAATGACCATCCCGAGGAAGATTGTCGAGGGCGGCATCGACGAGGAAAACGTTGCCGCCGGCGTGCCGATCACGATCGGCCCCTCTGACGACGGACCAGAGCCCTATCCCAACGCAGCGGCCGGCGACCGGATTCAGGTGAACTGGGGCGGGGAGTTTGTGGTCAGTGATCCACTGACCCAGGATCAGGCCGACGGCAAGGTGCCGGTTATCGTGCACGTCACCGAACAGGACATTCGCGATGCCGGGGACTCCGGGGATACCGGTGTCGCCGTGGCCTATGAGGTCTATGACGCTGTCGACAACCGTTCCGTAGACTGGAGTTACGAGCAGCGCGTGGTGGTGGCCGTCAACGCCGACAGACTGGGCGCACCACTGTGCAAGGAAATGCTGAACAATCAGCTGAACGCCGACGAACTGGGGGAAGCCGATGGCACGGCGCAGATCATTGCCGTGAACGAACCAGGCAAAATCAAGTTCGAGGTCGGTGACATCCCCATCGTCCGGCTCAAGGGCACACCGCTTCAAGGGCCGCCGATCGACATCGAGATCACCGGCCAGCCGCTGATCAGTGTGCCAAACATCCCCGAGATCCCGATTCCCAATGCCGCAATACGGCAACTGGCCAAGACCCAGATCGGCTTGTCCTTTCGCCTGAAAAAAGCCGACGGTTCCGCCGACCTGCTGTCCAAAACCCAGTTCATCAGTGTCATTGGCGAGATCCAGCGTCTGCTGGCCCCGGTCGCCCGCGACGCATTGCAAGGCGCCCTCGATCCGGACCTGTCACAGGCCCGCATCGAGATTCCATTCGACAAGTCCTTCGTTGCCGGCCAGGCGATCCAACTGTTCTGGCTCGGCACCCGAGCCGACCAGAGCACTTATTTACCCGACCTGCTGTTGCGCCCGATTAGCAATGGCGATATCGAGGACGGCGTGCCCTTGCTGATCAACGTCCTGGGCCTTCATCTCAAACAGATCCAAGGTGGCACGTTGGAGCTGTATTACCACTTGCTGAGCCAGGACGCGGTGCTGGGCACGATGAACCGCGTCAACGCCACCCATGCCATTCGTGAGTCGATCCATGCCGAGATTCTGAACGTCGGCGATCCGAAAAAAGAACTGCCAGAGCCAAAGGTGGAGGGCGTGGTTGACGGCGTATTGCCGGCAGACACAGACGGCACCACGCTGATCGTGGAATACCTGAATACGGTCATGGATGACGTGGTGACCTACTACTGGAATGGCTCGAAAACCGGGCCGGACAGCGACTGGGTCAAGCTGTCCTCGTTTACCGCCGGCCAACCGGTGCCGTTCTCCATCAAGACGCAGCTGATCAAGGGCAATGAAGGCGGGACGGTCAAGGCGTCTTATTCCATTAAATGGAAAGATGAGCGGCCTACCAGCTATTCCGATGAAAAGACGTTCAGTGTGGGCGTAGCGCTGGACCTGACCGCCCCGAAAATCAAGGAAGCGCCGAACGACACCAGCCTGGTCCCGAATGCCGCGAAGGATGCCCTGACCGCCATCGTTGACTACGTAGGCATGCTGCCCGATGACAAGATCATTGCCACCTTGACCGGCGCAGCGGGCACGCCGGCGGGAGGCTCATACACGGCGCCGGAAAAAACCGTCACCGTGCTCGGGCCGCAGGAGATTTCACTGGCCAACAGCGTGGTGGCTTTCAACCTGAACAAAGCGGTGACGGTCAGCTACACAATGAAACGCGGGAGTGCGACACCGCTGCCTTCGGGCATCCGCACCCTGGCGGTACAGTCGCTGGCGCTGGATCTTTCCAACGTGCCGAAAATCCTTCAGGCCGCCAATGGCGGCGATGGGCCAGAGCTGGATCTGAGTCTGATCAAAACTGCCGCCACTATCCGCTCACCCAACTGGCCGCTGATTGCCTTGGGACAGTACGTATGGCTACGCCTCAAGGGCAAATTGACCAGTGGTGGTGACTACGAGAAAACGCTCTTCGCCGCACCGAACTTTGTTACCAACCCAAGCTGGGTCGCTCCCGGTGGTTATTACGATTACAACATCCCGGTTGCGGTCCTGAACGAGCTTCAAGGGCTCAAGGATGCCACGTCGTTGGTTGTCGAATTCAAGGCAGCCTTGGGAGGCAGCCCGAACGAAGCCGAGGCGGAGCCCTTTCCAGTGCGTACCTATACCGTCAAGGCTATCCCGGATGTCAAACCGGTCATCACCAGTGCGGAAGACTCCAAAGGTGTCGAAATCCCGCCCGGCAGCTACACCGTCGATACCAGCGTGACGCTCATCGGCACGGCCCCCAAGGGCCAGAAGGTTCAGCTACGCGATGGCGCGACGCCCGATGGCCAGCCCACAGCCGATCCCGGCACCGGCATCTGGAGCCACACACTCACCGGCCGGACACTCACACTGCACACATTCACTGCACAAGCACTGTACGGTTCGGGACAGACATCCGACCCGCGTACGCTGACGGTGATTGCTGCGACGGCGCCGGCCATCACTTCGGTCAAGGGCGGCTCCGATATCGGTCCCGAGATACCCGACGGCACGTTCACCGCCTACACCACGCTGGTGTTCGCTGGCAAGGCGAGTTCAGATCAAAAGATAGAGTTTTACAACAATAACGCTGTGATTGTACCGACACTAAGTGCAAATCGGGATGGGGTATGGACATATACACTAACCAATCAGCTACCGGGGAAAAACGAATACAAAGCGAAAGCAAAATACGGAGAGGGACTTGAATCAAAAACGCACTCCGTGAACATAAGTCAGAAAACTTCTGGATACGAGAACTTTCAGCCAGATATAACTTTCGAATTGCAAAAAACTGGAGAATCCTACACCACAAAAAGCAAGCTTGAGTTCAGCTTATTAAAAGAAGGAGAAACCCCCACGGACTGCATAGCATGCAATCGAAACCAAATTAAACTCCTTTATATTTCATCTTCTGTAATTGGCAAAACAAAACTCGTGGATGGGCACGCAAGTAACATTCACATCCTGTACAAAGCATTCCTCAGCAAGGGGCACTTCAAAATAATTTTTTATAGTTTAAAAGATCAACCAATAGGTACTTACGATGTCGCAATAACCGATACGAATCAGCACAAATACATTTTTACCGCGCCCAGCGAATCCGAAATCTCTTACTTTACGATGGAAGTAAATCACACCGTCATAAACATTAGTGAGCTAACGTGGACTTAAAAAGAGAAAAAGGGGACGCATTTATTTACCAGCCCCAAACATGAAAGCCCGCCCTCCTGTTCGATCGGGAGGGCGGGTTTTGTCGTTTCAACGCCAACGAGACGCCACCGTTGAATAGTGTTGAAGGGTATGTCCGCAAAGCCACGCCACCTTGCGCCTTTGCCTACGCATCCGCCAGAATCCGCCGGCTTGTGCGCCTTGGGGGCGGGTTCTATTGTTTGGCGGTCGCTGAAAAGCAGCGATCGGGTTTAGCGATCCGGCTCCAGACAGACGCAACAACGCCCAATCCCGATTGCAGTCTCTGCTCTGCACTTGGCGTAATGGTGGCTGTGCGTGGGAGACCTTCGGGTCTACCCGGGGTTTCTGTGACCCGGATCGCTAACCTGCGTACAGCCGCCACCTTTACTTGTTTAGCGATGAGTCGTGGCGGCTAAATCCAATCACGGAGATTCGCCATGATCAAACCAACGCCAAACCCGCCCGAAGTCGATTCGACTTCGCCCTACGAAACCCTCGACTCCAAGAAATTCCACGAAGCCGCCGAGCGCGCCCTCGATCACTACCTCAATCCCCTCCTCCCCCGAAAACCGCTGCTCAAACCCAATACCCGCTACCTCATCGCCCCCGGCATCGACAGCGAAGAACTGCTGGCCGACGCCTGCGAAACCCTGACCTCGGCCAAGACCATGGCCAATGACTTCGCCGGGCTGGTGGATGGCTCGCACCGGCATGTGTTGTTGGGGATTGCGCAGCTGATCATGCTGGGTGAGCTGGCGGTGAATCGGGTGCTGGATGATCTGGAGTTGAAGCCTGAGGCGTCCGCTGTAGCCTGACCGCCGCCTGATCGTTCCCACGCTCTGCGTGGGAATGCAGCCCGGGACGCTCCGCGTCCCAAAGAGCGGACGCAGAGCGTCCATTGAGGCATTCCCACGCGGACGGTTCGACGCCTCGACGTGGGAACGATCAATCCAAGAAAAAACCCGTCGTCCCGATTACTCGGGACGGCGGGTTTTGTCGTTTCAGCGTTCAGATCAGACCGTGTCCACCTTCAACGAATGATCATTCAACATGCCGTTGATGATCGTCGCCGTGTCATGCCCGCTGGCGATCAAGCCCCCCGCCCCCGGTGTCACACCGTAGTGGCTGGCCAGGTTGACGCCGGCCAGGTCGATGGTCTGGTTCGGCGTGGCGCCGGCCATGGCGCTGACGTCGATGCTGGTCATGACCGAGGCGCCGCTGCCGGTGACGGTGAAGTGCAGGTAGTCATCCAGCGAC
>Ga0213820_1000959_pt1 | contig 15175 bp, 13 predicted proteins | sample MC6MC0910MG_FD_179889 | JGI IMG/M metagenome (GOLD analysis project Ga0213820, IMG submission 179889) | Enriched soil aggregate microbial communities from Iowa State University, Ames, United States - MC6-MC0910-MG | ecosystem: Environmental > Terrestrial > Soil > Unclassified | place: USA: Iowa... | reverse complement strand
AGTTCCGGCGGTTGCTCGCGGGTGTCGGCGACCGCAAAGGCAATGCCCCGGCTCGCCAGGAAGCGAACCAGGGACATGCCGCTCTTGCCGAGGCCGACAACGATGCGGAATTGGTCGGAAGCGATCAGTGACACGCTCATCTACCTCAGTTTCAGGGTTGCAAGGCCGACCAGCACCAGAATCACGGTGATGATCCAGAAACGGACGATCACCCGTGGCTCAGGCCAGCCCTTGAGTTCAAAGTGGTGGTGGATCGGCGCCATGCGGAACACACGTTTGCCGGTCAACTTGAAGGAAGCGACCTGGATCACCACCGACAGGGTCTCCACCACGAAGATGCCGCCCATGATGAACAGGACGATTTCCTGGCGAACGATCACCGCGATGGTGCCCAGCGCGGCGCCCAGCGCCAGCGCGCCGACGTCACCCATGAAGACTTGCGCCGGGTAAGTGTTGAACCACAGGAAGCCCAGGCCGGCGCCGATCAATGCGCCGCAGAACACGATCAGTTCCCCCGAACCCGGCACATACGGGATCAGCAGGTACTCGGCGAATTTCACGTTACCCGACAGGTAGCAGAAGATGCCCAATGCACCGCCCACCATAACCGTTGGCATGATGGCCAGGCCGTCGAGGCCATCGGTGAGGTTGACCGCGTTGCTGGAGCCGACGATGACGAAGTACGTCAGAACGATGAAGCCAACGCCCAGCGGAATGGTGACATCCTTGATGAACGGCAGGATCAGTGTGGTTTCGACGCTGGTCGGGGCGGTCTTGTAAAGGAAGACTGCAGCAGCCAGGCCAAATACCGACTGCCAGAAGTACTTCCAGCGGCTTGGCAAGCCACGGGAGTTCTTTTCGATCACCTTGCGGTAGTCGTCGACCCAGCCGATGGCGCCAAACGCCAGGGTGACGATCAGCACGACCCACACGTAGCGGTTGGACAGGTCAGCCCACAGCAGGGTGCTGACGGCGATAGCCGACAGGATCAGCGCGCCGCCCATGGTGGGGGTGCCGGATTTGGACAAGTGCGATTGCGGGCCGTCGTTACGGACAGCCTGACCGATCTGGCGGATCTGCAGGGTACGGATCATCCACGGGCCCAGCCACAGCGCCAGTGACAACGCGGTCAGTACACCGAGGATCCCGCGCAGGGACAGGTACTGGAAGACCGCGAAGCCTTTATGGAACTGTTGCAGATACTCAGCCAACAGCAGCAGCATTAATGTTTCTCCCCGCTTGAACCACACAAAGCCGCCACGACGTTTTCCATCGCAGCGCTACGCGAGCCCTTGATCAAGATTGTGGTGTCGCTGGCATTTTCGGCGCTAACCGCGTCGATCAGCTCAGCTTGAGTAGCGAAATGACGGCCATTGGCGCCGAACGCCTTGACCGCGTGTGTCATGTTGGTACCCACTGCGTACAGGGCGTCGACCTTGCCACGCGCGTAGTCACCCACCTGACGGTGGCCTTCTTCCGCCCATTGGCCCAATTCGCCGATATCCCCGAGCACCAGGACGGTGCGTCCGGAAAAGCCGGCGAGTATATCAATGGCCGCGCACATGGAGGTGGGATTTGCGTTGTAACTGTCGTCGATCACGCGCACACCGTTCGGCGCGATCTGCGCCACGGTGCGGCCCTTGACCGGTTGCACGGCGTTCAGCCCAGCGGCGATGCCGCTCAGGCTCAGACCGACGGCATGGGCAGCGGCGGCGGCAGCCAGCGCATTGCTGACGTTGTGCTCGCCCAGCACGTTGAGTTGCACGTCTACGGTTTCACCGACGCCATGCAGCTTGAACGACGGGCAACCACGCGCATCACGACCAATGTCAGTGGCATGGAAATCGGCGCTAGCGTTATTGCGGGCGAAGCTGATGACCGTGTGCGCCCCGGCACGTGCCTTCCAGATGCCAAAGGCCTTGTCGTCCAGGTTGAGGATGGCCGTGCCGCCCTCGCCCAGGCCTTCGAGGATCTCGCCCTTGGCTTCGACGATTTTCTCAGGGCCGCCGAACTCACCCACGTGGGCGGTGCCGGCGTTATTGATGATGACCACCTGGGGCTGGGTCAGGCCGACGGTGTAGCGGATTTCACCGATGCGCGAAGCACCGAGCTCGATCACTGCCGCGCTGTGCTCCGGGGCAATTTCCAGCAGGGTCAACGGGGCACCGAGGTCGTTGTTCAGGTTGCCGCGCGTGGCATGCACCAGGCCACGGGTGCGCAGGATGCTGGCCAGCATTTCCTTGACCGTGGTCTTGCCGCTGGAGCCAGTGATGGCTACGACAGGCTTGTCGAACGCAGCGCGGTTCAGCGCCCCGAGCTGGCCCAGGGCCAGACGGCAGTCGGCGACCAGTAACTGCGGCAGGTCGACATCGGCAACTTCGCGCTCGACCAGCGCGGCAACGGCGCCCTTGGCTTTTACATCGGCCAGGTAATCATGGCCATCGAAGCGTGGCCCCGTCAGTGCGACGAACAGCTGCCCGGCAGTGACGCTGCGGCTGTCGATGCTGACGCCGTCGAAGCTGGCGTCGGCGCTGACCAGGCGAGCACTCAGTGCTGTGGTCAGCTGGCTGAGTGTCATGGCTTTAAGCATGTGGAGCCTCCCAGGCTGCAAGTGCCTTCTCGGCTTCGACCAGATCGGAGAAATCGTGGCGCTCGCCGCGAATCTCCTGGTAATCCTCGTGCCCCTTGCCGGCCAGGACGATGACGTCATCGGCTGCGGCAGTGGCGATCAGGTGGGCGATGGCTTCGCCGCGGCCAGCGACGAATTCGACGCTGTCTGGCGTGGCAAAACCAGGGCGGATATCGTCGAAGATCCGCAGCGGGTCTTCACTGCGCGGGTTGTCATCGGTAACCAGCACGCGGTCGGCCAGGCGTTCAGCCACGCCGGCCATCAGCGGGCGCTTGCCACGGTCACGGTCGCCACCGCAGCCGAACAGGCACAGCAGCTTGCCGTGCGCATGTGGACGCAGGGCCTCGAGTACTTTTTCCAGGGCATCCGGGGTGTGGGCGTAATCGACCACCACCAGCGGTTTGTTGCCGCCACCCAAGCGCTGCATGCGGCCAACCGGCCCTTGCAACTGCGGGGTGACCTTGAGAATTTCGTCCAGCGAATAATCCAAAGCCAGCAGCGTGGCCACGGCCGCGAGCATGTTGCTCAGGTTGAAGCGGCCAAGCAGCTGGCTGCGCAAAGTACGCTCACCCTGGGCGGTCACAAGGATTGCGCGCACGCCATCGTCATCGAAGGTGGCTTCACGGCAATACAGCGACGCTTCCGGGTTTTCCAGGCTGTAGCTGAGCAACCGGGTCTCGATATGATCGGCACTCGGACGGCGGGCATACGCCAGCGCCAGGCGGCGACCAAAATCGTCGTCCAGGTTGACCACCTGGCAGCGCAGGCTGCGCCAGGCGAACAGCTTGGCCTTGGCGGCTTCATAGGCCTCCATGCTGCCGTGGTAATCCAGATGATCACGGGACAGGTTGGTCATGACCGCGATATCGAATTCCAGCGCGGCGACACGCCCCTGCTCCAGGGCATGCGAGGACACCTCCATCGCTACAGCCTTGGCACCGCCCTTTTTCAGGTCGTAGAGCGTCGACTGCACCGCGATCGGGTCCGGCGTGGTCAGGCGGCCGCTCTGCAACTCACCGTAGAAGCCGGTACCCAGGGTGCCGATCAGGCCGCAACGCTGGCCCAGCACGTCAAGCGCTTGGGCCACCAGTTGCGTGACACTGGTCTTGCCGTTGGTGCCGGTAACGCCAACCAGGTTCAACTGACGGCTCGGTTCGCCATAGAAGCGACCGGCGATATCCGACAGCTGAGCGATCAGGCCCTTGACCGGAATCAGCGGCACGTCGGTGATCGGCAGCACGGTAGCGCCCTGCTCTTCGTAGGCAACGGCGGCAGCGCCACGGGCCAAGGCGTCAGCGATATGGTCGCGACCATCAACCTTGGCACCCGGGACGGCCAGGAACAGGTCACCCGGACGCACGGCGCGGCTGTCCAGGGTCAGCTCGCGAATCAGCGGATCGCGGCTAGCGTGGGCGAAAAGCTTGCTCAATGGCATTGTCATCATCCACGCCCTCCCTTGGCGGTAGCTGCGGTGACTTGTGGTTGTGCGGTGGGTGGCGGCGGCAGGTTGTCTGGCGGCACGTTCATCAAACGCAGGGTGCCCGACATAACCTTGCTGAACACAGGCGCCGAAACCAGACCACCGAAGTAGCCGCCCTTGCTCGGTTCATCGATGACCACGACGATGGCGTAACGCGGATCGCTCATCGGGCCGAAGCCTGCGAACAGCGAGCGGTAGGCGTTTTCGGTGTAACCCTTGGAACCGACGGTCGCTTTACGCGCCGTACCGGACTTGCCACCCACGTGATAGAACGGCACCTGCGCACGGAATACCCCGCGCGGCGCCTCGATCACCTGCTGCAGCATGCCTTGGACGGTTTCGGCGGTTTCTTTCGGAATCGCCTGAACAGCCTCGGGCGCCTTGTCCACCTTGAGGATCGACAGCGGCACCATCTTGCCGTCGTTGGCCAGCGCCGCGTAGGCATGCACCAGCTGCAGAGCAGTCACCGATACGCCATAGCCATAGGACAGGGTCGCGGTCTCGGCCTTGCGCCACTCACGGTGGTTAGGCAGGTTGCCCACCCGCTCGCCCGGGAAGCCCAGGCCGGTGTATTGCCCCAGGCCAACCTGGGACATGACCCGGTAGATGGCCTCGCCACCGATGTCGAAAGCGATCTTGCTCATGCCGACGTTGGAGGAGTTGATCAGGATGCCGGTCAGGTCGAGGATCGGGCCCTCGCTGCGGGAAACGTCCTTGATGGTGTAGCGGCCGATCTGCAGGCTGCCCGGGTAAACCTCGACCTTGTCGGTGGTTTTCCAGCGCCCGCTCTGCAGCGCCGCACTCATGGAGATCGGCTTGACGGTCGAACCTGGCTCGAACACGTCGATGATCGCCCGGTTACGCATCGCGGCAGGGAACATGCTGCGGCGGTTGTTCGGGTTGTAGGTCGGCTGGTTGACCATGGCCAGGACTTCACCGGTCTTGACGTCCATGATCACCAGGCTGCCGGCCTTGGCTTCCTGTTCGGCAATGGCGTTGCGCAGTTCACGGGTGGCCAGGTATTGCAGGCGCAGGTCTATCGACAACGCCAAGGTCTTACCGGCCTTGGCGTTTTTGGTGACCTGGATGTCCTTGATCAGCCGGCCGCGCCGGTCCTTGATCACCTGTCGCTTGCCCGGCACGCCGGCCAGCCATTCGTCGTAGGCCAGCTCTACCCCTTCACGCCCGTGGTCATCAAGGTCGGTAAAGCCGACCATGTGCGCGGTGACATCACCGGCCGGGTAGAAGCGGCGGAACTCTTCCAGGCCATACACGCCCGGCACTTTCAGGTCCAGCACCTGCTGGCCCTGCTCCGGGGTCAGCCCGCGAACCAGGTAGATGAATTCCTTGTTGGCCTGTTGGGTCAGGCGCTCGGTCAACTGCTGGGCGTTTTGCCCCAATGCAGCCGCCAACTGCGGCCAACGGTCCTTGGCGGCCTGCATTTCCTTGGGGTTGGCCCACAGGGTGGTGACCGGCGTACTGACCGCCAGCGGCTCGCCGTTGCGGTCGGTGATCAGGCCACGGTGCGCAGGAATCGGAATATGCCGCAGGCTGCGGGCGTCACCCTGGCCCTTGAGGAAGTCACGGTCGACGACCTGAAGGTCGATGATACGCCAGCAGATGGCACCCACCATCAGTGCCAGCAAACCGATCACTACCCGGAAGCGCCAGGGGTAGAGTGCGCCTTCGAGCTTCATCATGGCGCCACCATCCGCACTTCGTCAGCCGCAGGGACGCGCATTTTCAATTGCTCGGAAGCGAGGCTCTCGATACGGCTGTGGGCGGTCCAGGTGCTTTGCTCAAGGATCAAGCGCCCCCATTCAGCCTGGGCCTTGTCGCGCTCGTTCAATTCGCCGTACAGGGTATTGAGCAACTGACGGTTCCAGTGGGCGCTGTAGGACACGGCGATGGCCGAAACCAGGACACCGACGAACAGCAGAAGCATCAGGAAGCTTCCGCCTGGCAATGGCTTGGCAAACAGCCTGCTCACCGCAGCTTCTCCGCCACCCGCATCACGGCGCTGCGCGACCGCGGGTTGGCCTTGAGCTCAGCCTCGGACGCAAACTGCGCCTTGCCGATGAGCTTGATTTTCGGTTCGAAGACCTTGTGCTGTACCGGCAGGTTGCGCGGCAGGTTGTCTGCCTCGCCCTTGACCAGCTTGCGCATGAACAATTTGACGATGCGGTCTTCGAGCGAGTGGAAGCTGATGACCGCGAGGCGACCACCGATTTCCAGCGCATCGAGCGCGGCCTCAAGCCCAGCCTCAAGGTCACCCAACTCGTTGTTGACGTGGATGCGCAGGCCTTGGAAGGCACGGGTGGCCGGGTTCTTGCCCTTTTCCCACGCAGGGTTGGCGACCTTGAGCACTTCGGCCAGGTCGGCAGTACGGGTGAAGGGCTGCTTTTCGCGGCGCTCCGCGACCGCGCGCGCCATGCGCCCGGCAAAACGCTCCTCGCCGTATTCTTTGAATACGCGGGCAATTTCTTCCACGGGTGCGGTAGCGATGAACTCGGCCGCGCTGATGCCCTGATCAGGGTTCATGCGCATGTCCAGCGGGCCATCATTGAGGAAACTGAAGCCGCGTTCAGGATCATCCAGCTGTGGCGAGGAAACGCCCAGGTCAAGCAGGATACCGCTGACCTTGCCAGCCAAGCCACGTTCGGCCACCTCGGCCCCCAACTCGGCAAAGCTGCGCTGCACAATGACAAAGCGGCCGTCTTCGGCCGCCAGCGCTTGCCCTGTGGCAATCGCCTGTGGATCTTTGTCGAAGCCCAGCAGCCGCCCTTGCGGCCCGAGTTTACTGAGGATCAGACGGCTGTGTCCGCCACGGCCAAAGGTGCCGTCCAGATAGCAACCGTCGGCGCGCAGGGCCAATGCCTCGACAGCTTCGTCGAGCAGGACGGTGATGTGGTTGAAGCCGCTATCTATGGTCACAGGATCAGGTCACGCAATTCGTCGGGCATGGCGCCCGGTTGTTGAATAGCTGCAAGGTCGGCTGCCGAAACCGCGTTCCAGGCATCCTCATCCCACAGCTGGAATTTGTTCAGTTGCCCCACCAGCATCGCCTTCTTGTCGAGCTTGGCGTACTCACGCAGGCGGGGCGGTACCAGGAAACGCCCACTGCCATCGAGCTCCAGGTCAACCGCATTACCGATCAGCAAACGCTGCAGGCGGCGGTTTTCCTCACGCAACGACGGCAAGGCACGCAACTTGGCTTCTATCTGTTCCCACTCATCGAGTGGGTAGACACACAAGCAGGGGTCTACAGCATCGATGGTCACGATCAGCTGACCATTGCAACGCGAATCGAGCTCGTCGCGGTACCGGCTCGGCATGGCGAGACGGCCTTTGGCATCGAGGCTGACGGCGTTGGCTCCGCGGAACACGGCTGCGATTCCCCACAATGGTAGCTTTTTTGTGCCAGAAAACCCACTTCATCCCACTTTCTGCCACTTGCGCACACTATAGGAATCCGCCCGCTGCACCGTCAAGGCACGTTCATAAGGAAAAGCCTTACAGGACCGAGATTTAGCGCGATAAAGGAATGTGGAAAGAGTTCAGGCGGGAAAAAAACACGAGAAAAATCAAACCCACGCAAGCGTATGGAGTTCGAAGTTAAAGTGATTTATTAAGAGTAAGATTTTTTCGGTATTACCAGAGCGCGCCTGCTATCGATTCAAGCAGGGAGGGAGAGGTGGAGAGTCGATCTGTAAGCCGGGTTTTGTCGAGGACAGTCATTCCTCTACGACGGCCATCACTGGACGCCTCTAGCAACCTACCCGGTTCCGACGCGGGCCACGCCTAATGGAACCCTATTTGGTCTTGCTCCGAGTGGGGTTTACCTAGCCACGAACTGTTGCCAGTCGCGCGGTGCGCTCTTACCGCACCTTTTCACCCTTACCGGCACCGAAGTGCTTAGGCGGTTATTTTCTGTGGCACTTTCCGTAGGCTCACGCCTCCCAGGCATTACCTGGCACTCTGCCCTATGGAGCCCGGACTTTCCTCCCCCTGCCGTTTCGCAACAAAAGCTGCGGAACAAAAGCAGGCAGCGACTGTCCAATCGACTCTCCGCTGACAAGGTTAACGGCAGCCGCGCTCAAGAACAAGCGGTACCGTAAACTATATCAAATTGCCACTACTGTGCTTTCTGCTTTTCCAAGGCAAGTTGATACAACAGGTTCTTGCGCACACCGGTAATTTCCGCCGCAAGTGCCGCCGCCCGTTTGAGCGGCAACTCCGCTAACAGCAAGTCCAGCACACGCTGCGCCTCGACACTGACGGCCTGCTCGCCCTCAGGCGCACTCCACCCCCCCACCAATACAACGCACTCACCGCGCTGCTGATTGCTATCGGCCGCGACGAAAGCACGCAGTTCGGCCAAGGGCAGCCCTTTGAGGGTTTCGAAGGTTTTGGTCAGCTCGCGGGCCAACAGGGCCGGGCGCTCGCCACCGAACACCGCCTCCATATCTTCGAGGCACTCAAGGATGCGGTGAGGGGCCTCATAGAAGATCAACGTACGCGGCTCTTCTTTTACCTGCTCCAGGCGTGCTCGACGCCCCGCCGTCTTCGCCGGCAAAAAGCCTTCGAAGATAAAACGGTCGGAGGGCAGGCCCGCCGCAGAGAGCGCGGCGATCAGCGCGCACGCACCCGGCACCGGCACCACGTTCACACCCGCCGCCCGCGCCTGGCGCACCAAGTGGTAGCCAGGGTCGGAAATCAACGGCGTACCGGCGTCGGACACCAGCGCCACGTTGTCGCCGGCCAACAACTTGGTCAGGAAACGCCCACCTTCGTCACGCTCATTGTGCTCATGGCAGGCCGCCAGCGGTGTGTCGATACCGAAATGCTGCAGCAGGCGGATCGAGTGGCGCGTGTCTTCGGCCGCGATCAGGGCGACATCCGCCAGCACCTTCAGCGCCCTGGCGCTCATGTCGTCGAGGTTGCCGATGGGCGTTGCGACCACATACAGCGTACCCACGGTGGATTTCGAAGCCCCTGCCACATCAGTCACTGCGCACACCTGTCTTTCGGATCAAAGGCGCCATTGTAGCCCGAGCGCCCGCAACAGGGCGCAAAGAACTTCGCAGGCGTTCACCGGCCAGCCGCCTATAGTGAAGGATCAGCATCAGCAACATCGCGCCCCGGCCAGTGCTTGGGTACAATTGCCGGCCAACTTGATCGAGTAACAGGACCTTTACATGATCGCTTGCCTGCGGCTGCTCTCAGCCCTCTGCCTCGCTACCCTGCTGGCAGCCTGCGCCAGCTCGCCCTCATCCAGCCTGGGCGAGCTGCCGCGTACTCCGGACGCCAGTATCGAGCAACTGCTCGAAAAGGCCGCCTCCAGCAAGTCCGCGGAAGACGCCGCCCTGCTGCGCCTGAGCGCCGCGGACCTGGCGTACAAGCAGAAGGACTACCCGCGCGCCGCACGCATTCTCGAGCAGGTCCCGATGGACACGCTCAAGCCCGCCCAGCAAGTGTTCGCCAGCACCCTTGGCGCCGAGCTGGCAATGAGCCGCAACCAGCCCAAAGCGGCGCTGAGCGCGCTGTCGCACCCCAGCTTGCAGCGCGTTGGCGAACTGCCGGTAGAACAGCAAGCACGCACCTACAGCGTCCACGCAGCCGCCCTTGAAGCCGATGGCCAGTCGCTGGCAGCGGCACAACAGCGCATCCTGCTCGCCCCGCTGCTCAGCGGCCAGGCCGCCAGCGCCAACAATGACGCCATCTGGGCATTGGTCGCCGCATTGCCGGCAGAGCAGTTGCAGCAGCCCGCCACCGACCCGGTCCTGGCCGGCTGGACCAGCCTGGCCCTGGCGGTGAAAACCGCCGGCACCCTGGAGCAACAGCAAGCCGCCATCGATGCCTGGCGCAAACAGCACCCGGACCACCCAGCCGCCCAGCAACTGCCGGTGGCACTGGTCAAGCTCAAGGAGCTGGCCAGCCAGCCATTGACCAAAATTGCCCTGCTGCTGCCCCAGGAAGGGCCTTTGGCGGGTGTCGCCCGCGCGCTGCGCGATGGCTTCATGGCCGCTCACTTCCAGGCCCAGCAGTCGGGCCAACCGGCGCCAGCCGTGCAGGTGTTCGACAGCTCGCGGATCACCTCGCTGGACGACTTCTACCGCCAAGCCCAGGCCGCTGGCGTGCAACTTGTAGTCGGCCCGCTGGAAAAGCCCCTGGTGAAGAAGCTCGCTGCTAATCAGCAGTTGCCAATCACCACGCTGGCACTGAACTATGCAGACGCCGGCCAGACAGCCCCGCCGCAACTCTTCCAGTTCGGCCTCGCCGCTGAAGACGAAGCCCGCGAAGTCTCGCGCCGCGCCCGCGCCGACGGCAAGGTACGTGCCGTTGCCCTGGTACCAAGCGGTGAGTGGGGCGACCGCGTGCTCGCCGCCTTCCGCAAAGACTGGGAAAGCAACGGCGGCACCCTGCTCGCCGCCGAGCGCATCGCTCAACCGGTCGCCCTGGCCCAGCAAATTGCCGACCTGTTCCAACTGCGCCAAAGCGAAGGCCGCGCCAAGAGCCTGCAAAGCACGGTAGGCGGCAACATCGCCGCGCAGCCATCGCGCCGCCAGGACATCGACTTCATCTTCCTTGCCTCGACGCCGCAGCAGGCCCAGCAGATCAAGCCGACCCTGAACTTCCAGTACGCGGGCGACGTGCCGGTCTACGCCACCTCGAACCTGTACAGCGCCAGCGGTGACGTCAACCAGTACAACGACATGAACGGCATTCGCTTCTGCGAAACACCGTGGCTGCTCGACACCAGCAACAGCCTGCGCCAGCAAGTGGTCCAGCAATGGCCACAAGCAGCCGGCAGCCTCGGCCGCCTGTACGCCATGGGTGTGGATGCCTACAGCCTGGCACCCCGCCTGGGCCAGCTGAAAGCCCTGCCGGATAACCGCATCCAGGGCCTGTCCGGCAGCCTGAGCATGAACGCCAACCAGCGCATCGAACGTCAACTGCCGTGGGCCGAGTTCGCTGGTGGTCAGGTCAAGCGCCTGCCAGACACCGCCCGCTGATGCCCGACGCATCGCCTACCCAGGCCGGCCATGCAGCCGAAAACCAAGCCCTTGAGTACCTCCAAGGGCAAGGTTTGCAGCTGCTGACACGCAATTGGCGATGCAAAGGCGGTGAGCTTGATCTGGTCATGCTCGACGCCGATACAGTAGTATTCGTCGAAGTCCGCTACCGGCTGCACGCGAACTTCGGTGGCGCCCTCGGCAGTATCGACGGGCGCAAGCAGAAACGGCTGGTGTTGGCTGCCAGCCTTTTCCTGCAGAAGGAATGCCGCTGGGCCACACACCCCTGCCGCTTCGACGTTGTCGCCCTGCAGGGCAGCCACCACGCAGGCAGACCGCTTCAATGGCTGAAAAACGCCTTCGAATGCTGAACCCACTTCGTATTTTTTGCTCTATGTTTCGCGGGCTGGTCGTTGATGCGCGCAGCAAAGGCCACCGCCCCACTTAAGGTCACCAGATGGACATGCAATCCCGAATTCGCCGGCTGTTCCAGGCCAGCATCGATACCAAGCAACAGGCAATGGACATCCTGGCACCGCACATCGAGCAGGCCAGCCTGGTCATGGTCAATGCGCTTCTCAACGAGGGCAAGATGCTCGCCTGCGGCAACGGCGGCTCGGCCGGCGATGCCCAGCACTTCTCGTCAGAGCTGCTCAACCGCTTCGAGCGCGAGCGCCCGAGCCTGCCGGCCATCGCATTGACAACCGACAGCTCGACGCTGACCTCGATTGCCAATGACTACAGCTACAACGAAGTCTTTTCCAAACAGATTCGCGCCCTGGGCCAGCCCGGCGATGTGTTGCTGGCGATTTCCACCAGCGGCAACTCGGCCAACGTGATTCAAGCGATCCAGGCCGCACATGATCGCGAAATGATTGTCGTAGCATTGACTGGACGTGACGGTGGCGGCATGGCTTCGCTGCTGCTGCCCGAGGACGTGGAAATCCGCGTGCCCTCGACAGTCACCGCGCGTATCCAGGAAGTCCACCTGCTGGCGATCCACTGCCTGTGCGACCTGATCGACAGCCAACTGTTCGGGAGTGAAGAATGACCCCTATGCGCCTCGGCCTGATGGCCCTGACCCTGTGCCTGAGCGTCACCGGCTGCAGCTCGGTGCTGACCTCCACCCGCAATTCGCCAATCGAGGACGATCGCGGCACGCGTACCATCGGCAGCAAGATCGATGACTCGCTGATCGAAACCAAGGCTGCGGTGAATATTTCCAAGGCCAGCCCAGACCTGGACAAGGGCTCGCACATCGTTGTCAGCAGCTACAACGGTATTGTCCTGCTCGCCGGCCAAACCCCGCGCGCCGACCTCAAGAGCTTGGCCGAGCAGACTGCAGGCCAAGTTCAGCGCGTGAAGAAGGTACACAACGAACTGCAGGTGATGCAGCCGTCCTCCATCCTCGCGCGCAACAACGACGCTTGGCTGACCACCAAAATCAAGACCCAAATGCTGACCGACAACGCCGTGCCAAGCTCGCGCATCAAGGTGATTACCGAAAACGGTATTGTCTACCTGCTCGGCCTGGTGACCCAGCAAGAGGCCAACGCCGCCACCGGCGTAGTCCAGAGCGTGTCGGGCGTGCAGAAGATCGTCAAGCTGTTCGAGTACATCGACTGATTCATTGGCCTGTTCCGATCTCATCGCCGGCAAGCCGGCTCTCGCAGGGTTCGTGGTTTACCTGTGGGAGCCGGCTTGCCGGCGATGAGGCGCATACAGGCCACCACAAAGCTTTACCCTTCAGAAATTCAGGAAACACCGCATGAAGAAGCTCCTGCTGCCCGCCCTGCTGATTGGCACCTTCGCCACCCTGGCCGGCTGCTCCACACCCAGCCTGATCACCCTGAACGACGGCCGCGAGTTCCAGGCCGTCGACGCGCCGCGCTACGAGAAGGCCACCGGCTTCTACGAGTTCCAGCAACTCGACGGCAAACGCACCCGCATCAACAAAGACCAGGTGCGCACCATCAGCGACCTGTAATCGCAGCTGCAAATAAAAAGGCGATCCGGTTGGATCGCCTTTTTTGTTACTTGACCACTTTGAGGCTCGGCCGGCCCGTCGGACGCGGCGGCTGGCCACCCCCTTCAGGTGGGCCGTCATCATCCGGCTCGACGTCGTCGTCTTCCAGCTCATCGCCTTCCAGCAACGACGGCTCCAGCTCGAAGACCATGCCCTGCCCGTTCTCACGGGCGTAGATACCGAGGATCGCACCAATCGGCACGAACAACGTGTGGGCGACGCCGCCGAAGCGGCCCTCGAAGCTCACCGCATCGTTATCCATGTGCAGGCTGCGCACGGCGCTCGGCGAGATATTCAGGACAATCTGACCATCACTGGCAAAACCTTGCGGCACCTGGACTGCCGGGAATTCGGCATTGACCAGCATATGGGGCGTGCAATCGTTGTCGACGATCCACTCGTACAGTGCTCGAACCAGATAGGGGCGACTGGAGTTCATCAACAGCTCCTTAAAGCTTGCGCATTTCACGTTCTACGGAGGACAGGCTCGCCATGAAAGGCTCGCGGGCGAACTGTCGCTCCATGTAATCCAGCAGCGGCTTGGCTTGCCGCGGCAATTCGATACCCATGACCGGCAAACGCCAGAGTATGGGCAATAGACAACAATCGACCAGGCTTTGCTCATCACTCATGAAGCAGGCGAACTCACCGAACAGCGGCGAGACACCGGTCAAGCTCTCACGCAATGCCTTGCGCGCCTCGGCCCGGGCAGCGTCAGTGCTGCGCACGTCGAGCACGGTGTCGGCCAGGGCACACCAGTCGCGCTGGATGCGGTGTATGAGCAGGCGGCTGTTGCCACGCGCCACGGGGTACACCGGCATCAAGGGTGGATGCGGGTAACGCTCTTCGAGGTATTCCATCACCACGGTCGACTCATACAACGCCAGGTCGCGGTCGACCAAGGTCGGCACGCTCCCATAGGGGTTCACCTCAACCAGCTTGGGCGGCAAACGGCCAGGATCGACGTCGACGATCTGCACGCTGATGCCTTTTTCGGCAAGAACGAGGCGTACCCGATGAGAATAGTGATCAGCGGGATCGGAATAGCAGGCTAACCTGTTGGTTGCGCCCATGTAGCGCCTCCTCGCACGAGATGCTCGTAAAACTCTAAATGAAAACGCGCCCGGGGTACCCTGGCAAATCTGCCAGGGCCCCCCGGGCGCGTTCAACTACCAGAAATTACTGCGTGATCAGTGCACGTCCTTCCAGTATTCACGCTTGAGCAAATAGGCGAATACGAAGAAGAAAGCCAGGTACAGCAACACATAGGTACCAATGCGCTGGCTTTCCAGTTTGACCGGGTTGGCCGAATAGGCCAGGAAGGTCACCAGGTTCTTGACCTTCTCGTCGAACTGCTCGGTCGTCAGGGTACCGGAATTCGGCGTAATGGTCAGCTGGTCGCACGCTTCATGGGTCAATGGGCTGCCCGTCAGCGGGTCAAACTGCTTCTTGCCATCGACCACGCTCTGCACCTGCTTGCAGCCAACCACCTGGTTGCCCTGCAGGCCAACCAGGACGTTGGGCATGCCAACGTTAGGGAACACCTTGTTGTTCACCCCATAAGGACGCGACTTGTCCTCATAGAAGCTGCGCAGGTAGGTGTACAGCCAATCGGTACCCCGCACCCGGGCGACCAGGGTCAGGTCGGGTGGCGCGGCGCCGAACCAGGTCTTGGCATCGCTTGGCTTCATGCCGATGTTCATGTGGTCACCAATCTTGGCACCGGTGAACACCAGCTTTTCAAGCATCAGCTCGTGGGGGATGCCCAGGTCATCGGCCACCCGCTCGTAGCGCTGGAACTTGGCGCTGTGGCAACCCATGCAATAGTTGGCAAAGGTACGCGCACCATCCTGCATGGCCGCTTTGTCGGTCAGGTCGATGTCGACCTTGTCCAGCTCCAGGCCGTGCTCCGCAGCGAAGGAAAAGGCAGGCATCACTGCCAGCAAAAATACTGCAATCAACTTTTTCATCAGCCAGTCACCCTTTCCGGAACCGGTTTGGTCTTCTCGAGCCTTGTGTAGAAC
>Ga0213820_1000956_pt1 | contig 15220 bp, 17 predicted proteins | sample MC6MC0910MG_FD_179889 | JGI IMG/M metagenome (GOLD analysis project Ga0213820, IMG submission 179889) | Enriched soil aggregate microbial communities from Iowa State University, Ames, United States - MC6-MC0910-MG | ecosystem: Environmental > Terrestrial > Soil > Unclassified | place: USA: Iowa... | reverse complement strand
TGTCCGCAAGCTTTGCAAACACGGTGTGATAATTTTGCTTCACCACAGTTTGGGCAAGCTACCATACCAGGTACAGATAGTTTGAAATGCGTACGACGCTTTCTTTTTGCAGTTTTAGAAGTTCTTCTAAATGGTACAGCCATTGATGGCACCTCCTTACAGATCGTCTATTCGTCTGTTTGATCAAAATACTTAGCTAAAGCAGCTAGTCTTGGATCCACTTTTGGTTCGTCAGTTTTTTTGTGAAGCGCTACGTCTTCATCTGTTGCGTAAGACCAATTTTTACCACCTTGCACTTGTCCTTCGGTATTCTCTTTGAATACTTGCAATGGTACCTCAAGAAGCACTAGCTCCTCAATAACTGGCTTCATGTCGATTACTTCACCATCTATATAGTGAATATCACCGTCATCTTCCCCTCGTTTTTCTTCGTCAATCCAGCTGAAAATTTCAACTGTCTCCACTTCGATAGGAAACTCAACATCTTCCCAAGTGCGAGCACATGGGAGCGTTAACGTTGCTGTCACAGTAAGCTGACAAGTCATTTGCGATGCACCGAATGTACATAGCCCTTTTACATGAACGGGCGAAATTGCTCGAATATCCTGGTTTCGCTCCATCACCTCATCCAATTGGACATAGGTATCGATCGGCATTCCGTCTTGACGGTATTTAGATAATTGATGAATTGACCATTTCATTCGTTTAATCACCTCGAGACAACACTGTTGATTATATAATGTGTAAAAATAGATGTCAAGATAATTTCTTGTCACCACCTGAAAACCAACCTATAATTAATAACATCATCGTTATTCTAGTTAGCTACAATACACAATCATTAACTGCTAAGAGCATGGATTATAACTAAGTATAAAAACTATTTATAGCATCCTGAATGGTCAAAGTCAAGAAGCAAATGATATAAATAAAGGGGGTTTTCAAAATGAAAGCAGTCGGCATTGTAGTTGAATACAATCCTTTTCACAATGGACATGCCTATCATTTGGAACAGGCAAAGAAAGTAGCACAAGCAGATATAGCCATCGCTGTCATGAGCGGTACATTTTTGCAGCGCGGTGAACCTGCCATGGTAGATAAATGGACACGTACGAAAATGGCTCTTGCTAGCGGAGTGGATATTGTCATTGAGCTACCGTATGTCTATAGTACCGCACCGGCAACAGATTTCGCAAAGGGCGCCATTTCATTGTTATCGGCAATCCGCTGTGATGCTTTTGCCTTCGGGAGTGAAGATGGCTCAATACACCCCTTTATGAATACGTACCAGTTAATTACGGCGCACCGGACTGAATATGAAGCGCTGATTAAAGAAAGCGTTAAAACAGGTGTGAGCTATCCTAAAAGCTTGCATTATGCCTATGAACAGCTTACTCAAAAGTTTCCTGCTACATACATCGATTTAGCACAACCGAACAATATACTAGGATTCCATTATATCGAAGCCGCGAAGACGCTTGGCAGTCCGATTCAGCCTTTAACGATTCCTCGCATCGCAGCAGGTTATCACGATGCCATGCAGGAGGGCGCATCGATTGCAAGTGCAACCGGGATTCGTAAAGCACTCGCAACGACAGGTTCTCTGCAAAGTGTTCAAGATGTACTCCCGCAGGCATCGTTGCATTATTTGCAAGACTGGCATGAACAGTATAAAAATTTTGCTAGCTGGGAAGCTTTTTGGCCTTTTTTACAATTTACCCTTATACGACATACAGCGAGTGAACTAACGCGCTATGCAGAAGTAACAGAGGGTATAGAACACGCACTTCTAAAAGCGGCTAAAACAAGTAATACCTTTAGTAGCTTTATGGAGAAAATAAAATCAAAACGTTATACATGGACACGTCTGCAACGCATGCTCACACATATTTATACCGGCTTTACAAAGGAGCAATTACAAAGTTTTCAAGCCCCTTCGACGATTCGCTTACTTGGCATGAGCGCACCCGGGCAAGCATACTTAGGCATGCATAAGAAGGACTTTACATTACCTTTAATAAGTCGCGTTGCTTCTACCAATGATGCTATGCTCGCTGTAGATATTCATGCTGCAGAAGTATATAACTTCAGTATCGAACAAAGAGCACAGCAATTCACTTTGCCAAAAGATTATCAAACGCCACCGATTCGATTTTAATAAGACAAAGAGAAAAAGTGTTAGATTGACTATAGTCAATCTAACACTTTCTTGCCGTTGAAGTCCGCTACGGCGGATGCTTTTTCGCCCAGCACAAGAAGCCACAACTCTCGTTAACGAGCGGCTCGTTAGCCTTACGCTGCATGTATTCTATGCAGGAGTAATCGCCTGTGCTACCATCAACTAGTTTTTTACTATTTTTATTTATTGCATTTTATTTCGGCTGTAAATGTTTTAAATAGGCAATGGCATCATCGACCGTTTTGACAGGTACAATTTTCATTTTTGTACCGATATCTTTAGCGGTTTTAACAGCCGTTGCATAATTTGATTCTAACTCAGGATACTTGGCCTTCATTTCAGCTGTAATTTCATCATCAGGTGCAAAAAATATTTCCATACCATCTCGGTCGGCTGCAATCACTTTGTAGTCAATCCCACCAATTCGCCCAACCGAACCATCTATTAGCATTTCTCCAGTTCCAGCCACAGCATAGCCTTTTGTTAAATCCTCATCTAATAATTGATTTAAAATTTCCAGTGTAAACATAAGACCGGCTGAAGGACCACCGATATCTTCCGTTTTCATTGTCACGCTTGGATCGGTTTCAATCGATTTACTTTCTGCATAGGTAATCCCTAATCCTGCTCGTTTTTCTTCAGCTTGCGGAATTTCTTTCAATGTAATTGTGACTTCTTTTCCCTGTTTATCACGTAAAAATTGAATGGTTACTTTATCACCAATTTGTTTGGTTGACAACAAGTCAACTAACTTTTGTTGATTCGTAATTTCCGTGCCATCTACATTTGTGATTTCATCACCAGCTTTTAATAAACCATCAGAGGCACCACCATCTAAGACATTTAATACAAATACACCATCAAAGTTTATTGTTGTCTTTAACCCCGCTCTTTGAAAGGCAACATATTTTGCATTGAATTGAGAGTCAGACATTAACTTTAACTGTCTGATATTGTATTCCTCATCATCCTCTAATGGATTTCTCACTTGTTTAATATCCATTATTTTTTCATATTTTTGTGTTTTCGCCCATAGATACGAAAACGGTGTAGCTTGTTGCATCGCAACTGTCATTAAACTCATCGAACCCGCTTCATCCGTATGATTATTAGCGACAGTAACAAATTTACTAACATCGTATGCACTTCCAGGCTTCATAATATACGCGTCTAGTCGGTATAGCATTAAAAAACAAAGCGCGACTAAAAACACTGCATAAAAACCAATTTTTTTCTTCATTTATGGACACCTCCTAAGACGCAAGCAAAACCTTTAGTTCATGTTTTTGCCTTTTTTACATATATTGATTTTAGCATTTGCCTATGTGAATGACAAAAAGTTGAAACGAGATGATATTATGTTTGCGACAATTCAAATAGCGCTCTGCATACTTCTTATCCTATTACTCTTGTTATTCCCACAGACTGCTCATAGTGGTACTGACTTAGGACTAAATCTTTTTATGGAGGCGCTATTTCCGTATTTACTGCCTTATCTTATTTTAACGCAATGGTTGCTCCGTTTAACTGCTCCAATGCGCGCAAAAACAAAAAGAGTCTCTCTCTACGTACAAGCCTACCTAATTAGCGCACTCGGTGGATATCCTACTGGAGCGACAACAATTGTTTATTTAAAAAACAGTGGACAAATACATCCGAAAGAGGCGAACTTTTTACTAGCGGTTTGTCATGCACCGAGCCCTCTTTTTGTCTTGGGCTTTGTAAGTCTTGATTTACTACACAGTAATACGTTTGGGTGGTTGTATTTATGTTTACTACATAGTTTTAATATTTGTTGCTTAGTAGTTGGTTATTTTTTATTTCGTAAAACCGACCCACCTACTATTTCCGTACACAACACCATCTTGTATTCATCCCCATTTTCAGAGAGCATAAAAGAAACAGCACCGACCATTCTATTAGTTGGCACGACTATCATTTTTTTCACAACGATCCAAACGATATTACAACAAGGGTTAGATAAAATGATACCGAATCTTCCACAACCAGTTGAACTGGCAATCGCAGCAATACTCGAAGTCACAAATGGATTAAAAATGACCGTTACAGAATTTGCTGATTATCCATATTTAACATTGCTCGCTGTCATAATGTTGACGATGCAAAGTATTAGTATTCATTTACAAATTTTTGTGATCGCTAAATCCGCCAAACTGTCCGTCAGACCTTACATCAAATTTCGCCTCCTTAGCATAATCATTGTGCCAACTATTTATGCTCTTTTTTTCTTAAAATAAGTGCCAGGCACGCAAACAATTCTGAATTTTCACATGCTAATATTGCGAAAAAAAGTGGTAGATTGATCGCGTCAATCTACCACTTTTTATCTTTTGGTCCAGCATCTTCACATTTATTGAGCAAAACCATATTTTTCTTTTAAAGCTTGTTCTACGCATGCAGGGACAAGTTCACGAACATTGCCTCCATATTTCGCAACCTCTTTCACAATGCTAGAGCTTAAGAACGAATATTGATTTTTTGTCATAATGAAAAATGTTTCAATCGTTTCATCAAGGAAACGGTTCATCGACGTAATTTGCATTTCATATTCAAAATCCGAAACCGCTCGTAAGCCACGAACAATTGCTTTCGCATTTTTTTCTTTTGCATAATCAATAAGTAGCCCAGAAGAACTTTCGATTCGTACATTCGGCAATTCTTTTGTCACTTCAGCCATTAAGGCCATACGTTCTTCTACAGAAAATAGGGGGTTTTTTGATGAATTATTTAAAACGGCAACATACACAACATCAAAAACATCAGCTGCACGCTTAATAATATCTAAGTGACCAAATGTAACAGGATCAAAACTCCCAGGAACAACAGCAATTTTCTCCAACTTACTCTCCCTCTTCCCCAGCACAACGATAGACCGAAATAATCGTTCCGCCATATGTTTCTTGTCTCTGTAATAAAAAAGCACCAAAACTAGATGGTAGTTCTACTTCTTTTGCATGTTCACATAAAATAATACCATTGCGCTGCACTTTTTCATGCTCGACAAGCACCTGCACTAAATCATAGTATTCTTTATGGTGATAAGGCGGATCTAAAAATACAAGATTAAACGTAATATCACGCTTTAATAGCGCTTTCACAGCACGCTTTGCATCAATGCGGAAAAGCTCTGTACAATTTTCATATCGACATTTCTTAATATTTTCCTGTAATACTTGAAATGCTTTTGCATCTTTTTCAATAAAGATTGCGTGTTCTGCACCTCTGCTGAGCGACTCAATACCTAATCCACCGCTTCCCGCAAACAAATCGAGTGCTGTTCCGCCATTAAAAAATGGGCCTATGATATTAAAAATGGATTCTTTTACTTTGTCTGTTGTAGGTCTTGTTGTACTCCCTGTAACTGCCTTTAGGGGCATGCCTTTACGTTCTCCTGCTACTACTCTCATAGATGTATTTCACCGTACTTTCTGTTACATATAGAAAGCATTTTTGCAGCGAAAGGAATTATCCCTCCGCTGCAAAAAATTATTCTTGTTCTTGTGTTAATACTTGAATACGACCATCACTTTTTTGTAGTTCTACTAAAAATAGACGTTGTAGCCAAGCTTCTTCTACATAATAATGATCGACAATTTTTGTAATTGGATCAGAAATTGTGGAGTATCTACGTTGATTAAACACGTAAAATCCAGATTCTTTCGGGAAGCGGAATGTTCGATTATCACTATTAACGTAATAGCCGTTTTTCCCTTCTTCCGCTGTATAGCCTAGGTATGGTAATAATGTATCGGCACTGTATAATACTTGACCTTCATATAAAATAACATGAACATCTTTTTTATGGAGTCCATCTACATAAACACTACGCTCATCTTCCAATAATAATGGATATATTCCATTTTCCTGTGCCGCATTTAATTGGAAATAGGACGTTTTAGCATTCAATACCGCTGATAGAAGCGTATCCATTGACGCTGGTGAGATGGTTTCTGCCCCTAGATTGTCCATCGCCTCTTGCCATGCCAACTGTTGGCTTTCTGTCATATAGTCTTTTAAAGTTTTAACAATTTCCTTTGTTTTCTCTGAGCCAATAGAGTCTTTCACTAAATAGGATGCCACAACTTCAGCCAACCATGCTGGTGAATTTTCAAATGTATATTGCGAATGTATTTGTGAAAGAATAACTTCTTGCTCCACCGCTTGTTGTGTTAGCGTCGGTAAAAATAATAATCGTTCGTCATGTTGGGCAACCGGATTTTTCTCTTGAATAATCGCAATATGCTCATCATTTAAAAACTTTAAATTTTCCAGTGATTTTAAGAAGTCTTTAGCAATTGGCTGCTGTGCATAAATTGTTAACACAGGCGTCTGTTCTTGCGCCTTTATTTGACCCGCTTGCCAATATAAATCCTTCGCTGCACCGTTACCGCTAAACATCGTATAATTCACTAGGGATAATTGTTGCTGGCCTACTAAAGGTAGACCCGTTATCCATTGTCCAACCGTTTTACTATCTGTTGAAATGTGAATAACAGAATACGAAACTTCTCCATTCGTTAAAGTGGCAAAAATATTTTGCAGCAGCATTTTATCTTGTAAGCCACCGTCGATTGGGATTATGTATGAAACAGATTGTGATTTCGTATCCCCTTTTGCAAAATAGGATACTTCGTCAGACAAACGATTACAACTATTTTCGTTGTCGATAAAACATGTTGGGTTTGTTGCTTGTTCCGGCCATTTTATTTTCACCTTTTGATTTGGTAAGTTTTTAAAATGGTGACGTATATCTAGGCTATTTTCGCGATAAACAATCTCAATTTCCTGCGAGTAATGGAATGATCCATTTCCTGTCTCTAAATCAGAGGAATATGCCTGATATTGAAAAAACAATGCACCTGATACGACTAATACTAAAATTGAAAAAAAACTCATTGCAAATTTCATGTGCTTGACCTCCCGCAGCATGATACTATGTGTATTGGAAAGGATGTGCAGTATTAATGCCACAACAATTTATAGAATTAGGAGAAGGCTATGGCGATGTTTATGAACTTCTTGAAATAATTAAAACGAATCAAGGTCGCTTTCACCAAGCCTTTATACTAACATCTACAAAAGAAGATAAAAAGGTTGCTTCTTTAGCGATCGCTTTAAAACCAGTCGGAGAAAGTAAATTCATGCCGATTTATATTTGTCGCGAAGGCATTCCGTTCCACGAAGAAAAACCTTCAAAGCGTCAAATGATGTTCGAAGAAAGTATTGAACAACTAGGTCGAAAAGCGGTTGTTGTAGAAATAAAGCACTCATCTATATTTTCGGAGCCAAAACTATTTTATCAATACCTAATTGGAATAATGAGACTACATCACTATATTCCTGCCTTAAACTAAAGTTATAGCCCCGCTTTATAGTCGTATTCCTTCGCTTTATCCGGCTTTGCGTTTTCGAACTCAGTTTTAACGAAGGGACGATAAGATTCCACAACGTCTTTCACAAATGGAAGGCGTTGTAATTTTATTGTCATCATTTCAATGTCCTCTCGATCGCAATAAAGTACTACATATTTTTGCTTACGAGAAATATAATGAACATGACCATATTTTCGAAGTGATTTTGCATGTTTTAATTGATGGACGTAAACGATTAGCCCTTGTCGTTCGTTCATATAGTTTTCCCTCATTTCTTACATAAAAGCATACCATAGACCGGAAAATGATAGCAACAGAGTTTAGCTGACAGAACGAGCATTTTTCCGTTATAATGGAAAAGCATAGCGCGTTTATCGACAGATTTACTTTCTCTCATGCTAGATAAAAGTGCTTTAGCTTGAACATTGCAAGTGAATTCGCCAGCACCTTTTATATTAATTTAATTGTTAAGGAGGACGAATATGGGTAAGAAAACGAAGATAGCTATTGCAATAGCAGCAGCCAGTGCAGCTGCTTGGGCAGGTAGTAAAGCTATTTCCAAACCTCAACAGCGTGAAGGGAAACAAGCATTACAATTTGATCGCCCGATTATTCTCGCACATCGTGGCGGAGCACATTTAGAACCTGAGCATACTATGCTTGCTTTTGAAAAATCGGCACAACTAGGTGTAGATGGCTTTGAAATAGACATTCGCTTAACAAAGGACGAAGAAATTATCGTCTTCCATGATGCTACCGTAGACCGTACGACGGAAGGTTATGGCTCAGTATCAGAAATGACATTAGCAGAAATAAACGCATTAAACCATGGTTATCAATTCGAGGATTTAACAGGGGCATTCCCATATCGGGAGCAAAAAGTTGACGTTGTGACATTACGTGAATTACTAGAAAGTTATCCAAATATGTTAATCAATATCGATATTAAAGATGCACCAGATACGTATGAAGGTAGTTTAATGCCTTCCAAACTTTGGAGATTAATAGAAGAACTTGGCGTGGAAGATCGCGTCGTTGTCACTAGCTTTTATGGGGAACAAATTGACCGTTTTAATTTATATGCACAAAATCAAGTTGCACTAGGTGCAGGTGAATCTGATGTCCGCAAAGCATTCGCCTCATTCTCGAGTCAATTCGGCCATTTATATCATCCAAAAGTAGATGTATTCCAAATCCCTCCTAAATCAGGTGTCGTTTCGCTCGATTCACCAAAGTTTATTCAGTTTTTAAGCAACCTAAACATCCCTGTTCATTATTGGACAATCAATGATTTAGTAACAATGAATAAATTAATCCATAACGGCGCACAAGGTATCATTACTGATCGCCCTGATATTGCAGTTGAATTACTCCAAACTCATGATTAAAGACAAAAAGGTAAGAGTGACATTTATTAAAATGCTCTTACCTTTATTTGTAGATACACACAGCTGCTTTGAAGCAATTGGCCATAATCACTTACGATAATTGCGCTAATATAGCTTCAGTTACCTCTCGTGTTGTTGCTGTACCTCCTAAATCTCCCGTTTTGATACCTTGCGCCAATGTGGCCTCTATTGCGTTTAATACTTTGCTACCTTGCTCTTGGTAACCTAAAAAATCAAGCATCATTTTACCTGTCCAAATTTGGCCAAGCGGATTAGCGACTCCTTGCCCCGCTATATCAGGCGCAGAGCCGTGAACAGGTTCAAACATCGAAGGAAATTCTCGTTCAATATTTAAGTTAGCTGCCGGCGCAATACCGATACTTCCCATAATAGCGCCACCTAAATCTGTTAAAATATCTCCAAATAAATTGGAAGCGACGATAACATCAAAGTTTTCTGGTTTCATGACAAGGAAAGCTGCTAATGCATCGATATGGTTCGTCACTTGTTCAATCATTTCATATTCTTTGCCAACTTCTGCAAAAACTTCATCCCAAAAAGGCATGCTGTACGTTAAACCATTTGATTTTGTCGCACTTGTAACATGCTGACGTCGCGTTTTAGCCATTTCAAAGGCATATCGCATAGCCCGCTCTGTTCCTTTCCGAGTAAAAATAGCATTTTGAATGGCCACTTCATCTTGTCCACTATGAATTCGACCACCACTCTCAGAATATTCCCCTTCCGAATTTTCCCTCACTACTACAAAGTCAAAGTTTTGTGGATTACGCAAAGGCGATGGTAAGCCTTGCAGAAGCTTTGCTGGTCGCACATTAATAGACTGCTTCATTGCACGGCGAATTTTAATTAATAAGCCCCATAATGATATATGATCTGGTACTAAGTCAGGCATCCCGACAGCACCTAAAAAGATTTGATCGTATCCCTTTAATAGTTCGATGCCGTTATCTGGCATCATTTTACCTGTCTCTAAGTAATAATCACACCCCCAAGGAAATGTTGTCCACTCGAATTGGAAACTTCCATCTAATCGTGCCACCTTGTCTAAAACTTCTATCGCTGCAGGTACTACCTCTTTTCCAATACCATCGCCTGGAATAACAGCAATTCGATATGTATGCATTCCATTGCCCCCTTTTTTCCAACTTTACTTACATATTTACTATATAATTTTTCTTGTAAAAAAAATAGAAGCAGTGCCGTTTGGATATGCTTCTTACATTAGAAATATCTATCATAGAAAATTTACTACGGATTTAAAATGCTGACGATACAAGTGATTGAAATGAAAAGCGTGGCTCCTACAGTCTGGAACGAAAATCAACGGTATCTTCCATTTGCTGAATTAAATTGAAATAGACTACTAGGAAATACTGTTTTATTCAACAACGCCTTAATAGTAGACAGCTCTAGTTGATTGGAGTGGAAGGCGCGACACTCCTGCAGGAACTGCACGAGCTGAAAATCCATTTTTGCGGCAGTGCCGCAAAAATTAGTTGAAGCCGTGCCTGCGGAAAGGGAGCGCCTGGAACGGAAATCAACGGTATCTTATATAAAAAAAAGACACAACACCCAAAAAGGTATTGTGTCTTTTCACGAAGCATTGTACATTGACACGGCTTCTATTATGCAGAACAGGAGCAAGAGCCACCTGAGCCACAACCGCTTCCACATGAAGAATTAGAAGCGAAAAATGGATTGCTTACAGGTACTTTTACTGCTTCCGATACAGTTTTCCCAATAAGTAAGCTAATCTCATCTAGTAAATCTTGAAAATCATTTTCAGCTAGCTTTAAGGCTGAAATCTTTTCGTTTAAATCGAGTGTGCGCTTTTGCTGACGAATCGATTTCATAATTGTATGATAATCCGGATGGTATTTTCCGAAACGTTGTACATCTTCGTATTGCTCCTTCATGCGACCAAATGCATAAATAGCTTCGACTAACTCGCTATCGCTATAGACAGCATTATACGCTAACCTTAGCGTATTCGCAGGTTCAGAGGAAAGAATCATTTCGCAAAGCGCATCGGCCTCATCCAAAATGATTGCCCATTCAGAGGTCATCATCATTTTTAATTCCCCCAATCTAATTCCCATCATAACAGATTTTATGGTAATTTTACATTAATGATAATTCTAAATAAAGGAGTTTTGTAATTGGTTACATCATCTAAAGGACAAATTGAAGAATTACTCGCTGCTATTTTACAACATAGTACAGCGGAGGATGAGGAAGTATTGTTACACTTGCTTCATGGCATACGGGATAAACAACAAGGTATACATCGCCGTTATATCAATGCCGCTTTACATATGGTGGGCAACTTTCAACCAGATGTTAGCGAGGTTCGTATACCGATTACACCGGTTATTCACAATACCATTAAAGTCCCACATGGAGGAATTATTGCGACAATTGCTGATGCAGCGATGGGCGGACTCGCTTCACGTTCAGTTCCAGAAGGCTTTAATGTTGTAACTACTAATATTAATATTTCTTATATCGCAACAACGACCAATAAAGAGTTAATCGCACGAGGACGTTTTGTACATAAAGGACGACAAACGCTTGTAATGGAATGCGATATTGAGGATGAAACTGGTCGTAGACTAGCTATTGCCACGGCTTCGTTCTTCGTTATTCAGCGTCGTCAGTCTTAACTTGTAAAAAATAATCTTTAATACATTGTTGATCGGAAAAAGGGAATTTTTGATTTTTTATTTGCTGCGTTTGTTCATGCCCTTTTCCGGCGACAAGCACAATATCTCCTTTTTGCGCTTTTGCCAACGCCTGATGTATTGCGACTTTACGATCTAAAAATATTTCATAATATTGCTGCTCCGAGAAACCTGCAATAATACTTTCATTAATAACGATTGGGTCCTCATCACGAGGATTATCCGTCGTTAAAAAAATAACATCAGCATACTTACTGGCCACAGCCCCCATCGCAAATCGTTTTGCCTTATCTCGATTACCGCCACAACTAAATACTAAATATATCGTTTTCTTAGTATCAAAAGTTTGTAACACCGCTTGCAAGGCCTCTGCAGTATGCGCGTAATCTACATAGACATCAATCCCCATTGGATTTTCGATTCTTTCAAGTCTACCCTCTGGTAGCTTTAATCCCCATGTATGCTCAGCTATTTCATCGATGGAAAACCCTAAACGCCATATTGCCATTATTGCAGCTACTGCATTTTGCACATGATACTTCCCGACAAAAGGTATGGCAATGATGTGCTCACTCGTTGTCGTTTGCAAACATAGTACAGTTTTGCCAATGGTTTCACTCACAATCTGGATATGTAAATCATTGTGATTGTCAAAGCCGAATGAACATGATTTTTTCTTGTCGTAAATACCGACAGAACGGCAAAAATTATCATCACCATTTAACACAATTTTTTTCGATAAATCCGCTAATCTCTTTTTTGCCCGTTTATACGCTTCAAGTCCACCATGGTCTTCTAAATGGTCCTCTGATAAATTTAAAAATACCCCACAATCAATATCACAATGATCCAGTCTATGTTGTTGCAAACCCATTGAGGAAGCTTCTAAAACTACATGTGTAACACCTTGTCGTACACATTGTTTTAAAATAGGATGCAGCTCTTTTGCTTGTAATGTTGTTAATTGCTCGTATTCTGTTTGTTGCTTTTGCCCATTAATGAAGAAGCCTACTGTTCCAATAACTGCTACATTTTTATGTAAAGCCTTTAGCAATTGGCTTACAAAATGGCTTACTGTCGTTTTTCCATTCGTTCCTGTTATAGCAATAACCGATAATGCCTCTGCCGGAAAAGCAGCGAGTTTGGCACTTGCATACGATAAAAACAAAGCGGTATTCGGTACCCAAACGAAAGGAATATTTTGATCGTTAAATGGTATCGCAATACTTTCCTCGGATACCACGGCAGCAGCTCCTCTTGCCAGTGCTTCTTTGACAAAACGACTACCCGATGTTTTTTTACCTTTTCGTACTATAAAAATATCTCCAGGTTTTACTGCTTGTGCATAATCCTCTACGCCCGTAATTATTGTGCGAATCGATCCACCAGTTACACTACATGGCCAATCTTTCAATAGCTCTGCTAATTGCAATGTCTCATTCCTCCTTTCAGTTCTCTATCATATGACGGCTTTTGTAACGGTGTGACGAAAATTGAAGGTTGCAAAAATACCGTTAAAGCAGTTCATTGAAGGTAGATCTTGTACTAGGAGAGGAACAATATTAACAACTCGATTTGCCTAGTAGGCACAAAAAAAGATTGTCTTGATTTAATCAAGACAATCTTTAAAATTGTATGAGTGCCTGGCACCTTCGATTCAACTTACGTGTGTGCCCGCGGAAAGCGCCGGCCGTAGCGGAAATCAACGGCCATTATCATCATTTCTTTCCTATTGAATTACTTCCACTGTATCCTCAACCGATTCTTCACTTTCTTCCTTTTGCTTTGAGGGCTCCATGAAAATTTGTGTATAATAATTTAAAAAGACACCTGATCCTACTGCAGAATATTTATCGTTTAATATTTCTTTGCGATGTTCTGCTGAGTTTAGCCATCCATGCATCGCCTCAATTGCATCAAAATAAGCAGTCGCAAGGTTTTCATTCGCACTATTATAAACAATGCCTTGTGCTTCCAAACGTTTCTTTAAATCTCCATTTGTTGGTGATTCATGACCAGAAAAATTTTGCACCTTCATATCTTCACTGTGCAATTTAGCTACTTCTTCTAATTTTTCATCAAGTTCCAATGGCGCTAAGTCATAATGAACCCTTGTGACATTAATTAAATCATCAAGCTGCGCAGCACTTGCTTCATTGATTTCCTGTTGTAAAAATGAAGACGGAGGTGTCGGACTAACAAGCTCCCCTTGATAAATCATTTCATAAGGCTGATGTAATACAAGTGTTTCACTATCCGTGAAACGAATTCCTTGTAACTCACTTGTTTCACTATCAATATAAAGCTGTGCATATAGCCCATCAAATTTAACGAGTAGCCGAGTTTGCATATCTCCCTCGCTCATCGAGAAAATAAAAATATTTTCACCTACATTGGCAGCTACTTCATAATCGATAATCGTCATGCGGTAAATATCGTCGCGCTTCTGACCTATTTTAAAAGGTGTAGCATCTAGCTTATCACCCGCTATGTATACTTGTGTCACAATATTATTTTGCACGCCTAACATAAAGAATGTTGCTGCACTTGTTTTATAAACCCACCAATCGTAACCAAATGATGAAGGTTCCTTTCTTGCCGGTTCACCGTATTGTTCTAAAACCACTTGTGTTCCTTGCCCAATTAAAGTCGACATACCTCTTTGTGGTCTTGTCATCGCTCCAACATCCGGTTGCTCCAGCTCCGTTTTTGGAATAATATTGGAATTGGCATTTGGTCCTTCGAGTGGCTCATTTTCTTTTGGCGTATTAAAGAACATAAAGCCGATAAACGCAATGGTTGCACAGGCAATTAAAATGCGAAATAAAGCTTTCATACACGACTCCTTTCTCCACCATTATTGTAAGTTATTATATCAATTGTAAGAACGTTGACACAATGTTGTATTGCAACAATGTCAAATATGCTCTATTATAAAAATGAGCGTATACTTTGTACGAAAAGCTAAAGGAGGATTATTAGATGTATTTTGAGAATACTAACCTTGAGAATTTAACAGCTGACCAAGAACTGATTGAAAACATTATGAAAAAAAATGGCTTAGAATGTGATGGTGCTTGGGATTACGAGCGTATGACTTTCGACCGTCGTTTCGATACTCGTGAAGGCACTTACTATCTACGTGTATTCGCATATGCGCAATCTGGTGATGTTGGTGCACATGATGCTGTTTTAACATTAATGAAACCTGTTCTTGGCAAACACTACTATCCACATGGTGTGGAGTACGGTGAAGATGAAGTTTTCCCAGCTCACCTTGTAAAAAAATGTGATGAAATCTTAAAAAAAGTTAGACTAGACTTAGAAGCATTCATAGTGGAGTCTACTTCTAACAAAAAAGCGTTGGAAACTGTTAACGCATAATAAGCGCTAAAGAAATACAACGTCAAAACCAACGTCTTTGCAGATACTGTGGTCTTGATGCGACAACAAGTTTTTTAGTTTACTTGTTGTTCTAAAATGCAAGCTTGTCATAAGAATGTATGAATATCAAGAAAAGACTGGTGGTCCAGTCTTTTTTTATTTTGAGTAAAAAAA
>Ga0213820_1000953_pt1 | contig 15247 bp, 18 predicted proteins | sample MC6MC0910MG_FD_179889 | JGI IMG/M metagenome (GOLD analysis project Ga0213820, IMG submission 179889) | Enriched soil aggregate microbial communities from Iowa State University, Ames, United States - MC6-MC0910-MG | ecosystem: Environmental > Terrestrial > Soil > Unclassified | place: USA: Iowa... | reverse complement strand
CTTCACCAGCTCCACGTTTTCGGTCAGCGCGATCTTTTCCAGCTGCTCGATCACGTAGCCCTCGTTGCGGCTGTTGTAATCCTCGACGCGGGAACGTTTCGGGTTGTCCACGGTTTGTTTGCGCCAGCTGGAGTCCTGGAAGTAGATCGACAGGTTGTCCCAGCTGGTGACCAGCACACCGTTGACCGGGAAAAACGGAACGCTGAAGCTCGGCAGACCGCCGTAGGTGGCGATCACCTGGGCGTCCTCGATGCGCTCTTTTTCGGTCGGGGTGTCGCCCTGCTTGGCGTACAGCTTGGCTTTGTCAGCGGCAAGCAGGTCGGTGCCGATGATCGCCACCAGGTCGCCGCCGTCGCGCAGACGTTCGTCCACCATTTGCTTGGTGTCATGGACCAGGGCGTCGAGGTTCTCGTAATCCGCACCCGGTCCCATGGTGACCTTGCCAGGTGTCTTGCCTTCCTTGAGTACCTGCTGAGGAGCTTGCTCGCGCAGCTGCTGCAGCCAGCCTTTGTTCACGTCCTGCAGCATTGGATAGGCTTCGATGTCGGTCTGCGCAGCCGCTTTCTCACCATGGAAGCCGACCATGATGCGATCCAGAGCGATCTGTTTCTGCACGGCGGCCGAGTAGCGTTGATGGAAGTCCGGGAACTTGGCCCAGGCATCGATCTTCGCGTAAGGCAGCCCCACGTCCGACTCGGTCGACGAGAGCTCGTAGGTGCTGTTATCCAGCGCCGAAGCGTCTTTCGCCACGCGATCGGTGGTCTTGGTGTTGGTGCGGCCAGTCACCGGGCCGGACACGCCAATGAACACCTTCTCGCCCTTGATCTCGGTCACCGGAATGACGTTGATGCGCTGCAGGAAGTCCGATTTGGCGGTGATGGCGTCGTTCAGCTCCTGGGCGATCGACGGTTCAACGGAAAACATCTTGCTGGCCAGCTCGACACCGTAGGTCTCGGCGATCGCCAGCTGCATTTCGGCGTACATCTTGGCGCCGTAGGCGCTCAGGGAACGGGCCATCGTCAGAGTACCCGCGCTTTGGTTTTGTCAGTGGCGCCAGTGGTGCGCGGCAACTGACGTCCAGTGCTGGTGTTCTGCAGTGCGGAGAACTGCTTTTGCAGGTTGCCAAGCGCCGCCAGCACTGCCTTGTTACCGCCGCCGTTGCGCTTGAATTCGCGCTCTTCCTCGGCAGTGGTGACGATCTCGTCTACTGCAGCGCTGACGTCATCAATCGGGGCCTGATCGGGTTCCGGCGCATCTTCGGCTGCAGGCTCGATGACGGCCTGAATGCCGGCAGCGACGACCAGCAGCTGGGCCAGCAGGGCCTTCAAAGCCGTTGCGGTAGCTTCATCCATTGGGGGTTTGCTCTCGGTTGGGGTTTGCGGAGTGGTTTCGGTGGGCGTGTCTTCAATGCCGAAGCGCTTGAACAGGCGGGTAAACATGGCGGCCAGGCGCCCGAACTCGCCCTGCGGCTCGGTTTCGCTCAAAGAGCCCAGCTCGTGGGAAGCGGCGTAATACGAATCGCGGCTGGTGCGGCTGGAAAAGTAGAGCTCTTGGGTTCCGACACTGGCGGGTTCGTCAGTGACCGCGATGCCGGTCATGTAGGCTTTGCCACGGCCCCGGAAATTCGGCCTGATCTCAATGCTGGTGAACAGCTTTTCGCCAGCGTCGTTCAGGCGCAGCAACTTGTCGTTGGGCTTCAATTGCGCCTCAAGGGCAACTTGGCCAGGCTCCAGGTCTTCCGCGTCCTCGACGAGACGCACAGCGAACACGGTGCCGAATGAACCGAACCACCGTTCGTGTTCACACCAGATAACGGCGGTGTACAGGGTCGGCGTGTAGGTCTCGGCAATGTCGCGCAGTTCCTGGGGCAGGATCTCGCGGCCATCGACGGTCGGGCCGCTGGTGGCAACACGTTTCCAGTAGGAGACAAGGGAACGGGGCATGAGTGGTGACTGCGCTCAATCGTTGAATGAGCCGCCACGATAGGGAGCCGAAATCCCCCAAACAAACGCTTTGCTTCGGCCCGATTCGTAGAAGAAAACTCTACGAACAACGCCGCATTTCAGCCCGCGTTTCCGGCGTTTTCGCCGCATAGACTGCGGCCCATGAACTACCCGACCGAAGTCAAAGAAGCCGCAAAACGCCTCTACCTCCGCCGCTGTTCGGTGAAGGAAATCCAGGCGCATTTGAAGCTGCCCAATATTCGAATCGTCTACTACTGGATCCGCCAAGGCGGCTGGGACGAGATGCTGACGGACGAAGAACCGTTGAGCGCCGTCAACCGACGAATCACCCTGATTCTGGAGAAGATCGATCCCCTGACGAAAGCCGAACTGGACGAACTGGAGCGGCTGACGAGTCTGCTCGAGCGTCTGAAAAAGCTCGCGGCCAAACCTGCGCCGGCGGCGACAACAGATCGTCCGGACGAGCCTCGCGAACGTCAGCCAGATCAACGTCGTGAGCGTGGCCAGGGTGGCGGCAAGAAACGCGAAAAGAAGGCGAAGAACGACATCAGCGGCCTGACCGAAGTGGACTTCCTGGATAAGTTCATCTCGAAAATGTACGGCTACCAGAAAGAGCTGTTCGAGGCGAAACAGAACCCGCTGACCCGCCGCGTCCGGAACATCCTCAAAAGCCGTCAGGTCGGTCTGACCTACTACTTCGCCGGCGAAGCGTTCATGGACGCCGTGTTGAGCGGTGATAACCAGGTGTTCCTGTCGGCCAGCCGATCGCAGTCGGAGATCTTCCGCAGCTACATCATCCAGTTTGCCCAGCAGTGGTTCGGCATTGAGCTGACCGGTAACCCGATCACCCTCAGCAACGGTGCCGAACTCCGCTTCCTCAGCACCAACAGCAGCACTGCCCAGGGCTACCACGGCCACGTCTACGTCGACGAATACTTCTGGATTCGCGACTTCGAAAAACTCAGCACCGTCGCTAGCGCCATGGGCACCCACAAGAAATGGCGCAAAACCTATTTCTCGACGCCCAGCGCCGTCTCGCACCAGGCGTACCCGTTCTGGTCGGGTGAAGAGTTCCGCAACAGCAAGCGTGGCAAGAAGGCCGGCGGCGTGTGGCCGAGCGAAGCGGCTTACACGCAGGGCGCGCTGTGCCCGGACGGCCAGTGGCGCAAGACGATCACCCTGGACGATGCGATCGCCGGCGGCTGCGATCTGTTCGACCTCGAGCAGCTGCAGCTGGAGTACGACGAAGACAAATTCCAGCAGCTGTTCTACTGCAAATTCATCGACAGCACGCAAAGCGCGTTCAGTCTCAAGGATCTGGAGCGCTGCTACTCGGATCTGTCGTTGTGGGAGGACTACAACCCGGAGCTGGATCGTCCGTTCGGCAACAGTCCGGTCTGGCTGGGCTACGACCCAAGCCGCACCCGCGACGACGCCACCTGCGTGGTCATTGCGCCGCCACTCGAACCCGGGGCGAAGTTCCGGATCCTGGAGAAGCACAGCTGGCGGGGCCACTCGTTCACCTACCAAGCCGCGCAGGTCAAGAAGCTGACCGAGCGCTTCAACGTGCAGCACATCGGCATCGATGTCACCGGCGTGGGTTATGGCGTGTTCGACCTGGTGCGCGACTTCTACGCCAAGGCGACGCCGATTCACTACAGCCTGGAAGCGAAAAACGCCTTGGTACTGAAAGCCCAGGACACGATCCAAGGCAGTCGCATCGAGTGGGACGCCGGCTGGACGGACATCGCCCAGGCGTTCCTGACCATCAAGCGCGGCGCCACCAACAGCGGCCAGATCACCTACAGCGCATCCCGTACCGAAGCCACCGGTCACGCCGACATTGCCTGGGCGGTGATGCACGCCCTGTCCAACGAACCTTTGAACACCAACAAGCGGCGCCGTAGCCGCTACGTCACGAGTAACCAGAGCAGCCATGGCCAACCGCAAACGCAGAAAGCACCACGTAGCCCAACCACAGCAACAGCCAATGCGCTCGTTCACATTCGGGGAGCCGGAGCAGGTGCTGTCCGGCAACATCGGCGAATACGTGGGTGTGTTTCCCAGCGACGACGGCAAGATTTACAAACCGCCGGTGTCACGGGCTGGCCTGGCCAAGCTGTTGCGCGCCAACGCGCACCACGGCGCCATTCCGAAGTTCAAGCGCAACCTGTTGCTGCGTGAGTTCATCGCCTCGGCCGGCTGCAGCACGGAGACGATGGGCCGTGCCGGGCTGGACTACATGGTGTTCGGCGAAGCGTACTTCTACAACGACGCAAATGCATTCGGCCAGGTGCTGGAGCTGCAGCACCTGCCGGCGATCAACATGCGCGTGAAGGTCGACGGCGGCTACGTGATGCTGCTGCCGGACAACAAGGAAATGGAGTTTGAGGCGCACGAAATCTCCCACGTCCTGGACTACGACGTGGAACAGAACATTTACGGGATTCCGGATTACCTGGGCGGCCTGCAGGCGTTGCTGCTGAATGAGGCCGCCACCCTCTTCCGCCGTCGCTACTACAGCAACGGGGCGCACGCGGGTTACATCTTCTACACCAACGACCCGGATCTGACCGAAGAGGACGAAGAAGAGCTGCGCGCCCAGATCAGCGCGAGCAAGGGCGTGGGCAATTTCCGATCGATGTTCGTCAACATCCCCAACGGCAAGGAAAACGCAATTCAGATCATCCCCGTGGGGGACTTCCAGGCGAAAGACGAATTGGAGAAAGTGAAGAACATCACCCGAAACGACGTCATCGCGGCCTGGCGGATGAACCCCGCACTGGCTGGCATCATCCCGGAAAACAACGGGGGTTTCGGCGACATCGAGAAGATCGATCGCGTGTACACCAGCAACGAGATTCGACCGATCTGTCAGTTGTTCAATCAGTTGAACGACCGGCTACGTGAAGATAGGCGGTTTTGCTGGAAACCTACCAAAGAAGCAGTTGATATCACTGCATGAAATAGTAAACGCAGCGAATACCACTACTAAATGTGGCAATATGGTGGCGATCAGCTGCCCCTGGGGAGGGACATATGCGAGTGACATGCAAGTGTGGAAACAAGGGATTAATCCGGGATAGCAAGCCGCAATCGCCAGATTTCGTGACGCTCTATTGCCAGTGCCTGGACGTCCAGTGCGGGCATACATGGGTGGCCCATTTGACGTTTTCCCACACGCTGAGTCCATCAGCGCAAACCTTCGACCGATTGCTATTTGATCGTCTTCGGGAAATGCCCAGGGCGAAACAGCGGGAGTTGTTCGAGCAGCTCGGGGCGCAGGCAGTTGCGTGACAGGTCAATCGCCGACACCGAAACGTCGGCGATCAAGACATCAGCTGTTGGCTGACTCTTCAGGATTGATGGCAAGAATTTCAGATAGCCGACGAAGCTGACCTTGCTCCTTTTCACTCAATGACCGGTATAGGCCAATGAGGCGGCGTTCCGCTTTGCTCAAGTTGTGCCATTCGAACTCGGCAAATCCCAAGCAAAGAGGTTCTTTTTTGATGCGATCCAACATGCTGACTACTCCATAAAGTGCATGGCTGAATCAGCATTGACGGGATGAGCGTCGGCTTTAGAACGCGGGGGCGACCAATGTCATACAAGGTTATGTTGCGAGTTAATTCTTCTGACGGGCAGCGTCGTCCGCCATCGCTTTCAGAAATCGGCGGATTGCTTCTTGATCACCTGGCGTGATGGTTCTGTATTGCGTCACAAGCAGATTCTCAACTTCGGAAAGCGAAGCTTCCGTAGCTGTCGTGTGCTGACCGCTCAGGATGTAATGCACGTCAAAACCTGGCTCGCGCATAACCTTACTCAGATACCACGCCGGGGCATCGCTGCTGCCTGCTTCGTAGTTAGCTTGGGTGCGTTTCGAAATACCAAGAACCTCGGCAACCTGATCCTGAGTCAGCCCGCTTTTCTTTCTCTCTTCCCGCAATCGCGAGCCGATGCTTTCAGAATCGTGCAAAATTTTTCATTCCCGATGTTTACAAATGCACTTATGTGCATCATTCTGCATTCCCGACACATGAAAATGCACGGAATTGCACTATGCCGAACACAAACATCAACGATCAAGCCCGCCAGCAAGCAAGACAGGGCTTGGAGAAGCGAGGTCAATCAGCGAAAGACTTCGCGAAATTGCACGGACTAAACCCCAGCACCGTTTATGCGGTGCTGAGTGGCCAGAGCCATTGTCGCCGGGGAGAGGCACATCGCGCCGCCGTACTACTCGGGATCAAAGACGGCGTAATCGAACAGTAACGGCACGGACTAACAGGGAACAGTAGAAGATGAAAAGCCTTGTTCTAGAGACACGCAAGGAAGCGATGCGCGAGATCATTCGCAGCTTTCCCGAGGGACGCGAAGGCGCAGCAGCTCGCTTGGGAATGAAAGTCAAAAAATTCGACAACCACGCCTACGAGAATGCCGGCTGCAGTCCATTGACGGATTTGCAGATTTACATGCTGGAGCAAGCCAGCGGCACCCACCACTTTCCGAACTACGTGGCGCAGATGTATGGCGGCTTGTTTGTAGCCGTCGCCGACCCGGAGAAACTAGACAACGTCGAACTGTACGCTCGATCGGTGCAGGTATCGGCAAAGCGCGGTTGCGTTGACCAGGCGATAGCCCAAGCACTGGAAGACGGCTCCATCAGCGTGGAAGAAGCCGAACACATCCTTGCCGCACACAACCTCCACATGGCCGCACGGCACGCCGAAGTGCTGGCCGCTATCGACTTGTACCGTGCCAAACCGGGGAAAAGCCAATGAACAATCTGCCGGCCGTACAGGAATATCAGGACATGCTCAAAACCGCGGCTTTTGCGTTTCTTGAACGTCATCAGTGCGAACACCTGGCCGACGATCAGCAACTGTTCAAACGGGCTGTTCAGCACCTTGTGACGGATTACAGCGCTACAACGCAGCACGCCGAGCGCTTGGTGCATCTGGCCAACAGTGAAATGTCTGCGGTCAGCGATCGGCAGCGACTGGATGTCATCAACAGCACATCCACGCACACCGTGATTTTTGATACCGCTACCGGCAACGCCTGGGCAATTCCGGTCAGCCTGATCTACGAACGCATCCTCATTGCTCCCGATAACGGGCGCTTTCGCATCACCGCTTCCTAACACCTAACCAAAAAAAATCCGATCCCCATTGCCGTGGGTTTGGGTGAGCTGCGCCCGAAATTGAGGTTTGACGATGGAAAACGCCCTGAACATCAACGCAAAACTGACGCCCGTAGAGGCTCAAGCGCTCTTGGCCAACCTGCGCGAGCAGTACCGTCTCAGCTTCAACGAACTCTGGTACGCAGACCAGTTCCGCCTGATTCCCGATGGTCTGCGCCACGGCTCAATCCTCGCCCACTGCCCCGTGATGGCTGCTCAGAAACACCTGATCGGCGCCCTCTCCCTCTGCCTCAAGAAAGCGAAGTAATCATGAAAGAGCAACTGCGCAGCGACGTGATCGAGCGTCTTAAAACCGATTACGGGCTCAAGCAACGGGCAAATGCTGACTACATGCGCGGCGGCACCTGCCCGAAGTGCCGTCAGAAAACGCTGTACACCCGTTTTGATGCTCCGTGGTTGGTGATCTGCGGTAGACCAGAAAAATGCGCGCACACCCTGCACGTGAAAGAGCTGTACGAAGACCTGTTCGAAGACTGGAGCAAGCGCGCACCGGCCACCGACCAACACCCCAACGCGACCGCCCGTGCCTACCTGGAATTCGCGCGAGGCTTTCGCATCGAGCTGATCCAGGGCTGGTTCACCCAGGAAAGCTTTTACTCCCCCGACCACAACGCCGGCAGCGCCACCGTGCGCTTTGCACTGGCGAAAGGCGGCTGGTGGGAACGCCTGATCGATCGGCCGCACCGCTTCGGCAAGATGAAAGCGCGCTTCAAATCCAAGGACAGCTATCGCGGCGTCTGGTGGTGCCCGCCCTGCGTGGACCTACTGGAAGCGAAAGAAGTCTGGATTGTCGAGGGCATCTTTGACGCGATCGCCCTGGTGCACAACGACATCGTCGCAGTATCGGCGATGTCCTCGAATGCCTTCCCTGAAGAATCACTGCGAGCCCTCGCCCGTGACCGCGACGGCAAGTTGCCCAAGCTGGTCTGGGCACTCGACAACGAGTCGGGCGCCCACGCCTACACCAAACGCTGGGCGAAGCAGGCGCGAGCGCTGGGGTTCGTCTGTGAGGCGGCGCAGATCCCGCTGCGTGACGGCCGCAAGACCGACTGGAACGACCTGCATCAGCGCTGGAGTTTCATCGAAGACGAGAGCCAACGCGCCGACCAGATCGCGGCTGATCTGAAACAGGCGCGTCACTTGGGCGCCCTGCTGCTGGCCGAAAGCGCGGCCGAAAAGGCGTTGCTGATGTACGACTGGAACAAGCGTGGTGAATTCCACCTGGGCTTCGGCAGTCGCCTGTACTGGTTCAAGTTGGACATGGAGAAATTCAACCGGGCGATGCAGGACATCGAGGACAGCGAGAACCACGACGACCAGTTGCTCAACCAAGCACAGCAGCGTGAAAAAGCTTTGCAGCAATCGGGCAGCGTGGTCGAGATCGCAAACTGTTATCCACAGGCGCTGTATTTCCAACGCAACGAAGTCACGGACGAATCCTGGTACTACCTGCGTGTGGACTTCCCGCATGACTCCGAAAGCGTGAAGAACACCTTCACCAGCGGGCAGTTGTCAGCCGCCAGCGAATTCAAAAAACGCCTGCTCGGCATGGCCGCCGGCGCCATGTATACCGGCAGCGGTCAGCAACTGGACAAGCTGATGAAGGACCAACTGTTCGGCATCAAAACCGTGTCGACGATCGACTACGTGGGTTACAGCAAGGAATACGGCTGCTACGTCTACGGCGACCTCGCGATCAAGGACGGCACGACCTACAAGGTCAACAGCGAGGACTATTTCGAGTTCGGCAAGCTGCGTCTAAAGACGCTGCAAAAAGGCGTCCCAATCAAACTGCAACGAGATGGCAAGGACTTCAATGAAGCCTGGCTGCCGCTGCTTTGGACCTGCTTCGGTGCCCAGGGACTGGTAGCACTGGTGTTCTTTTTCGGCTCGTTGTTCTGCGAGCAGATCCGCGCACGCTACCAGTCGTTTCCGTTTCTGGAAGCCACCGGCGAGGCCGGCGCCGGCAAGACCACCCTGCTCAACCTGCTGTGGAAACTGCTCGGCCGTGAAGGCTACGAAGGCTTTGACCCAATGAAGTCGACGAAAGCCGGTCGCTCGCGGTTGATGGGCCAGGTGTCGGGTATGCCGGTGGTGTTTCTGGAAGCCGATCGCCACGGCGATGATCGATCCCATGCGAAGACCTTCGAATGGGACGAACTCAAAGACTTCTACGGCGGCGGTACGCTGGCCACCAAAGGTGTGAAGACCGCCGGCAACGAAACCTACGAACCGCCGTTTCGCGGGACGATCGCCATCAGCCAGAACGCGGCCGTGGTCGCCCATGAGGCGATCATGACCCGGATCGTCAAGCTGCATTTCATCCGGCCGACAGTGACGCCGCAAAGCCGCGCTGCAGCGGACAAGCTGAACGCCCTAAACGGCGGCACGCTGAGCCACTTCCTGATTCGCGCCGTAGGTAAGGAATCAGCTGTGCTCGAGCTGTTCGCCCAACGCATGCCCGAACACGAAGCCAGGCTGCGTCGCCTGCACACCCAATGCTTTGCCTGCGGTACGGAGTATCCCAACGAACAAGGCAACTGCAGCAGCTGTGGATACAACCTGCGTGGGTACATCCGCGTCGAGCGAATCAGCAAGAACCATGCGCAGCTGCTGTCGCTGCTCGATGCCCTGCGCTTGGTCTTGAAACTGGACGAGCCACAGGTTGCCGCCACCCAGCGTCAGATCGTGCGCATGGCCATCGAGCGCCAGGCCTCGATCAGCTCCGACCATCCGGCGGTGGCCGAGTTTTGGGAGGTGTACGACTACCTCCAGTCGCTCAGCGAAGACCCGATGGTCGACCACAGCAGCGACCCGAACGTCATCGCGATCAACCTCAACGAATTCAGCGAACGCGCCGCCGAACACAAACAGAAGCTGGCCGACGTGGCCACGTTGCGCGACCTGCTCAAGGAATCCCGTTCGCACAAATTTCTCGATGCCAATAAGGCCGTGCACAGCGCGGTACGTGCGGCATTGAACGCCAAAACCCCACTGGCGCCGGGCCGTCCGACGACGGTCAAGTGCTGGATCTTCAAAGCGTAAAAGGAGGCTACACCGATGCAAGTTCAAGTGTTTATGGGAAACGCCGGCGACGGCAAAACCAACAAGCTGCAGGCCGTTCAGGATCGATTGGAGTTTGTCGGCGAAAGCGCGCCGATCATCCAGGCCGGTGCCTATGGCGAAGAAGGTCTGGTGCAGATCCTGGAAGTTCGCGCCGCCGGTGGCCAGCGCGAAATTCTGGTCGACGACTGCAGCCGGCAACAGATTTTAAAGGTGCTGGAGTGGCAGTCCTGTGTCGAACATGTGCCTGATTTTGACGGTCTGGTGATTCACTTGGCGCGCAAGGACTAACGGAGAAGAAAGCGATGTCGAGGAGTCGCACCTCCCCGACATCTACCACCACCGAGGGAACAACATGCAAGTGAAGAACCAACGCAGTAGTGATTCAGACGATAGCACATTGTCCAACCTTGACTCGCACACTCGCCACCTGACCGTGTTGCGGATCGTAGGCACCGCCCTGTTTGATTACCAGGTGCGAAAAACTGAAGTGGCGCGGATTCGTCTTCAATGCCTCACCAGCTTCGCCAAAGAGCTGGGCGAGATCGATGCGGCAGAGTTCGCCGTCGTTGCCCGCCTGCTGGCCCGTCCATCTAAAGTGACAGACTCCATTACAACAGGGAGCGTTCGTCATGTCGGATAGATCGACCGCTGATGGCACTCCACGCTTTCCCTGGAACATCGACTACACCAGCCTGTGCGACCAGTGCGGCAAATGGCGGGTGCAAGGCAACCACGCCAAATGCAGCCGCCAGCGCCAGTTGCTCAATGCTCACCGGCGCCACCAACCGCCCAAGCGATAACCGCGTCCACTAGAAGATGCGCCTTCAGATACTTGGCCCGGAAACGGGCCTTTTTGTTTCCGATCGTCAGACTGTCGATACACGAGTACAGCGTTAGGGGTTTACATGAGTGGCGTCGAAGCTCGCGGCAATTCCGTGAGAATCTACTTTCAACACAACGGGGAGAAATGCCGGGAATCGATTCCCGGAGGCAACACGCCGGCCACCGTGGCCCAGGCCAAACGCCTGCTCGGCATCATCGATTACGAAATCCAGACCGGCACCTTTGACTATGCCCGGCATTTTCCCAACTCCTCGAGGCTGGTCGAAAACACCTTTGGCCACTACTTGGATCTGTGGTTGAAGATCAAGGCCAACAGCGTTGCCGCGTCGAGCTACCGGGGGTATGCCAACAAGGCCGAGGTACATGTGCGGCCGCGCTGGGGCAAGGCACAGATCAACCAGATCGATCATCTGGACCTGCAGGAATGGATACAGGGCACGCTGTCGAAAACACTTAAGAACAAGACCATCCGCGACATCATCAGCAACGTGCGTCAGGTGTTCCGTCTGTACCGCACGCGCATGAAAGTTGCCCACGACCCAACCGAAGGCTTGATGGTTCGCCTGCCGGATCCGGAGGCCCCGGACCCATTCACCCGGGCCGAGATCAAACAGATCCTCGACACTCCGACCAGCCGTACGCACGAGCTGTTGATGGTGCAGTTCATGTTATGGGCCGGCCCTCGGGTGTCGGAGACGATCGCCCTGGCTTGGGAGGATGTCGACCTAGTGCAAGGCACCGTGACCTTTCGCCGGTCCAAGGTGCGCGGCGCCTACCGGGTGACCAAAACTCGCCGATCAATGCGCCGGGTCCGTCTGCTGGCACCGGCGTGGGAAGCGCTGCAGAAGATTGATGCGCTGACCCGCCGACGCCGGGCGGAAACCGTGGAGGTCGTCGAGCGGGACAACAAGACAGTGCGCCAACACAAACTGCATTTCGTGTTCCTCAACAGCAAAAGCGGCCTGCCGCACGCCAACGACTTCGTGGTCCGCGACCGCTTCTTCAAGGCGCATTTGCTCGCGGCCGGGGTGCGTTATCGCGGACCGGGTCAGTGCCGGCACACCTACGCCAGCCAACTGCTGACCACCGGGGTGGCGTCGATCGACTGGATCGCCGAACAGATGGGCCACACCAACGGCAACATGATCCGTCAACACTACGGGACGTGGATCAATGAAGACGGACCCGACGTGGTAGGGATGCTGCAAATGGCCTTGAAGCTGTCACCGGTTACAGCTCTGCGTTGAACCCACTGAGTCCACCACTTTCGCGAAACCAGAAGGTCATGGAGTGGTAAGCCAGCCTGGGGGAGACTGGTTTCCAAGCTGCCAGAAAAAGGCCCCCACACCGGGGCGAGGTGTGGGGGCCGATTGAACATAGGCTGGAATTATGGGAATTATGGGAATTCCAAGATCCTCGAAAATTGGCGTTTCACTGTTCGTCACAATTAGCGACTGAAGTCCTTGCACCCCGATGGGTGCTTTCCTGATACCAGAGGCGATTTTTGCTATAAGAACTACAATTTTCTTACGTAATTCACTGAGAGCATATTATGGATCCGAAGAAGCTGTTTCACGACACTCGATTCAACGGCGTATGCGTTTATTGTGGTGCATTTCCTGACACACGAGATCACGTACCCTCAAAGGTTTTACTAGATGAGCCGTTCCCTAACGCGTTACCGGTAGTTCCGTGCTGCAAAACTTGCAATAACAGGTTTTCATACGATGAATTATATATTGCATGCTTTATTGAGTGTGTAATTCACGGGACGACCGACCCTGAAAAGATGTCACGCACAAAAATAAAAAGAATATTAGAAGAAAGGCCTCAACTGAGGGAGAGCATTGAGAGAAGTAAAAGTCAAAATGGTGAAAATTTAATCTGGATCCCCGATGACAGCAAAGTTAAAAACATCGTAATGAAGCTTGCTCGAGGCCATGCAGCTTATGAACTCAGCGAACCTCAGATGAGTGACCCTGAATACATTCGAATAGCGCCCTATGGAACATTGTCAGAAGAGCAACATGCGGACTTTGAAAACTCGCCCAGCTTGAGTTTATGGCCTGAGATTGGCAGTAGAGCCTTTATGAATTCCCTGATCGCGAACAACAACATCAATCTCGTGAACGGATGGAATGTCATTCAGGACTCGACATATAGATATATGGTGTCGCATGAGGATGGCATCAGTATAAAAATCGTAATGAGAGAATATCTATTCTGCGAAGTAATCTTCAGCTAAGATTAAATTGAGAGTCACAACAAATTCAGACTGAAGAAATTCAAACACTCCTCAACTACTTCCTTTATTTCAGTCGACACTCTCTACCACCTTAGGGCAGGCAACTGCTGCTGCCATTAACGCCTCAAGAGTAAACCGACGATAAAATTTTATAAAACCTAAATAAAATGTGTAAGCGACGAAAGTCATACTCAAAACTGCCGAAGAAAAAATAAGAACACTGGCGCCACTATATATCAAATGCCAAACCGCGACCCAAAATAAAATCACGAAGTAAAACGTCAACGTGCGCATCAGACCAAACAAAGCAACATAGTTCTGCATCTTCGGAACGTGATTAACTGAATGCTCAAGAGCAAAATGGTAAATAAACAAAAAATAATTTTTATCTCTAACAGGTTCCTTCGGTGGAGATTCTAGACCAGCAAAGCTAGATAGAATCAGTACCACCTTACTACTTATAATTTCTTTCATCATGGAATCAAGCTCTTTATTTATCAGCCCCTTAACCCCTAAGACATAATTGAGAAAAAAATCGACCGTACTTATTGGCAGTAACAACAACGCCACAATCGCTCTAACTGAATTCTTCTTAACACTATCATCACCAGATGTAAAATAACCACTTTGATACATCCCAAGAAGTGTTTTTGATGGGAATCCATACATCCAATTAAGATGCTTCTCCACCGTCATCGCAGATAAAAAATTTATGAAGTGCCCACTTATGTACGCAAGTAAAATCAGCGGAGTGTAGAGCTCGACCCCTTTCAGTTCTGAAACATTCACAAACTTAAACAAGGAACTATCTTTTATTGCTGCATGAGAGGATATGCTGATAAGCAAATAAACAAACAGTGAGCCTGGTACGAAATATCCAAGAAAATCATAAAAAGAGAAAGGATTCTGTTTAATTTCCATATCTATTCCGCACTCACGATTGGAGGACGCCGATTTAGAAGCGCAATACGAGCGTAGCACTGATTCACGCAAAAATTCGTGACCTTTGAGTGTCATTCAATTGACGTAGAAGCGTCACCTAAAAGTCATGCGTTGCCAGCAGTTTTCGACTCAGAGCCAAGGGATAATCTCTATAAACACCGGAGCCGCATAATCGCTTCTGTAATCGCTTCAGCATTTTTGTCTATGGTTTCCATGGCCCCGACTGCGCTATCTGCAACACTCCCTACGCCATTATCCGATAGCCATTTCGTGACCTCCTCGATTGCTGCAGCTAAGGCATGTTGGTTGTGCAGTAACAATGTCAGAGCATCTGCCGTGGCGACGTTGGATTCAGAACTGTTTGACATGGGATCGTCCTTGAGCGAGGGATCTCGATAGCGTAGTCCAAGGCAGTCGGATCATCACCAACACAGTGTTCGCCCCACACCATTTCTCGCACCAGAACAGTGCGCCAGTCCCATATCAGTCCCATATGGCCTTTTTCCAGACGCCAAAAACCACAAACCCCCGACTTTCTCTAGGAAAATCAGGGGTTTGCGTTTACTGAATTTGGCGGTGAAGGAGAGATTCGAACTCTCGATACAGTTTCCTGTATACACACTTTCCAGGCGTGCTCCTTAAGCCACTCGGACACTTCACCGTATCTCTTCAAACATGTTCTGTCTGTCGAGGCGCGCTAATGTAGTCGAAAGCTTTTCTGATGGCAAACTTTTTTTCAGAATTTTCATGCGGTTAAGAGAAAAAGTCGCTTCCACCTTCTAGGGGCCATGGCAATCCGGCCAATCTCGGGTGGGCGCGGCCCTTCTATATAGGTGCGCAGGCGTCAGGCGCGGGGCGTGTTGCAGCACATCGGCCGGTAAACGGTGACTGGCGGGTCAGTCACAGTGCTTTACCTGACCGGCGACGGTGGGTAACGTCTGCCCATCTTTCTTATAAGGAATTGCGCCATGAGCGACCTGATTT
>Ga0213820_1000947_pt1 | contig 15331 bp, 13 predicted proteins | sample MC6MC0910MG_FD_179889 | JGI IMG/M metagenome (GOLD analysis project Ga0213820, IMG submission 179889) | Enriched soil aggregate microbial communities from Iowa State University, Ames, United States - MC6-MC0910-MG | ecosystem: Environmental > Terrestrial > Soil > Unclassified | place: USA: Iowa... | reverse complement strand
CGCGGATGCGCTCGGCCAGGTTGCCTTGCGGTACCACTTCCAGTTCGATCTTGCCGGCGCGGTACAGTTCGTCGAACACGTAGGAGTCGGACTGACGCGGGAACGAGCAGACCACCTTGCGCACGTGGCCCGCCTTAAGCAGGGCGGCCAGACCAATCTCGCCGTTGCCGGCATTGTTGCTGATGATAGTCAGGTCGCGGGCACGAGTGGCGATGAGCCCGTCGATGAGCTCGGACGGCATGCCTGCCGTACCAAAGCCGCCGACCATGATGGTCGAACCGTCGATGATGCCTTCTACCGCGCTGGCGACGGACTCAAACGTTTTATTGATCACAGCGAGCTCCTGGTTATTCCTGGAGTTGGGTTGATCTGATCAACCGCTGAGCAGTGCGGGGAATGGTGGCCACTCAGCGATTGGCGTTGTTTGGCTGATGTGGCTCTAGCGTGCCGCAAGACTGGGTAAGAAGGGGAGAGGGAGAAGTGGAATTTGTGCGTTTATCGAACGGTTGTGCGATCTTCGGTTGTCCTCGCTGCCACGCTTTAAACTGTCGCCTGAACGGCGTGCTTCCTGAAAATAGTGCGGAGGATGTCGATGAAGAACGACAGCTTGGGAAACAGATTCAAGCTGTCCTGGGATATACGACGTGAGTATCCGCGGGTGGCGTCTGATATTCCTCCAGCATCTCCGTCAGCCGCCCACTGTGCAGGTACTGGCCCAGACCCCGCTCCAAGTGAGAATCGGCTCAACCTAAACGGGTATCGTTTGACGGTTACAGGCTGGAATTGATGCTTCCGTTCGCTTGTAGTGCTCGCCCGATATTCTTCGCCGCGGTAAGGGTCACGGGCAGCGCTCGATGTTCAAGCTCCTCTGTGGTGCACCGCACTGCCGGCGCTGCGATGCTGATGGCGCCAACTGGGTAGCCGTCGATATCAAGGACTGGAACGGCGAGGATGCGCAGACCCTCGGCGAACAGCGAGTCGGTGATGATGTACCCATCCTTACGAATCTGCTCCAACACCTCGGACAACGGCCGTGAGAGGGATTTGCTCATGAAGGACGTGGACGAGGAAAGCTCCTTGATGCGCTCAACTTCGTGATCAGGAAGGAACGCGAGGATTGATTGGCCAATCGCGGTCTGGCAAGCCGGCACCGTTGTGCCAATACGAATATCCACTCCAAGCCGAGTGATACCTGCCCTGACACGTTCCAGGTAGAGAACGTCTGCGCCTTGCAGCACGGCGAAGCTTGCGGCTTCACTGGTTTCACTGACCAGCCCCCTCAGCACAGGGCGAACCAGACTGCGCAGGTCTGTGTGAGCAATGGCATGGAAGCCCAGGTTGAGGATTTTGAGTGTGAGGGAGAATCGCTTGCTCTCAGGAATTCGAGAAACATAGCCGAGGTCCACCAACGTATTCAGCATGCGATAGGTCGTGCCTGGGTCGAGCTCAGCCTTGGCAGCGATCTGGCTCAGGGTCAGCTCGTCGCTTTCCGCTGTGAAGGCCTCCAGGACTCGAAATCCTTTGGCAAGAGACTGCACAGTGCTGCGCTGATTTTTATCTTCGTCAGCGGCGGTCGTTTCGCTTTTTGTTGAGGTTCTAGGAGCCATGCGCGCTATCCACCTGGTGTAATTCTTGTTTTCGGAATGCGAAAAAATTCGTTAAAGAAGAATAGCACCAAGCGCTGCCTCATCCCACCTTAGATTTCTGCCGCTTACCTAGTTTTCAGGGAGCGAAATGATGGCATCCAACCCTCCATCGTGATTGATCAGGGTGACCTCGCCGCCATGCTGACGGGCTATGGTGCGTACGATGGAGAGGCCCAGGCCGACCCCGCCAGTATTGCGGTTTCTGGAGTGTTCCAAGCGGTAGAACGGGGTAAAAACAGCTTCAAGCTCTGAATCAGGAATACCATTTCCTCTGTCCGTCACCGAAATGTGGACCTGCTTATCCGCACTGTAGACGCGCACATCTGCGCACTCGCCGTATCTCACAGCATTCTCGATGAGATTACGGATCGCTCGCCGTAGAGCGTCAGGCCGGCATTCCAAAATGACTTTTGAGTTGCAGGAGAAAGACACGGCCATTCCCAAGGCGACCATGTCTTCGCACAAGCTTTCGACCAAAGTCCCGATGTCCATGGTCCTGGTTGGCTCGGTCACAGCATTGTCACGGCCGTAACCAATTGCGGCTTCAGTGATAGCCGTAATCTCGTCCAGGGTCGCAAGCATCTTGCGCTGTACTTCAGGATCCTGAATGAACTCAACACGCAGCCTGAGCGAGGTCAACGGAGTTCTAAGGTCGTGGCCCACCGCAGCCAACATGCGCGTACGATCATCGACAAAGCGCTGAATTCTGCGTTGCATCTGGTTGAAGGCTTGGGCGGTGCGACGGATATCTTCAGGCCCATGCTCGCGCAACTCCGTGCCTGAATGGCCTCGGCCCAATCGCTGGGCAGCACGTGCTAAATCTCGCAGGGGCTGGCTGATACCCCTGGCGATCAACACGGCAATCAAAGTGAGGGCCACTGCGGTGATACCCAGGGATACCAATGCTCGGCGACTAAACGGAGAGTCCGTCACTGGCTTGGCGTAAGCGGCATGTAACCACGTTCCATCATTCAGCGGGGTGGCCAGCCCCATGACATTGAGCTGCGGCAAGTAGATGAACCTAGCCGTTCGAGTGGAGGGCCACAGATCTTCGCTCGGCACAGACCAAGCAGCTGTCGCATCAATCGTTGCCGGTGGGACCTCGTCTTCGCTTCGGAACTGCAGAGGGATGCTTCCCTGTGGCTGCCCATGGCTCAAAGGTTCAAGCAAATGCCTACGAGCGAACTTCCACCACTCCGAGGGTTGGCTCGGTGAGGCTGGAAAGAGCCAGAACCGTTCGTAAGCGGTGCTGCTGACCTGGAGCGTCATTTGGCGTTCATCCACGGGCATTCGGTCCAGGAGTGATGCCAAGGATGAGGTTCGACTCAGAAAGTCAGACTTCGCCACCTCCCTAAGCGCACCCGCTCGCTCGTCCCAAAAAATACTGAGCGTCAGCGCTTGGGAGGCTATCAGCGCCAATAACATAAGCCCGATGAATCTTGCGGCTAAATTGGGGTTTCGTAGTTTCATGTTGATTTGGAAACCGGGTGCACAAATGCGTAGCCGCCGCCCCAATGAGTTCTAATATAAATCGGGTTTTTTGGGTCTGGCTCAATCTTTCTGCGAAGCCGGCTGATTTGGTTATCGATACTCCGGTCAAAGGGTTCGCTAGCACGGCCTGAGACTTTATTAAGGAGGTCATCGCGCGTGACGATTTCACCTGGCTTTTCTAATAATGCAGCCAGTAGCCTGAACTCGGTCCCACTCAATGAAACCGATACGCCGTCAGCTCCTAATAACTCCCTTAGTTTACAGTTCAACATCCAATCGCCGAAGCGGATCGACCCCTCTACCAAGCTGGAAACACCCTCGCTTGCTGACGTGGACCGACGTAGCAAAGCTTTGACGCGAGCCAGCAATTCACGGGGGTTGAAGGGCTTTTTGAGATAGTCATCGCCCCCCATCTCAAGTCCGAGGATTACGTCCAGATCTTCTGTGCGGGCACTCAAAAAAAGTACTGGTGTATTAGAGCGAGAGCGGATGTGCCTGCACAGACTTAATCCGTCTTCGCCGGGCATCATGACATCAAGAATGATTAAGTCAGGGGTATCTTTATCAAGCAGATCCCTGAGTGCGTTGCCATCAGCTACAGCTGTCACACGATAGCCTTCTTGGGACAGGTATTGTGCAACTAGTTCGCGGATGTCTGGATAGTCATCAACGATTGCAATGTGCTGGCTGGAACTCATTTGTAAACCATCTGATGTAGTCGAGTCCTTTCAGCCTAAGGTACAGACGGCATTTTGAAAAGGGCTGCACAAATTGGCCTGATACAAAGCTGATACATTTCTGACAGGTTTGTGAGATTTCAGATGCATAAAACACACAAACCGTCCCACAAGGGACAAACTTTTCACGCCCCTCGGGACTTAGGATTCAGGCTCGATCACACAAACGAGAGCCCTGAGATGAGCAAGTTCAAAAACGCCGTCCTGTTCTGTCTGGTTTGCTCCGCAAGCGCCCTGTCGGTCACCGCCAACGCGGACCCTTCTCCGTACGAGTACGGTAAAACCTTGGATGTTGCGAAGGTCATCAAGCTGAACGAGCCGAACCCTGCGGTTTGCAAGGTCGTGGAGGCCACCATGACCTACGAGGATTCTCAGGGCGCGGTGAAGACCGTTTCCTATCGCCGCCTGGCTGACGTGTGTACCAACCGCTGATTGGCCGCCTTTTGAACCTCTTCGAGCATTCGTTTAGCGCACCTGTTCTTGCGCACCCGGCGGCGATGCCGCTGCCGCCTGCATCACCGTTGGAGTCTTTATGCTTGGCCTAGTCAAGACGGCGCTGCACAAGCCTTACACCTTTGCAGTCCTTGCCATCCTCATCTGTATCGTCGGTCCGCTCGCTGCCTTGCGCACCCCCACTGACGTGTTTCCCGACATCGATATCCCGGTAATCGCGGTTGTATGGCAGTACAACGGGCTTTCGCCGAATGACATGGCCGGCAGGGTGATCTACACCTACGAGCGTGCGCTTGGCACAACCGTTAACGATATCCAGCACATCGAATCGCAGTCGCTGCCTGGGATGGGGATCGTCAAAATCTTCTTCCAGTCCGGGGTGGACATCCGCACGGCCAATGCCCAGGTCACAGCGATATCCCAGACGGTGTTGAAACAAATGCCTCCTGGCATCACCCCGCCGATGATCTTGAACTACAAAGCTTCCACTGTTCCGATTTTGCAGATGGCGTTCTCCAGCAGTTCGCTGTCTGAAGCAAAGATTCGAGATCTGGCTCTCAACAGCATCCGTCCACAGCTCTCCAGTATCGAAGGCTTGGCCATGCCTTTCCCCTATGGCGGGAAACAGCGGCAGATCACGCTTGATCTGGACCCTCAGGCGTTGGCGGCCAAAGGCCTCTCCGCCCAGGACGTTGGCAAAGCACTGTCTGCCCAGAACCAGATCATTCCGGTGGGAACGCTCAAGCTTGACCGCTCGGAGTACACCGTGTTGTTGAACAACAGCCCGGTAGCAGTTGAGGCACTGAACCAGTTGCCGGTGAAGACGGTGAATGGTGTAACCATCACGCTGGGCCAGGTCGCTCACGTGCGTGACGGTTCGTCGCCGCAGACCAACATCGTGCGTGTAGATGGACGCCGTGCGGTACTGATGCCAGCGCTGAAGAATGGCGCGGTTTCGACCCTTTCGATCGTTCAGCAGATCCGTGAAGCCTTCCCAGCGATGTACGAGGTTCTTCCAGACTCGCTGAAAACGTCGTTACTCGCTGATGCTTCGGTATTCGTGAAGGCCTCGGTAGAAAGCGTGGCTCACGAGGGCATTATCGCGGCCGTGCTCACCAGCTTGATGATCCTGCTGTTCTTGGGCAGCTGGCGAAGCACTGTGATCATCGCGTCTTCCATTCCGTTGGCCATTCTCTCGGCGATCGCGCTACTGTCGGTCACCGGACAAACCTTGAACGTCATGACCCTGGGCGGATTGGCGCTTGCGGTCGGGATTCTGGTCGACGATGCGACGGTCACCATTGAGAACATCAACTGGCATTTGGAACAAGGTAAGGCAGTCAGGGACGCCATCCTCGATGGTGCTCGTCAGATCGTAGGGCCTGCATTCGTATCGCTGCTCTGTATCTGCATCGTGTTCGTACCGATGTTCTTGCTAAACGGTATTGCCGGCTACCTGTTCCGTCCCATGGCGCTCGCGGTCATCTTCGCGATGGGCTCATCGTTCCTGCTCTCACGGACACTGGTGCCGACTATGGCGCTCTTCCTGCTCAAACCCCATCAGGTCGAGTCGGGCGAAGGTCGCCACCCTGAAGAACCGTACCTGAACCACCACGAAGGTGATCACCCCCGCGGCCATTTGACCAAGGGGCTTGTAGCGTTCCAGCAAGGATTCGAAAAACGGTTCTCCGCCATCCGGGACCAATATCTTGATGTGCTGCGCTTCGCCCTTGCACGGCGTCGAGTGTTCCTCGGCTCTTTCCTGGGCTGCGTACTCGCCTCGTTCCTGCTGGTGCCAACGCTCGGCAAGGATTTCTTTCCGGCAGTGGACGGCGGCGCAATCGCATTGCATGTTCACCTGCCTCTCGGTACTCGGATCGAAGAAAGCGCCGCGATGTTCGACAGGATCGAGGACTCGATTCGTAAGGTCATTCCTGGCAACCAGCTCGCAACCCTCATGGACAACATTGGTATCCCGGCGTCGGGTATCAACATGGCCTACAACAACACCGGCACCACTGGGCCTCATGACGGTGACATTCAGATCGAGCTGAAAGCGGGGCATGCGGCTACTGCTTCATACGTGAAAGCGCTGCGCGAGCAATTACCTGTCGAGTTCCCGGGCACCACATTCTCCTTCCTGCCGGCCGACGTAAGCAGTCAAATTCTCAACTTCGGCTCCCCTGCACCGCTGGACGTGCAGATCTCGGGGCCCAATGACGAAGCCAACCGCGCATTTGCTGCAGCGCTGATGAAGCGGCTTCGGTTGATCCCCGGGATTGCTGACCTCAGGCTGCAGCAACCGACCGGCTACCCGACCTTCAAGGTCAGCGTGGACCGCTTGAAAGCTTCGCCGCTGGGTATCACCGAAGCCGACGTTACCAGCAGCATGACATCGTCCCTGGCAGGCAGCTCACAGATTGCGCCGGCGTTCTGGCTCGATCCCAAGTCTGGGGTTTCGTATGGCCTGGTGGCGGCTGCCCCGCAATACCGTATGGATGACCTCAGCAAACTGGAGGCGCTTCCCATCACCGGAGCCGATGGGCGTACGCAGATGCTGGGCAACCTGGCCACCATCACTCGCGAGTCGAGTCCGGCAGTTATCAGCCACTACAACATCCGACCCACGCTCAACCTCTATGCCAATGTCCAGGACCGAGACCTGGGTGGCGTCGCAACAGATATCCAACGCGTGTTGAAAGGTGCCGAATCGATACGTCCCAAAGGCGTCTCCGCTTCGCTGCATGGCCAGATCGAGGCCATGAATGAGGCGTTCAGTGGCCTGATGTTTGGGTTGGTTGGGGCAATCGTGCTGATTTACCTGCTGACGGTGGTGAACTTCCAATCCTGGATCGATCCGGTGGTGATCATTTCCGCGCTTCCTGCGGGCCTCGCCGGCATTGTCTGGATGCTGTTCCTGACGGGTACGACCCTTTCCGTTCCGGCGTTGACCGGGGCAATTCTGTGCATGGGTGTGGCTACGGCCAACTCAATCCTGATTGTCAGCTTCTGCAGAGAGCGCCTTGCTGCCCACGGCGATGCATTGAAAGCCGCTGTTGAGGCGGGCTTCACGCGCTTCCGCCCCGTGTGCATGACAGCGCTGGCAATGATCATCGGGATGCTACCCACCGCACTGTCCACCGAACAAAACGCTCCGCTGGGCCGCGCTGTGGTCGGCGGATTGATCTTGGCGACATGCGCCACGCTGCTGTTTGTTCCAACACTGTTCAGCCTTGTCCATGGGCGCAAGGGCTCGAACACACTATTGATGAATGCTGGAGAACGCCCGGATGTCGCGTAACAAAACCGCCACGATAAGTACTTCGAAAAAATTCTTGGTGAGCGGAGTGGCCTTGGTCGTGATCGCCGTGGGCAGCGGCCTCGCTGTTCGTTCATACCATGCCAACGCCGTGGAGGCGTGGGCCGTGGCGCATGCTGATCCGACGGTGAGCACGGTGATTGCGAGTGCCGACTCATCCGAAAAAACGCTCCGGTTACCTGCTACATTGGCCCCTTGGAGTGATGCGCCCATCCATGCTCGGGTCAGCGGATACTTGAAGCGCTGGACGGCCGACTTGGGTACGCGTGTAAGTGCAGGGGACGTGCTGGCAGAGATTGATAGTCCTGAGTTGGACCAGCAAATTGCCCAAGCGAAGGCCGACTTGGAGCAAGCTCGCGCCCAAGCAGCGATTGCCCGCCTCACCGCTTCTCGATGGCAGCGACTGTTAGCCGAGCACTCCGTGTCTCAACAAGATGCAGATGAGAAAGCGGCGGACTCCCGCGCTATTTCAGCGCGCGCTGATGCGGCCAAAGCGAACTACGAGCGTCTCATGCAAATGGGCCAGTTCAAGGTGCTGCGAGCACCGTTCGACGGGATAGTCACTGCCCGTAATACGGATGTTGGCCAGCTGATACATGCGGATAACACTGCCGGCCCTGAGCTGTTCCACATGGTCGCGTTGCATGATTTAAGACTGCTTGTACCCATTCCCCAAAGCTACGCGACCGCGCTTTCGGCAGATTTCAAAGCCAAATTGCGAGTACCTGAGCGTCCAGGTGAAGCATTTGATGCAACACTGATGAGCACTGCGGGCTCGATCGACCAGCGCTCTGGCACCCTGATGGCGCAGTTCAAAGTGAGCAACTCCGATGGCAGGCTTCTCCCAGGGGGATATGCCGAGGTTGAGTTACCCGTTGGCAGTCGGCCAAGCAGCGTCGCCGTGCCTGCAACCAGTTTGATTTTCCGCAAAGCAGGACCGCAGGTAGCTGTGGTAAATAAAGCAGGTTTCGTTGCCCTTCGAGATGTGCACATAGGCCTCGACCTGGGCACAAGTCTGCAATTGGACGCAGGCCTTCAGGCTGGAGAGCAGGTCATCGATAACCCGCCAGATGGGTTACGGGCTGGCGACAAGGTCAAAGTGGCAGAGGGAGTGGTTAACCATGCCCCGAAAGCCTGAGCTTTTATTGCTTGCCGTACTGATCAGTGGGTGTTCGCTTGCACCCCAATACAGCGCGCCGATCGTCGATTTGCCAGCCCAATATTTTGAGCCCGGTTGGCAATCTGCTTCACCGTCTGACGCCACGAAATCAATCGACTGGGGCTTGTTCAACGACACCACCTTGAGCGACCTCCAAGCGCTCCTGATCAAGCGGAACCCGGACATACATGCGGCGCTAGCGCATTACCAAGCCGCCACGGCGTATGCCGCAGGTGTATCCGGGTTGTCTGCGCCTCAGCTGGAGGTTGAGGTGGCCACCCTTCGGCAGCGACAGTCTGACAATCGCCCGCTGCGCGGTGCCAGTCAGCCTTCCGTCTACAACAGTAATACGTTGGGGTTGGCCGGCACGTTGGATCTCGATCTGTGGGGGCGACTGCGCAACGAAGCCTCGATGGCCCAGGCTCAAGCAGAGGCGTCAGCCGAGGATCTGCGAGAAGCCCAGCGCTCGTTGCAAACACAGTTGGCCATCCATTACCTCCGGTTGAGGGGCATGGATGCACAAAGCAAAATTCTTCGCGAGACGATCAACAGCTATGGCCAGGCTCTGAAACTGGTCGAGAGCCGTTATCGCGGCGCGATCGCCTCAGAGCTCGATCTTGTTCGAGCCAAGCACCAACTCTCAGACGCTAAAGCACAGCTTGACGAGACGCTCGGACTGCGCGCGGTAGAGCTCCACATGGTGGCCGCCCTCGTTGGGTCTACTGCTGAGCAATTGAAGCTGGCCTTACCTGATCCGCAGCCTGAGCTGCCCGACATCCCGAAAACGCTTCCCAGCGCTTTGTTACAGCAGAGGCCCGATATTTCCGCTGCTGAGCGCCGAGTTTACGCCGCCAATCGCGGTATCGGCGTAGCGCGGGCCGCAATGTACCCAGATATAGGACTGACCGCCTCAGTCGGAGGGCAGACCACCGGGAGCGGCAGCCTCATAGCAGCCAGCAATCGATATTGGGCCTTGGGCCCGTTGATCCACCTGCCGATTTTCGAAGGCGGCCGCTTGCAAGCGCAGGAAGATCAAAAGGTGGCCGAATTTGATGAAGCCTCTGCTCATTACCGCAGCATCGTGCTGAATGCGATTCGCGAGGTTGAGGACAACCTTGCAATGCTCAATCACCTGAAGCAGCAAGCATCGGATGAGAGTGACGCGCTGAGCGCAGCGCAGCGTGCTACGACCCTGGCCACACAGCGCTACAAAGAAGGTGCCATCAGCTACCTGGAGGTCCTCACGGCGCAGACTTTGGACCTCGCAGCTCAGCGAGAGCTGCAGAAGGTTCAGACCAACCAGATGATTCACAGTGCCCGATTGATCGGTGCCGTAGGCGGTGAGTGGGGCTCGTAGAGCGCCGCGAAGCTATTCAGGAAGTGCTCATAAAAGCTAATGGAATTTCAGAGGGAATGGACATGGCATAAAAGAATAAAAAATCAGTTGAAGGGCCCAAAAAAGGATGGGCCCTGCCTACTGATGGTGATATTCTATTTGAAAAGAAGAAAAAACTTTCGCAATCCGAAAAACAACAAGGTGCGAAGAAAGATGAAACAGATTTTCAAACAACATGCCTGTTCCAAGCGTGCCGTCTACTCAGATCCAGGCAGCTGCGGCAATTTCGGTCTCTCCGTGATTGGATCATGTCTTTCGCGTGCGATGCCCAGTTCACATCTGAGGCAAGCTGTCATTCGCACCCAAATCAATATCGGCGCCTTTATCCATAAGGCGCGGCGCTTCGGTACTTCCGGCGCTGTCCGGCTTCGCCCCTCGTCGCTGTTCTCAAACGACTCTTTCAACACTCCACATAATAAAGACCCTGGCGTTTTTCGCAGCCGTCGTGGACCGGGCTATGAAGTGGTCGTTTTCGAAAAACTGATTACATAGCGTGATAAGTCTGAACTGATTCTAAATCAGCTTATAGATTAACTACGCCATTGCACTGTGTTTACCACGGCAAGCTTTTGCTCGCCCCGAAAAACGCATAAATAATAAAAGGTAGTGCTATGTTGATGCAGCAAGTAGAGACTGAACCCTTGCCGGACAAGGTGAAAAGCCAGGCCAATATAAGTGCCAGATTAGAGAGACTCCCAATCACCAAGCAGGTTTTTTGGGCTCGAAACATTATCGGTGCCGCAACATTCTTTGATGGATACACCGTGATTGCGATCGCCTACGCAATGCCGGTGCTGGCCAAGGAGTGGAGCTTGAGCGGTGCGCAGATCGGCATGATCCTTTCGGCGGGCTATCTGGGCCAGCTGTTCGGTGCGTTGATCTTTGGCTGGCTCGCTGAAAAGCTCGGGCGTATGAAGGTACTGACCTTTACCATCCTCCTGTTCGTGTCGATGGACGTGGCCTGCCTGTTCGCCTCCGGCGCAGCGATGATGATTGCGTTCCGGTTCATCCAAGGCATCGGCACGGGAGGAGAGGTACCTGTAGCCAGTGCTTATATCAACGAGCTAATCGGCTCTAAGAAACGAGGAAAATTCTTCCTCCTTTACGAGGTCATGTTCCTGTTGGGCTTGGTCGGAGCCGGCATCATTGGTTACTTCCTGGTGCCGATATACGGTTGGCAAGCCATGTTCGCCGTTGGGGTTGTCCCCGCCATGCTGCTGATACCGCTGCGCTTCTTCCTGTTCGAATCGCCGCGTTGGCTCGCCTCCAAAGGCCGCATGGACGAGGCTGATCGAATCGTTACTCGGCTGGAAAATAGCGCGGTTAAAGCCGGCAAAACGTTGCAACCTCCAGTTGAAGTGCCGCAGATCCAAACGGACAAGAACGGTTTGGGCTGGAAAGAGCTTTTCAAGGGCATGTACCTCAAGCGCTCGCTGGTGATCTGGGCAATGTGGTTTGGCTCCTACATGGTCGCCAATGGTCTAATTACCTGGCTGCCAACCCTTTATCGCCAACACTTCAACTTGCCGCTTGAAACGAGCTTGGCCTATGGCTTTATGACCTCAGCTGGGGGTGTAGTTGCCGCAGTAATTTGCGCATTGCTTATTGACAAAGTCGGCCGTCGTCGCTGGTATATGGGGGCACTCTTCTTGGCAGCCATCCCATTAGCAATCCTGGCAACTACTGGTGCAAGTGCTCCATTGAAGATTTTGGCCCTGGCAGGTCTAGGATACGCACTGGTTCAAACAGTTACTTTCTCTCTCTATCTCTACTCGGCAGAGCTTTACCCCACTCGACTGCGCGCTTTGGGAACCGGCGTCGGTAGTGCTTGGCTGAGAATGGGTTCTGCACTTGGCCCGATCATTGTAGGCTTTACAGTTTCCGGTGTTGGTGTTCAGTATGTATTCGGAACTTTCGCGGTCGTACTGCTGATCACTGCAATCATCACAGCTTTGTTCGCAATTGAAACCAAAGGGCGGATTCTGGAAGAACTTTCGCCTTGAGTATTAACTGGAAATAACAAGCGGCGGTACCTGACCTAGCAGCAACCTCAGAACACATCAAAGTGTGTTTTGCGCCCGCGCATGCGTTAGTTGCGAAAATTAACTAAACCAGAGGTAACAAAAATGAGCACTAAAAACACCATCGACCTGAAAGGCCTCGTTCCTGCTCCAGTAACTCCGTTCACCCGTGACGGCGAAGTTGACTACGCAGCCATTCAGAAACTGGGCTCGTGGCTGGGCAGCATCGAAGGCGTCAAAGGCCTGGTCGTTTTGGGTCACGCTGGTGAAGGTACGTTCCTGACCCAGGCCGAACAGGGCCGCGTCATCCAGGCTTTCAAAGAATCGGTTGGCGGCCGCCTGCCAATCATCGCCGGCATCACCGGTGAAGGTACTCAAGTCGCCGCTGAGGAAGCCAAACGCGCTGTAGACAACGGTGCTGCTGCAGGTCTGGTGTACCCATCCCACGGCTGGCTGCGCTTCGGCTACCAGAAAGGCGCCGCCCAGGACCGCTACAAGGCCATCTACGAAGAAAGCGGTCTGCCGCTGATCCTCTTCCAGTACCCGGACGTGACCAAGGCCACCTACGACCTGGAAACCCAACTGGAAATCGCCAAGCAGCCCGGCGTCTTCGCCATGAAGAACGGTGTTCGTAACATGCGCCGTTGGGACACCGAGATCCCAGTAATCCGTCGTGAAGTGCCGGACCTGCAGATCCTGACCTGCCATGACGAATACCTGCTGCACACCATGTTCGACGTGGACGGTGCCCTGGTTGGCTACGGCGGCCTGACCCCTGAGCCGCTGATCGAGCTGATCGCTGCTGGTAAGCGTCGCGACTACCCAGCTGCTCGTGCCATCCACGACAAGCTGCTGCCGGTAACCCGCAATGTCTACCACCGCGGTTCCCACATGGAAGGCACCGTGGCTCTGAAACACGGCCTGGTTGCCCGAGGCATCCTGGATCACGCCACCGTGCGTTCGCCGCTGCTGCCTCTGGCAGAAGGCGCCGACAAGGAAATCGCTGACGCTCTGCGCAGCGCTGGCCTGGTCTGATCCCAAGCCAAAGCCAGCACCGAGCCTTTTCGGTGCTGGCCTTCAGCTGAAATACCGGCCAGGGCCCTGCGCATCAGGGTCTTGGCATCTTTCGATTCGGATTCTGCTTCACACACGAACAACGATCCGTTTTCCCGGAAGGACGGCATTCGCCCGCTCAACCGGCGATGACAGGCCAACAAAGCCCTTCAATAAAAACAACAGGGGACCGGTCTTGAACATGAATGCAAATCGCAAAAGCCTCGTACTCGTCATTCCTACTCTGCTTCTGCCTATCCATGTTTGGGCTGAAGGTTTCGTGGAAGACACTAGCGCCACTCTGACCTTCAGAAACTTCTTTTTTGAACGCAATTTCACTGCACCTGGTGTCGCTCAGAGCCATGCCCGTGAGTGGACGCAGGGTTTTATCTTTGATCTCAAGTCAGGATTTACACAGGGCACTATTGGCTTCGGCGTGGATGTCTTGGGTAAGTATGCAGTGAAGCTCGACGGGGGCGCAGGTGAGTACGGTGCGCTGCTGTTGCCTAAGGATGGCGATGGTGATCCAGCCGGAAGCTTCGGCAGGCTTGGGGTTGCGGTAAAGGCGAAGCTGTCGAGCACCGAGGTAAAGGTCGGCGAGTGGATGCCTAATTTCCCGATCGTCACCGCAGACGACTTCAGGGCGCTGCCGCAGACTTTCCGCGGCGCTCAGCTCGCTTCGCAAGCGCTCAAGAACTGGTCGTTTTACGCAGGCGAGTTCACCAAGACCAGCCTTCGAAATGACTCCTCCATGGAGGATTTCTCATTCGGATCTGCGCAGTCAGACTCCTTCAAATTCCTAGGTGCTGACTACCGCGCTACCGCTAAAAATACGACTGTCCGTCTCTGGTCGGGGGAGTTGGAAGACATTTACCAGCAGCACTACCTTGGGCTCATCAAGAAATGGCCGCTCAGCCAAGCGATATCGTTTACCTCAAACCTTGGCTATTTCTGGGGCAAAGATGCGGGGGCTGCAAAGGCAGGCTCGCTGGATAACCAGACAGCTTCCGCTCTGTTCAGCCTCAACATCGCTCAGCACTCGATCAGTATCGGGCTGCAAAATGTTTCGGGTGACACCGGGTGGATGCGCATCGGCGGGACCGGCGGCATTTACCTTGCGAACAACACCTTCAACCATGCCTTCGACAATCCTCGCGAAAGATCCTGGCAGGTTCGATATGACCTCAATTTCGTCGGCTACGGGATACCTGGTCTGACTTTCATGACGCGGTATGTGCATGGCGATAACGTGGAATTGAGAAACGTCAAAGACGGTTCGGAATGGGTACGAGAATCAGAACTGGGTTACGTGGTTCAGAGCGGCAAGCTGAAGGATCTGGCCGTGCGGTGGCGAAACTCCAGCGTCCGACGAGATTTCAACGCGAGTGATTACGACGAGAACCGACTGATCGTCAGCTACCCGCTCAACATTTTCTAGGAGGCCGAATCACATCATGCAAATGTACGAAGCTACCGAAGTCATTGAGGTGCTTGGCCAGGCGTCCGCCAATGAGTTGCTCAAGGAGGGGTGGACTCTGCTCGCAATCGTCCCGAGCGCACAATCGACTCCTTGGTACATTCTCGGGAAGCGCTCTTAGCCGAGTGGCATCTTGTACGGACGCTCCCGGGTCAATTGGGCAGTTTCGAACGGGGAGTTTACCTCGATAGCGGTCAGTGCTGAGCGGCCGATTCCGACGCAACCAACGACTGCCATGTCCCGACCGAGCGCCAGCCCCAGCACGTCAGGCCATTGCGCCAGCTAATTACGTTATGGCCGACATCTGAATCTTGTATTTCATTTGCACGCGCACGGCTGATTAGCATCGTCGATGTCTTCCTGTCGACGAGAACAACAACGTGAACCTTGGAACGATCATTACCCGAAGTGCCCGCTACTGGCCGGACCACATCGCCGTGGCGGACAGCCAGACACGTCTCACATACGCCCAGCTGGAGCGGCGAGGCAACCGCCTGGCCTCAGCGCTGGGCACGCTGGGCGTGGGCGTCGGCGAGCATGTGGCGATCCTCGCCGCCAACCGCGTGGAGCTGGTCGAAG
>Ga0213820_1000937_pt1 | contig 15574 bp, 15 predicted proteins | sample MC6MC0910MG_FD_179889 | JGI IMG/M metagenome (GOLD analysis project Ga0213820, IMG submission 179889) | Enriched soil aggregate microbial communities from Iowa State University, Ames, United States - MC6-MC0910-MG | ecosystem: Environmental > Terrestrial > Soil > Unclassified | place: USA: Iowa... | reverse complement strand
TTTTAGATGTTGCTAGAATGGCACCCATCACGACGCGGGAATAGCTCAGTTGGTAGAGCACGACCTTGCCAAGGTCGGGGTCGCGAGTTCGAGTCTCGTTTCCCGCTCCAAATATCGATCTACAGAGCTCTTTGGAAATCTGTAAGTCATGAAAATAGACGCTTCGGCGTCTTTTTTCGTTTCAGCGCAGTCTGCCTGAATCAACCAGCAGCCACGAAATTTAAGTACATTTTTAAGTACAGCGATTCTGGGTGGTTGGCGCAACGGATTGTTGGTAGAGCTGGAGCTCCGGCATCGATCTACATCTCCTCGACCTCATGAGACCGGGAGATGTACACATGCCATGGACCGATACCGCTGTTCGCCAGGCAAAGCTGACCGGTAAGGACTACACCCTCAAAGACACCGCTGGCCTTGCACTGTTCGTCGGTGCCAAGGGCGCCAAGCAGTGGCACTTTCGTGAGGTTTCGTATTGTTGTCAGCATTCCATTGCCCCGCCGGAACCAGCAGGGCAACAGGGGACGTTCAGGGTTTGACCGATGTCGTCGAGCAGAGCGACATCGTAGGCAGGCTTTCAGACGTGAGGTCGAACTGAGCGTCTTCGGCGGGCGTGAACAGCATGCGCATGGCCCCCTGTGCCTCCGATTCGATATGCGGCGTGTGGTCAACGGCTTTGACAACCAGCGAGGTGATACTGGCTTGTTCGCGGTGATGGTCCATCAACTTGGTCACTTTATCCTGGGTCGTCGGCGTTTCTGCTCGGTCGATCACCGTCAGGATGCCGCCCGAACGAAGGACCCGATCCGCCACTTCATAGACGTTGTTCTGCACGAAAATGCGGTGTTCGCGAGCGGTGGGCATAGACGCCAGGTTGACAGCGATGTTGTGCCCGCGCGCATTGTGGGTGCCAAGCAACCAGCAGGCAACGGCGTCGAACTTGGGCTGCTGTTCGAGCCAGCTCTCCAGCTTGGGATCATTCAAGGCATCGCCTTCGATCAGTAGGCAATCAGCCTGAGGCACATTGTTGATTTCGTTGTAGATCAGCCGATAGGCATTCTCATCCAGGCTTTCGGGCTTTTCCCGCGCGATGACGGCAACGGAGTAGCCGTTCTCAGCCACAAGGCGCTGGGTGGCCGCAATGCAATGGGGGTTTTCTTCGACGCAGACGACGATGTGCCCCTGTTTCAGCAGGGCCAACGTGGAGTAGCCGACACCGCAGCCGATCTCCAGTGTTCGCGGATAGCCGTTCAGGCGGTCGGCCATCCAAGTGTAGTGACCTTGGTCCAGATGGCCCTTGGAATTCACACCCCAGTTCTTGATGTAGTCCTTACGAAAACGGTTGAGCTGATACAGGGCGGGTGGGAGCAACGTTGTGCTACCGCGCTTGGCTTTGGCCTTTTTGCTGTCGCGTCGTTTTTTGCTGTTGATGCTCATGGGCGTTCCCTGTCCTGATGGGTAGGCCGTTTATGTTAAGAAGTCAGCGAGTGCAAGGCGTTAAACACGGTGTTTTCGCGGCCAGTAAAGTGTAAGTGGACGTGTATGACTGCAGGGGAACCGCACCATCGCGTGTCAGCGCCCTTAGGGGACAGGCCGGGCGAAGCGTGCTCTGAGAACAGCGTTGCATTCAGTGCTCGAATAGGACGGCGACATGGAACCTCCAGGGACGAAAAGGGAGGTTCCGCCCCAAGCGGTTGAACCCCAATGGGAAGGAAAAACTGGCCCGGATCGGGCGGGAATAATCGCGTTCGACACCGCAACGCGGTGCCGTAGCCGTGACGACCGTGGGCTACCTGGGCATGTCGCTGACAACGTCAGCGGGCATCTCGGCAATATCGGGTGCGCTCAACAGGTCCACCGCTGACAGCAGGGCATCGGGTTCGATGTGGCCTTGCAGAATCACGGTGTGTCGGGTGTGATTGTCGACCAGGCGCAGGGTCGGTGTAGCGTTTAATCCGTTCTGCGCGGCTTCCGCTTTCTGTGCTGCCACGGTTTGGCGCACCTCTCCACCCGCCAGGCAGTGTTGTAGGCGTGGCGTCGAACTGGGATATGGGGTGCCGGTAGCCAAACCCCGGCCGTTACCTTGCGTGTGCAGATAGACCCAGACTACCGCACCCCAGAAGCCTTCACGGCCTTCGAGCTGGCCCACGCATTCGACCAGCCGCGCTTCACGACTGGCCGCAGGCTCGTGCTGCGGCAGAGGCAAGTGGTGCCAGGCCAGGTTGACGTGGTCATTGGTGACGATCCAGCGCTGCAGCTGCGGCAGGTAGATGCGGCAATGGGGGCATTCGAGGTCGGCATACAGGGTCACGGTGAAGCGTGCTTCGGGGTTGCCGTAAATCCAGGGCGGACTGTCATTGGCGGCGGAGCGAAAGGGTAGCGGTAGCCACCAGCACAGTGCCAAACTCGCGACAGCGAGCCAACCGCAGGTCCATTTCAGGTTGTGCGCGGTCATCCGTTTGCGCATGGTGTCGCTCCTGACAGTTCCAGATTAAAGGGCTCGATGCCGCGCGCACGTTCGATGTCCTGGGCCATGCGGATCGCCGCATCCAGTTCGCTGATGCCGTGTTGCTGCATAAGCCTATGACGCGCGGCTTTTTCCTCCGGTTCCGTCATTGCCTACGCCAGGTACAGGCTGGCTTCCTTGGTGGCAGCAGGTTACGCCGTGGGATTGAGTTGTGCGGCCCGGCTGAAAGCACATCACATAGAAGACATCGTCCTGCGTCCCTCGAACAGTTGCAGATTGATATCGGGCTCTTCTTCGCGGCTGCAGGCCAACAGTGCCGCCAGGCGCTTGGGCAGGATGCCGTCTGAGAGCGCGATGCGCAGTGTCGCGGGTGAGCCGGCAGCGGCAGCCAATGTGCTACTGCGCGCCTGATCGACAAGGCTGAAGATCCGTGGGACGGATTCTGCCAGCGCCTGGCCTGCAGGCGTCAGATTCGTCCCGATACCGGCACCGCGCTCGAACAAAGTTACCCCTAGATCGTGCTCCAGATCACGAATCGTGCGGGAGAGCGGTGATTGCTCGATGTGCAGGCGTTCGGCCGCGCGGGTGAAGTGACGTTCTCCGGCGACTGCGATGAAACATTGTAATTGGCGAAGTTCATTGACGGACTTACACGATCAATGGGTGGATGCTCAGAAGCTGGCGTTGCAGGAGCTTGGTGGAGCTGGTCGTCATATCGTCAAAGTCCGAATGCTTGTTGTCTGGCTCAGCTTCGCACTGTTGGCCGTGTGATCTCAATGCCGAAGATTCGTGTCCCACCCCAGGGGCCTTGTACCCATATGGCGGCTAGGTGCTCTCCCAGCAGTTGGATAGCTCCCAATACGCCACGCTGGGACTCGAAGAATGTTGAGTCTGTTGCAGAGTGAACGGAGCCTGCATAGGTAAATGTTCCTACGATTCTATTTGGAGAATCCTGCAGATGTTCGGGCAAAAGGCTTGGGGTGAGTGTTTTTAATGCTTTTGCTAGTACATGTGCACTATTGATAATCCGAAAAATTCGGCTGTTTCACTTTTGCCTGTAGGAAGTTTCTGGTTTTGGGTTTGGCGGTTTAAATTATTGGGTGGTTGTGCATCGGTGTCTCTTATTGCCTGATGGATGGATATCGTTGACATAGATCAATGCACTGCTGGTGCATTGGTTGCTTCTATTTGGCGCAACCCCATTGGGGCTATCTAATCAGGCGCTCAATCGAAGGTTTTGCTATTGGTTGTAGGACGCTTCCTAGTTTTGTGCGGGGGGTGGCGAAAAATGAAGATTTCGTACATGTTTGATCGGGAAACATTTCGGGTGGTGCATTGGGGAACGGTAGTTGCTGGCAGTGAGCTCGAATCCGTTACGTTTGCCGAAGAGTTTGAAATGGATCGTTGCCGGTGATGGCTTTTTCGCCGGGGCCCGCTTTCAGGAGGAATTATGGCTTCAAATAGCTTTCAAAATGAGGTGCCCAAGGCGCGCGTCAATATAAAACTTGATCTGCATACGGGTGGAGCCCAACGCAAGGTGGAGCTGCCGCTTAAGCTCATGCTGATGGGGGACTACAGTAACGGCAAAGAGCAGCGCCCGTTGTCGGAGCGGAGTAAGGTTAATGTCAATAAAAATAATTTTGACAGTGTGCTCTCAGAGTTTTCACCGAGCCTCAAGCTGGTCGTTGAAGATACGCTTGCGACCGGAGGTGGCGAAACGCCTGTTGAACTGATTTTTCAGCGCATGAAGGACTTTGAGCCGGAACAGGTTGCTCGACAGATACCTCAGTTACGTGCACTGCTGGCGATGCGCAACCTACTGCGTGAGCTGAAAGCTAATCTCTTGGATAACACCACGTTCCGTTCCGAGCTAGAACGCATACTGAAAGATGAAGCGCTGAGTAACGAACTGCGCAAGGAACTGGCCGCCCTTGCCCCTCAAGGCGAACGCTAGAAAACCAACATCTCTACAGACGGGAAGCTGACCAATGTCCGAAGAGCAATCCTCTGCGCAATTGCGTGGCGCCACGGTGCGGGTGGAAGACAGCCAGAATGTCTATCACGCACTGTTTGAAAAATTAAATCTCGAGCCCCTCGATCACATGGGTGGCATTGACGCCTATCAGAGCGTGGATGCTTTGTCTGAGGCCACCGCCAATGAGCGCGTTACTGCGTCTGTAAGCGTCTTTCTCGAAAGACTCAAGCAAGTATCCCCTAAGGTGGAGCGGCTGGACCGTGCTTTGCTGGACGAGCATATAGCTTCTATTGACGCTCAAATCAGCAGTCAGCTGGACGCCGTCATGCATCATCCCGACTTTCAACGGGTCGAGTCGATCTGGCGTGGCGCCAAGTCTCTGATTGACCAGACGGATTTCCGTCAGAACGTTCGGATCGAAATCCTGGATATCAGTAAGGAGCATCTGGCTCAGGACTTCGAGGATGCGCCGGAAATCGCTCAGAGCGGTATGTACCTGCATACGTATACTCAAGAATACGATACGCCGGGCGGTGAGCCGATTGCGGCGGCAATTTCGAACTACGAGTTCGGCCGAGGGGCGCCAGATATTGCGCTGCTGCGGAATATTTCCAAAGTTGCGGCCTCCGCCCATATGCCGTTCTTGTGTTCAATGGGGCCTGCTTTCTTTGGCAAGGAAACCATGGAAGAGGTTGCCGCGATCAAGGACATTGGCAATTACATGGACCGTGCCGAGTACATTAAATGGCACGCCTTTGCTGAAAGCGATGATGCTCGTTATGTCGGCGGTACATTGCCCTGTACGTTGGGGCGGCTGCCTTACGGAGCGGATACGAATCCAGTTCGGCTGTTCAATTATGAAGAGCGCGTCAAGGGGCCGGACCATAGCAAGTACCTCTGGGTCAGCTCGACGTTCGCGTTTGCAGTCAATATGGTCAAAAGTTTTATCGCCAATGGTTGGTGCGTACAAATTCGAGGGCCGCAATCAGGGGGTGCTGTAACGAATCTGCCGATCCATCTCTATGACATGGGTACGGGCAGTCAGGTCAAGATTCCTTCGGAAGTGATGATTCCGGAAACTCGCGAGTTTGAGTTTGCCAATCTAGGTTTGATTCCGCTGTCGTACTACAAGAATCGCGATTATGCGTGCTTCTTCTCAGCAAACTCAGCGCATAAGCCGGCGATTTATGATACGCCTGAGGCCACGGCCAACAGTCGTATCAACGCTCGGCTGCCTTATGTCTTCCTGCTTTCGCGCATCGCTCACTATTTGAAACTCATCCAGCGGGAGAACATTGGCACGACCAAGGATCGCCGCCTGTTGGAACTGGAATTGAACAGGTGGATCAGCGGCTTGGTTACCGAAATGACGGACCCCGGCGATGACTTGCAGGCGTCTCATCCGCTGAGAGAGGCGAAGGTGGTTGTTGAAGATATTGATGACAACCCAGGCTTCTTCAGAATCAAGCTGTTTGCGGTGCCGCACTTCCAAGTTGAGGGTATGGACATCAACCTGTCGTTGGTTTCGCAGATGCCCAAAGCTAAATCCTGACGGCGAACCCAGGAGTTACTAATCGTGAAGATTGATCGGCCTATGTGGGCGTCCGGTGTGGTGTTGTCTGCGCAGCAGTTTCAGCAGCAGGCCCGCTTTGAATCGTGGACCAACCAGGCAGTTGCTTCCTTGGCATGGATTAACCCGTGGGGCATTCGCGCAGTCGCATTTGATGGGGACGCACTGCAGTTAGGCAAACTCCTGGCCACTCGGCTGCAGGTGTGCATGCCCGATGGCACGTTGATTGACACGGATCGATTGGATCGGCTCCCCAGTGCCCTGGAGTTATCCCGGGCGCTGCCTGACGACAGTCAAGCGGCAACGGTGGTGCTCGCTTTGCCGCTGGAACAGGCCAATGGCAACAACTGCCTGTTCGAGGGTGGCCGAGTTGAGCGCCCGGTCAGATACCGCCAAGTGTGGCGGGATGTACAGGATCACTATACCGATGAGGTGCAGTCGATCAGCGTACTCGAACATGCACTGAGCTTGCGCCTGAATGAAGATGACAACGCAGACTACCTCACCTGCCCAGTGGCGCGCCTTGTCCGGGATGGGCGGGGGCGTTGGGAAATTGATCAGGATTACATCCCCCCGTTGCTGAGGTTTGATGCGCACGCTGGATTGTTACTTCAGCTGGATAACTTGCTGACCCAGCTGTCCTCCAAACGTGAGCGGCTTATGGGGATGCGTCGCGAGAGCAACCAGCGCATGGCAGATTTTGCTGTCGCTGATGTGACATTGTTCTGGCTGCTCAACGCGTTGAATACCTATCAGCCGGTGCTGGCAGACCTTAAAGCACACCCTGCTCGGCATCCGGAGTTGGTGTACCAGCAGTTGGTGAAATGCGCGGGGGCGCTGTTGACGTTTTCGTTGGACCAGAGTGTCGAGGACATTCCTGCCTATCAGCATACGCACCTTGAGTCTGTTTTCCCGCCGTTGATGCGTACGCTCTCCACATTGCTGGAAGCGAGCCTGCCGTCACGTGTGCTGGCTTTGGTACTCGAAGCGCGCAGTGCCAACCGATGGCAGGTGGCCCTGAACGATCCTCGTTTGCTTGAGCCAGACGGGGCTGACTTTTACCTGTCGGTGCGCTGCCGGCTGCCAGCCGTGCAAGTGCAAAGCCAGTTCCCACGGCTGTGCAAGATCGGCTCGCCTGATGATGTGGACTATCTCGTCAATGCAGCACTCGATGGTGTGCCCTTGAAACCCCTCAGCCATGTGCCTGCGGCGATACCGCTGCGTTTGGAAAACCAGTACTTCGCGCTGGATCTTGGGCATGAGAAAGGGCGTGCCATGTTGGCGGACGGCGTATGCGCGCTCTATGTGCCGAGCGTGTTCCAGGACGCCACACTTGAGCTGTTCGCGGTGCTGCGCTCATGAGTCTCGCTCAACAGAAACCCGGTACAGCCAAGGTGGATATCGACGCCTTGTTGCAGGATACCTATTTGCTGGTGGTCGAGTTGCGACATGGTACAGGTGTGCACAGTAGCCCGGAACTTTGGCCGCGTTGCGTGGCGGATGTAGAGCATGTTCGGGCCTCTCTTCAGGAGGAGGGCCTGGATCGCCATAGCATCGAGCTTATCAGCCATGCGCAATGTGCCTTGCTGGATGAGACAGTGCTCGCTTGCGCCGAAGGTAAGGCCCATGAGGACTGGGCAATGGAGACCTTGCAGGCCAAGTTTTTCAGCAGTCATCAGGCGGGGGAATCGCTTTATGAAGACATGCGCACCGTGCTTCGGGAGGCCTCTGCACACCCTTATGTCTTCACGGTCTTTCAGCGGGCGCTGATGCTCGGTTTTCGGGGGCGCTACCGCGATGTGAATCATCCAGAGCGGCAGCAATTGTTCGCTGCAATCGATGCGCATGTACCGCCCCTTGACACAAGTCAGTCCCTGGTCACCCAGATAGGGCCTGCTTCACACCTCCCGATGTGGGGTTGGCTGCAGTCTCCTCTGGTCCACGTGGTGGCCGCATCTGGCCTGCTGATAGGCCTCTGGTGGGGGCTTGACCATACGTTGGGTGAGGCAGTGGCCTCGCTCCTGCCGGTGCAGGGGTGAGGGGGATGCAGCTGAGACAGGAGCAGGGGCTCTGGCTATGGGCCGGAACGTTGTCCTTGCTGCTCATTGCCATGCTTCCGCTTGCTGTTGAGTGGCAGCTTACAACGGTCGTAGTCGTCACGGGCGCAGTCTGGGCAGCGTGGCGCCGAAGCAGGCGTATTGCCGGCGGCGAGGGGCATGAACTGCAGTGGAGCAAGGGCACTAGCCTACCTGCTGGATCCTACCGCCATCCGGTTGTCTTGGTGGTAGCCGATTGTCTGGCTGAGTTGTTTGGTCCGTTACCCGCTGAGCAATGGGCGTTGCGGGTAACGAGGGAGGGTTGCTATGTCCGGGTGCCCGACGCGCAGAAGCTGCCCGCGACGGTTGCCAGCCTGTTGCTGCAAAGGCCCGAATGGAATGAACAGCTGAGTGTCATGTGGGTCGTGGATCCCACTGTCCACACAGATGTTGCAGTGTTGGCGAATGAACTGCGCAGTGTGCACCGCCAGGTTGTGAGGTTGCGCGAACGTGGTAGCCCACTGTCGCTGCTGGTGGTGGGTTTTTTCCAGAGCACTTCGCAGACCTCGGCCTGGTTTACCTGGGCAAGCGCCAAATCGAGCGTGCAAGTGCATGAGTCAGGTATGTGCATGAGCCTGGCCGAATGGCAGGGTTGGAGCGCGGATCCTGATCTCCGGGCTGCTCGACTGCGAGACACGGTGCAATTGAACGCCGCTGCTGGCTGGTTGAACGCTCTCTGTATGTCGGAAATGCGCGTGCGGACTTCTCGCCAGGAGATCGCCGCCACCGCCGTTGCCCTTGCATGGACACCCAATTCCAGCGAGCGCCCTGACAACAACCTATGGCACCGCTGGCTGCAGGAGCGGACTGGGCTGAGCTTTGACCAAGGTGCGTCTGATGATGCCTATGCGTCATTGCCGTTCCCTGACGCTCTGCTCCATTTGCTGCCTCGCAGTGTTCAACGTAATAGGCAACACAGAGCGGTGCTGGTGGGGGTCTGGCTGTTTGTGTTGGCAGCCTCCGTCGCTTTGGTCAGTTCTGCATGGCAGAACACACTGCTGGTACGCCAGGTCACCGAAGACTTACGGCGCTATGCCACTGCAGCGGTGAGCGCTGAGCCTGACAAGTTACTCCAACGGGAGGCTGCGCTGGCTGTACTTCGTCAGGATGCCGAGCGCTTGGACCACTATTACCGCCAGGGTGAGCCGTGGTCGCTGGGCCTCGGTTTGTACCAGGGCGAAAAATTGCGCCCGTCATTGCTGGCGGCGATCAACGGCCACCGTATCCCGACGATGCCTCAGTCTTCGCCTGCCAGCCCTCGAATGGTTCGCTTGGACAGCCTCTCGCTTTTCAGCAGTGGCAGTGCGCAGCTGAAAGCGGATTCAACCAAGGTCCTGGTCACTGCATTGGCGGGCATCAAGGCCCAGCCAGGTTGGCTGATTGTGATCACGGGGCACACGGACGCTACCGGCAGCGACGAACAAAACCTGCGTTTGTCCCGAGCACGCGCGGCTGCAGTGCATGACTGGATTCAACACATGGGTGACATCCCCAGCAACTGCTTCGCGGTGCAAGGCTTAGGAGCCAGCCAGCCAGTTGCAAGCAATGACACGGAACAAGGACGGTCGGCCAATCGCCGAGTTGAGATTCGCCTAGTGCCGGAGGCGGGGGCTTGCCTGTCCTCGACCGCGGCTTCTGGCCTGCAACCCCTGTCGCATTCCGCGACCTCCAACATTTGAAAGAGGATTTTCTAAATGGCTATTCCTGTTTACCTGTGGCTGAAAGACGATGGCGGTGCCGATATCAAAGGCTCGGTGGATGTTCAAGATCGAGGTGGCAGTATCGAAGTCGTCGCTCAGGATCATAACGTGTACATACCGACTGATAACAACACTGGCAGATTGACCGGTACGCGCATCCATACCCCATTTCTTTTCACCAAAGAGATTGATGCGTCTTCCCCGTATCTCTATAAGGCCGTCACAACCGGTCAAACGCTCAAGTCGGCGGAGTTCAAGTGGTACAAGATTAATGATGCCGGTCAGGAAGTTGAGTATTTCAATACCAAGCTGGAGAACGTGAAGGTCGTTCAGGTTGCACCAAAAATGCACGACATCAAAGATCCTGAGAAAGAAAAGCACAACCATTTGGAAGCGGTCGAATTGCGTTACGAAAAAATCACCTGGACATTCAAGGATGGAAACATCATCCACTCCGATTCCTGGAATGAACGTACTACCGCCTAATGGAACTTGGCCGTCGGCCTGTAGTTGTTGACGGTCCCCAGTGTACTGGGTTGAGCGTCCGCGCGCGGGCGCTCAGCCAAGTACACCTCGGTTTTCAGAAACGTCTACATCATGATGTTACGTTGATCATTGACGACAAGGATGCCCTGTATGGCACATGATCCCACCCGCTTGCTCCGCCGTCTCAACGCTTATTGCACCCAGGCACTGACGGCGGCAGCGTCTTTGTGTCAGGCACGTGGGCACAGTCATATCAGTATTGAACACTGGTTGTTCAAGCTGTTTGAGCAAGGAGAAGGTGATCTTGTGGTCATCGCCCGCCGTTATGGGTTGGATGTAGATGCCCTGTGGCAAGGATTGCTTGAGTACTTCAATACCTTGCCCCGCAGCGTGCTCAGCAAGCCCCAACTAAGTCTCGAAGTGCAGCAATTGATCAGCAGCGCCTGGCTACTGGCATCAATGGATCGCGACTGTGAGCAGTTGCGCTCCGTGCATTTGTTGACGGCCCTGATTGAAACACCGGACTTACTTAAGTGCTCAGCCGTTTGGCCTCTATTGTGTATAGGTTCAACACAACTGCAACAGGTGGTAGCCCTCCTTGAATCGGATTCGGATGAAAGGCAGCCGGTGCAGACTGTGTTGGTCAACTCTGCGACGGGACGGACGGCCAAGCCTACCAGCGCCTCGAATAGTGATGTGGCGCACTCAGAGATTCTCGATCAGTTCAGCCAGGATGTAACCGCAAAGGCGGCAGCGGGGCAGATCGATCCAGTCTTTGGACGTGACGATGAAATCCGTCAGGTGATTGACGTATTGAGCCGTCGCCGCAAGAACAACCCCATCCTGGTAGGTGATCCCGGTGTCGGAAAAACCGCCCTGGTCGAAGGACTTGCTTTGCGCATTGCCAGCGGCGAAGTCCCGGCCAGCCTGAAGCCGGTGAGTATCCGTACGCTGGACCTGGGGCTGCTTCAGGCTGGAGCCGGGGTCAAAGGTGAGTTCGAGCAGCGGCTCAAGAACGTGATCGATGCCGTCCAGCAATCGGAAGCACCCATCCTGTTATTTATCGATGAAGCGCACACCCTGATCGGTGCTGGCAACCAGGCGGGGGCGGCTGATGCCGCAAACCTGCTGAAACCTGCCTTGGCGCGTGGCGAATTGCGAACCATCGCCGCCACGACCTGGAGCGAATACAAGCAGTACTTCGAGCGCGACGCCGCGCTGGAACGGCGCTTCCAGATGATCAAGGTGGATGAGCCGGATGATGCCAATGCTTGCTTGATGTTGCGTGGGCTCAAAGCGCGTTACGCCACCTACCACGGTGTGCATGTTCAAGACGCAGCCGTGCAGGCGGCGGTTAGCTTGTCCCGCCGTTTTCTGACAGGGCGTCATCTGCCGGACAAAGCGGTTGATCTGATAGATACGGCTTGTGCGCGTGTTCGCATGAGCCTCGATTGTGAGCCGCAGGCGCTGGTCCACCTCAAGTCTCAAAAGACAGCCCTGACGGCAGAGCGAACTGCGCTGGAAGAGGATGCACAGCTTACTGGCAGGTTGATGGAGCCTCGTTTGGCGAAGATTAACGCTCAGCTGGTTCAACTCGAGAGCCAGCAGGCTGCGCTGGAGCTGCAGTATCAACAAGAGCTTGAGCTTACCCGTCAGTTGCTCAATGTTCGCCAGGCCGAGCAGGTCGATACAGCGGCCTGCGCGAAGCTGCAACAGGAACTGAGCTACGTACAGGGGAGTCGGCCGCTCCTATCGCTGGACGTGTGTGCCCGCAGCGTGGCTGAAGTGATCGCCGACTGGACGGGGGTGCCCCTTGGCAGCTTGCTCAAGGACGAACACGCCAGCTTGTTGAATCTGGAGGACCAGCTGGCTGAACGCGTTGTCGGCCAAGAACCGGCCCTGCTTGCACTGGCTCAGCGGCTGCGTGCCGCGCGAACAGGGTTGGCGAACGACAACGCGCCGATGGGCGTTTTCCTGCTGGTCGGCACCAGTGGCATCGGCAAGACGGAAACAGCACATGCCCTGGCCAGGAGCCTGTTCGGCGGAGAAAAGTCGCTCATCACCCTCAACATGTCCGAGTACCAAGAGGCGCACACCGTCAGCCAACTGAAAGGGTCACCGCCTGGTTATGTTGGCTACGGCCAGGGTGGTGTGCTTACCGAGGCCGTTCGCCAGCGCCCCTACAGCGTCGTGTTGCTGGACGAGGTCGAGAAAGCCCACCGAGATGTACTCAACCTGTTCTACCAGGTGTTCGATCGTGGCTTCATGCGCGATGGTGAAGGCCGAGAGATCGATTTCCGCAATACCGTCATCCTCATGACCTCCAACCTGGGCAGCGACCTGCTGCAAAGCTTCATCGAATTGCAGCCTGCCACGGAAGACGCCGCCCTCCATGAGCTGTTGCGCCCCGTGCTACGCGAGTACTTCCAGCCGGCACTGCTGGCACGCTTCCAGACATTGATCTTCCGCCCGCTGGGGGCTGATGCGCTCAGGCGCATTGTCGCGATCAAGCTCGACCAGGTTGCCAGGCGTTTGCAGCGCCATTACGGGTTGCAGTGCGAAGTGGAGGACTCACTTTACGAAGCCTTGGTCGCCGCCTGCCTGCTGCCTGATACCGGCGCCCGCAACATCGACAGCCTGCTGAACCAGCAGATTTTGCCGGTACTTAGCCAACAGCTACTGCAGCGCCAAGCCCTCGGCCAGCCTACTCAAACAGTGACGCTCGGGCACTGCGAGGACAGCGGCATCAGTTTGAGTTTCTCCGATGAGCACGACGCAGCGCTGCTGGCTGACGAGAGGGCTTGATCATGGCGAAGCCTTTACTAGGTTCCACCCATAACCATTACACGCTCGACATCGATGAGCTGGATGCGGTTGAGCTCGATGTGCTGTCGTTCAAAGGCGAAGAATGGCTGAGTCAACCGTTCAAGTACACAGTGGCGTTTACCTCTCCCACGCAGGATATTGATGTCGCCAAAGTCCTCGGGAAGGACGCCAGTTTTCAGATGGGGTCGTCAGAGCAGACACCGGCCAATCCGATCTCTGGGGCGGCGTCACGCACGTTGCATGGCGTGATTACGGGTTTCAAGCGCCTCTCCAGCTCCAAAGATGAAGCCCGTTATGAGGTGACCCTGCAGGCTCGCTTGGCGCTGCTCAGCCGTGGCCAACAGTACCGGATTTACCAGCACAAGTCGGTTCCGGAAATCGTCGAGAGCATCTTGCGCAGCCGCCACCAATTCGAAGGTCAGCACTTTCTGTTCGACCTGGCTCGCGAATACCCCAAGCGTCAACAGGTCATGCAATACGGTGAGAGTGACCTAGCCTTCATCAGCCGTTTGTTGGCGGAGGTTGGCATTTGGTACTGCTTCACGCACAACGACAAGCTGTCGATTGATGTCGTCGAGTTTCACGATCACCAACGCCATTATCAGTTCGATGTCAGCCTGCCATACAGGCCGCTGTCGGGTCTGACCAGCAACGGGCAGGATGGCGTCTGGGCGCTGCAGGTCAGCCATGAAGTGGTGGAGCAGCATATCAATGTCCGTGCCTATCACCACCGCGATGCTGCGGCCTTCCTGGAGGGGGACGTGGATCATAGCCAGGGAGCGACCACTACGTACGGGGAGGGCTACCACTACGGCGAACCCTATACCGCGCTGGGTGACGCAATTGCCCAGGATGAGGAATTGGAGAGTGAAAGTGGCTACTTCTACGCGCGCCTGAACCATGAACGCTACCTCAATGGGCAAACCCGCTGCAGTGGCATCAGCAGCAGCGTGACACTCGCCCCAGGGCAAGTGGTTACAGTAACTGAAGGGGCACCGCAGGTCTTTGAGCCAGGGGTTGTCATGACGCATCTGACCGTCGAGGCTGCACGGGACCGTAGTCTGGAAGTCAACTTCGAGGCGATTCCCTACTCAGAGTCGATATGCTTTCGGCCGGCACTGCCGAACAAGCCACAGATCGCGGGCACGGTGCCGGCGCGGGTCAAACCGGCCATCGAAGTGCAGCAGGTAGAAGTCGTTCAACCAGGGGTCGGGTACCTCGCACGCCATGTGCAACGCTCGCAGGTTGTCGCCTCCCAGGCCATGAATGCTCAGCACCGTGTCGATGTCGGCGTCATCCAGCTCGCCGAACTTTCCGCCAAGGCGGCGGAACAGTGTATGGGTATCGGCCCACCACGCAGGCGAGTCGCTTGCCAGCCGCCAGGCCCCACCACCATTGCCAAGCAGCCGTGGGCCGAAACCGTCGCGAGGCATTACCTGCCAACTACCCTCGGTCAGCCGCTGACGCACCGGGTATTGCACATCCGCCGGCACCTGCGGTGCAGTGCCTCGAAACGCTGTCAGGTCCTGATTCCACAATTTCGCGTCGCCCTGCTCCATTGGCGCCGATACCAGGCTGTCCACCACTGCCGAGCGAGACCAGGCGCGACGCGCCAGCGATACTCCCGTAGCCGTCGCCCCAGCCAGCGCAAGGTCCACGGCGACATTACTCAGGTGATCCAGCGCAGCGGCGGTATCACCGTCATGCCACTCCTCGATGCCATGGAACACTTCGCTCAGCAGTTCCCACGCCATTGTCGTGAGCAAGACGGCGCCGATTTCGGGAACGAACAGGCCTGCCACACCTATCAAGGTCCCACCTTGCGCAACCAGCTGGCGCTCGTGCTCGCGCTGGACGGCACGGTCGATCTGCGCAACCGGCGGCAGAATCACCGCTGCATCGTCCTTGATCTGGCGGATACGCATCGCCGCCAGCTGGTCAAACAAGGGCTCTGGGTACGCGCGCATGTGCTCATCAAGGTCGCGGGTAGCCCAGATCGCCACACCGCGGTACAGCTCCGTCACTGTGGGGAAAAAAAGCTGTCTGTCGCGGCGGCGCACGAAGCGGCTGAAGAATGTCAGATAGCGGGCACTGCGCAGGCGCATACCGAGCAATTGTCTGCTGAGTTGCTGAAGGTCGGAAAAGGCACTCCACGGCCCATGGGGGTCGCCGGGTATGTAGACCAGCACCCGCTTGCTGGTAGTGCGCACCCAGCCTTCGTCGAGCACATCGAAGACGATGATCTGTTGCAGGTCGCACGGCAACCTGTATGCCGACATGCCGCCGCTGGGGGAGGGCATCGCCATTGGCGGTGTGTATGGCCGCTTCGGGGGCATGAGCGTGCGGCGCATGCACTACCAGGGCGACTTCACCATCGCCTTGCCCACGCCGCAGGATGAGATCACCTTTGTGCTGCCCACGGCGGGCAAGATCATTTTCGATCACCGTGGCGAGTCG